>Ga0209025_1003973_pt1 | contig 13273 bp, 16 predicted proteins | sample AraplaMF_Col_mLB_FD_184256 | JGI IMG/M metagenome (GOLD analysis project Ga0209025, IMG submission 184256) | Arabidopsis root microbial communities from the University of North Carolina, USA - plate scrape MF_Col_mLB (SPAdes) (version 2) | ecosystem: Host-associated > Plants > Roots > Endosphere... | reverse complement strand
ATAAGTCAATCGAAACAATTGAACGAATATATGGTGTAGATTTACCATTAGACTACAAAGAGTTTTTGCTTGAATATGGAGGGTGTTTTATTAAAGATAATAGAATGTATCAGCCAATTGAAGTTACCCCTGTAACTCCCAAGGATGGTTTTGACTCGATAGGTGGCTTTTATGGTATTACTAGTGATGCCTATGAAATTGAATCAATCATTCAAACTTATAAGGATATTTTAGGAGGTAGTGTAATGCCTATTGCAGATGCGGACGGGGGAGATTTAATATGTATAGGCTTAAAAGATAAATACAAGGGTAAAATTTATTATTGGTATCATGAATGTGAAACAATAGACGAAGATGGAAAAGAATATGATTATCTTATAGCAAACTCTTTTGAAGAATTTATTTTAAAATTTTCAATTCATGAAAGAAAAAATGTAAATTTAGATGACATCGAACTCTTTTTAGACGAAGATTTATTAAAAGATTAAATAGTATCCCATAGATAAACTATAAAACCTTTGATATGGTAGCATAATTTTGGTTAGTAACATTATTTGTTTTAAAGTAAATATTAATGGAATTGGTTTTATAAAATTCTTGAATGTCTTTCGTTTCTAAAATGCTACTAGGAAGAGAAGAAAATTGAAACTCTTTACTTCGCTGCTTATGAAAACCATATAAGGCATATAAGTCCATTGCTTTTGAAAAGAACAAAATGTGATTCCCCCAATTTTAGAAAATATCATATTTTACAATTTTTTGATGGGGATATCTTAAATATCTATAATAATTGATAAAAATAAAGCTCCTTCCTATTTAGAAAGGAGCTTTTCCTATTAAAATTTATTTGGAAATTGTTTTATAATACCTTCTGTAAGTGTGTCGGCCATTTTAATAATATGGTCTTCTCCTTTATCGTAAGCAAGAATATCTGCATCCCAATCCTTTTTAATTCTCGCTATAGCCTCATCTGCAACAAATTTTAAATGGGTATACAATAATTCTTTTAATGCATCATTTGACCAATTTGGGTTGGCGCTGCTAAGAAATTGAGCGATATCATCAGCGTTTTTATACCACTCTTTATTGAACTTTTTCAAATTTGCTTGATTACCGCTTTTGGCAGCAACTACTACTTTTCCTGCAAGGAGAATGTGCTCTCTTAATAGTTTGGCAAGCTTATTACCAGCTACTTCCCCATAATAGGGCTTTATTGCATTTCCAATATCATCTTGGTTTTTTAACAGTCTTGCTAGCACCTTATCTTGATCTTTCAGCCCTGCTAAGGCACTTATAATATAATTTCTTGTCCATATTGTATGGTCAATCCACAGTCTTCTTAAATCATCTTTCAGTTGTATTGCGGATTGGCTAGGGCAAGGCTTTTGTATACGTACGTTTTCTTCTGCACCTACTTTTATTGGTGACAAGAGGATAGTACAAGACATAAGTATTAGTGAAAATTTCAAGAGTAGCTTTTTCATGGGTATCTTCTCCTTTTGATTTACATGAATGTTCCATTATTAGTTTGTATAGATTCAGTTATTTTATTCTAGTTAACTTAAGTGTTTTAGCACGTAGTGGATAAAGTGACGATATTGTGAACAGAATATGGCTGTAGCTATAAATGAGAGCAGATACGTGTAAATTTTTACTTGTTATCGCTATAATAATGAGAGAAGACATGTGAACAAAAGGAGCAGTTTGAGATGAAGCAAAAAGCTTGGGGTGTGATTCTGCTTAGTAGTGCGTTACTATTAACAGGATGTACTAGTAATAAAGAAGCAAAACAAGAAACGAAAGACAAAGTAGAGCAAGCAAATCATAAAGAAGATAATCCTGAAGATTTGAAAGTGTATCAATCTGTACATAGCCAATATGAAGACAAAATTAATAATGAAGTAAATGAGGCTATGAAGCTTTGGGGAAACGCGAAAGAGGAATCTGGAAAGGCAATGAAACTTCCGAAGTTTAAAGAAGATGTACAAAAGTTAACGGACAATACGTTAGCAGATATTGAGAGTGTACGTAAGGAAATTCGAGTTCCAAAGTCAAAAGAAAGAGAAAATGAATTATATATAGGCTTTTTAAAAGAATCAGAACAAGCGGTGAAAAAATTAAATCGATTAGCGAAAGAAGAAGATTCTTCATTAATTCGCGATATTGAAGTGCATCTGTCTACAGCAGTTAAATATTATGACCGCTTTAAAAAAGAAGAGAAGTCAGCGAAATAACTTTGTTTCCGAACAAAGTTATTTTTATTTTATCCCGCTATTCGTGGGCAGTAAGATCCCCACTGATGGGAGTTTCACTTTATGAGAGATATTTTGTTGGACTATAAATATTTAATCGGAGTGGAGGAATGTTTGACATTTATTACATATATTATTATCATTATCGATAATGATAATAATAATGAAAGGAGTTGAAAGAAATGATTGTTGTAACAACGGAGAGCTTACCAGGTTATGAAGTGAAACAGACTTTGGGAACGGTATTTGGATTAACAGTGCGAGCAAGAGGATTAGGGAAAGATATTATGGCTGGATTCAAAGGATTATTTGGAGGAGAGATTCTACAGTATACAGAGATGCTTGAGGACGCAAGAAAATATGCGTTAGATCGCATGATTGAAAATGCCGCAGCAATGGGTGCAAACGCGATTATTATGGTTCGTTTTGATTCAGGAAGCTTGAGTCATAATATGAGTGAGATTGTAGCGTATGGTACAGCTGTTATTGTAGAAAAGGTTGAATAGTATGTGGAAAGGTATTGTAGCCTATTTTTGTGTACAGATCATTATTTTCCTTATTATTTTACTAATAGCTAAGAGAAAAGATAAAAGATTACAAGATAATCATGGTACAGAAGTACCCAATGGTTATTTATTTACAGGAGAAGTATACTTTGATCCAACTACAAGAGAGAAATATGAAGTATATTATAACAAAATGGATGGGAAAAGATTTCATAAAAAATGTTCTAATGAAAAATAAAAAAATTATAAAGTAGCCCCTTTAGACGAAAGTTAAAAGGGCTACTTTATTTCTAGCTGTTCGAATCCTCATGATAAATACAGGTGTATTTTTAGAGTTCGTTTTTTACTTTGGTGCTTTATATTCTTTTTTCGTTCCATCTGTAAAGACAACTTCTAAGTCGAATTTTTCATAGTCTTTGTCCAGTTGGAATACATCTACTACTTGATTAATAACATCTTCATCTTTTGTTTCCTTATCGAATTTTAATTGCTGTAAGAGTGGAGTTAGCTTAGTCAATGCTTCATTTCCAGCTAGCTTTTCATTTGTTTTACGATCTTCTAATTTTACCTCTGGCTTGTCACTTGCTGTTTTATGTTTATAGTCAGCTTCGTAGTCTTTCTTTGTATCTTTGTAGTTTGCTTTTAAATCAAATTCATTAAAGCTTAATTTTAAATCTTGGTTAGCTGCTTGTTTTCCACCTTCTGTCGTTTTCTTATCAGTAGTTGTATCCTGTTTCTTAGGTGTACAGCCTGTCATTGCAGGTAATAGCATGAATGCCAAAAGGATTGAAAATAAGATTCTCATTTTGTAAAGCCTCCTTAGTTGTTTTCAAATAAAGTTTTTCCAAAATTTATCTTTTTATGTAAGAGAAAGGAATTATTTTTAAAATAAAAAATGAAATATAAAGAAAAACTGGTTGTTTATACGAGCATCGTTCTTAAGTATTTCTAAATAATGGATTGACAATAATTAGAAAGTTATATAATCTCATTGAAGAAAAATCAAACTGTAATGAAAGTGAATGAAGCATAAAGAACAGAAGCTGACCCAAAAGGCACATAAGTGCCTTTTGAAGTCAGCATTTTTTCCGTTATCGACCGTTCTTTGCAATATATCGGCGCTTCGACACAAAATAAAGATTCTTCGACGTTATTCAACATACAAGCAGTCGATTTGCTGAACTGAATCATACCGAAAAGTCGACCTCTTTGTACATTACTTTTCAATTCTTGCCCATTTAAAGTTCAATGGCCCTGCAAAATCAACTTCAACGACATCTTTTACATAAGAACGCTCTAAGTAAGATGATCCTCTTTGAGTGAGAGGTGAGATGACAGCATCTTTAAATAAGATTTTTTCTTCAATACGCTCTTTGCTTACAAAAAAATCCTAGCCTCAGAGAGTAACATGTCCGAAGCTAGGATGTATCGTTAAGATTTTGTCATACCAAGAAGAATAGCGCCGCCGATAATCAAGGCACTGCCAATCGCGATAAATACCATTTGACGTTTTGTTTTCTTTTCACCTAAGAAGATAATCGCACCAAACGTTGAAATCACAATCCCTGTTTGCGATAATGGGAAGCTTGTTGCAACACCAACTTTTGATAAAGAAAGAAGTAAAAATAAGTTTCCTGTTCCCCAAAGTAGACCAGATAAGATATTACGGATCGCATATTTGTTAAATGGTTTATGCTTAAATGTCAGTATAACTGCTCCAACAAACATACCAACTGCTTGAGGTAAAATAGCAGCCCAGCCATCAATGTTGTACCAACGAATAATGATTACATACACAAAATAACCGAAAGTAGAAACAATGAGAGTAAGTAATCCTTTTTTCAATTGTCCCGGTGGTTGTGCATTTTCTTTATCATCTAAAGAAGTTAAAACAACACCGATTACGATTAAGAGAATTGCGATCGTTCCCATGATAATTGTAGTAGTAGTTGTCCACTCATGAAATGCAATAACCCCAAAGATAGAAGTAGCTACAAGCTGCATACCCGTTGAAATGGTAACAGTTGTTGAAACGCCCAATGTTTGAACGGTTTTTAATTGATTGACTTGTCCTAAAGCCCAAAATAAACCTGAAATAAAGCCAACAATTAATATAGTTAAAGAAAGTACCGGTGTTGTAAATGCATACATAATTGTTGCGAAGAATAGAGCGCCAATTGTTATACCTACCGTTTGGCTATATGCACCGCCACCCATTTTTACACTTATTAATAAAATATTTCCCCATGCTAATGCAGGAAGAAGTGCTAATAAAATGTCCATTACAAGACTCCCTTCTTAATTCTATCAGGGTCCTAACGATTGGTAATTTTCCACCTGGGAAGTAGATGATTACTGATCGCTAAAACGATGAAGTAGTGATGTTCATAAGGAGAACGCCATCATTTATCCCGCTATTCGTGGGCAGTAATACTCCCACCTCAAAATTCGGCGAAAGCATTGTCCAGCTCTAGCGGCTAGAATCTCCGGCCGTTTCGCCCCCTCGGACGAGGCAAAAAGCGCCTCTCTGTCAGGGGCGTGGGCGTCCTGCGATTCTGAACGAGCCGCTTCCGCTTTTCTTAAGAAGTTAGGTGGGAGATAAACTGCCCGTAAAAGCCCGATTGGTGAGGGCTAATAATCAGTGGGGGATGAAGAAAACCCCCACTGATTAAAGTTTCATTTTATATGAATGTACTTTTATTTCTCTCCATTTTTGCACCTTCATATCATAACAGGAAATTGTCTCGTCTAGAAAGTGAATTCAAATAGAATGTATATTTCTATGAATATGAAAATTGTAATAGTTTATGTGGAATTCAGAAGATATAATGAATTATAACAATTGGGTTTTTTATCCATCCCTATTAATGTAGTAGTGCTAAAAATAGAATGTAAAGGGGATAGAGGTTGTGGAAGGTTATGTAGCACAAGAGAAGAAAACAAGTCAGATTCAAGTAGTAAGAGCAGATATAAGTCATGTCGAAGGGATTGCACAGGTTTGTATGGATGGGTGGTTAGCGACATATGATGGTTTGCATAGTCAGGAATATATCGATCGAGTCATTGAAGAATACTATAATTACGAGCGTATTCATAAGGAAGTACTGACGAATGACGAAAATTGGTATGGTTGGTACGTTGCACTTGAAAACGGGCAGGTTGTTGGAGCGATTGGTGGAGGGACAACAGGTGAAAAGTGTGGAGAAATTTTTGTCCTCTATTTAGATCCGAATCGAAGAAGAGAAGGCATTGGGACATTGTTAGTAGACTGTTTTACAGAAATTCAAAAAGAAAAAGGGATTTTAGGGCAGTGGGTGTCAGTTGCAAAGGGGAATGAAAAAGGAATTCCTTTTTACGAGGCAAAGGGATTTGTAAAACAATTTGAACGTCAGGACCTAGGAAGTACGGAAGAAGAACAGGCTGTATATTACAGGTACTGCCGAAATATATAGCAAAATAGCCTCTGCTAAAGAGGCTATTTCATATTTACATGTATCTTTTGTTCGTAGTGCGCAAGCTGATTATTGTCGAAAACAGAAGTATGATCGTATATGCTTTCATCTTGTAAAACAGTGGGTAAAAAATGCTTTGTTAAAGCGTTTATTCCTCTATTTTCTTTAGATAAAATCCAAGAACTATGCTTCCAATCTAAAATTCCTTCAGCTACTTTTTTTGGAGTATGATATGAAATATGTGCTGGGAGGTTAGCGGTAAAAAGGTACAATCCATCGAAATTTGTACTGTCACTTGTCCATGATAATGTTCCTTTATAGGTGACTTCTTTCTCCGTTAAATGTAGTCCTGTCTCTTCCTCAATCTCACGTAGAATACATGCCATTGGCGTTTCCGTTTCTATCATTTTACCCCCAACGCCATTCCACAATCCTTGCAGCGGTGCTTTTTCCCGATTTAGCATTAATATTTCATTATCTTTTCTTATAAAGCAAAGTGTTTGGTTGTACATGTAATTCCCCCTTATTTCTATAATTCTACATAAATAGCTAAATTCCATTTCATTTCGCGGGAAATAATATGAAAAACAGTAGCTTTGTCGAAAGCTACTGTTAGAAAGAGGTTACCTTTTTATTTATAAACTGAATGAGCAATAAAAAAACAATCGACATACCGACAGTTGTAAGAACGAGCGCCCATGCAAGTGGCATGTTACTAGCATCAATTGCCATATAAATGGCAGTTGGGATCGTTTGTGTTTTACCAGGAATATTACCAGCGAACATAAGCGTCGCACCAAATTCTCCTAGGGCGCGAACGAAACTTAAAATCATTCCGCCAAGTAGAGAAGGGAGTGCGAGTGGTAATGTTACATGTAAGAACACTTGTAATTCATTTGCTCCAAGGTCTCTAGCCCCGTCTTCAATTTGTTCATTGGCAATGCTAAACCCCGCTTTTGCTGATTGGTACATAAGCGGAAATGCAACTACAGTTGAAGCAATCACAGCAGCCCAAGATGTAAACATAATAGATTGTTGAAACAAAGTTTCGATCCACTGACCGAGGGGACTGCTTTTTCCAAAGATAATAATGAGGAAAAATCCAATTACAGTGGGCGGCAGTACCATCGGTAATAGAAAAAAGGTTTCTAACAAAATTTTATAGCGCTTCGAGGACCGAGCTAAAACACGTCCAACTATCGTTCCAAATACCATCACAATGATTGTAGAAAGTGCAGCAACTTTTAGTGAAAGAATGATAGGTGACCAAAATGTATCAAATGTCATCGTTACAATTACAACGCTGTAAAACCATATTTTTTAAAGATCGCCATAGCGTCTTTAGACTGTAAGTATTCATAAAAAGCAGTTACCTCTTTTTTATGTTTCGTTGCTTTTACAATTCCTAATGGATAGCGGATTGGTTCGTGTGAATTTGCCTGGGCTGTGTTAGCGATTTTCACTTTCTTTGAAATAAGGGCGTCTGTTTTATAAACAATCCCCGCATTAACATTTCCTGTTTCTACGTATGTTAATACTTGGCGCACATCTTTTGTGTATACAATTTTACTTTGAAGGTCGTTCCAAAGATTTAAATGAGTAAGCGTCTCTTTTGCGTATTTTCCAGCTGGAACAGATTCAGGTGTACCTAATGCAATTTTTGTTGCTTGCTCATCTTTTAACGATTGAAAGTCTTTTAAATTACTATCTTTAGGAACAACTAATACTAACTCATTACCGAGTAGGTTTTTTCCTTCTTTTTGATCAATAAGTCCTTTCGATACGAGCGTTTGAAATTTATCTTCTGCGGCAGAGAAGAATAAATCAACAGGAGCTCCTTGTTCAATTTGCTGTTGAAGCTTGCCAGAACCATCGAAGTTAAATGAGAGCTTTATATTTGATTCTTTCTTTTCATATTGTGCTTGAATCTCTTTTAATGCATCTTGTAAACTAGCTGCTGCAGAAACGGTAAGTTCAACCTTTTCTTCTTTAGCAATTGTTTTTTCTTGTTTATTTGTGTTTGTACATCCTACATTTGTTACGAGAAGTAGTGTGAATAAAATACTGCAAATTAAACGAAATATGTGCTTGTTCATTTTCATTTCTCCCTTCTTTTATCCCCAATCTAATTATAACTAGATATAATTAATTATAAATAGTTATATTTAGTTATGTTGTGATTTTTCTCACGATAGTGAAAATAAATAGAAAGAAAACTGGAATTTTTGTTACAATGAAGGCAGAAAGCGAGGAATCGGCTTATGGATCATCATTCCTACACAACAGAAGAAGTAGCGAAACGGTTAAAAGTATCAAAATTAACAGTGTATGATTTGATTAAAAAAGGTGAATTACCCTCTTATCGAATTGGTAGGCAAATGCGTGTTGATGCTAGTGATTTAGAGCAATATATTACAAAAATGAAAACAGGAAAAGTCCAGGTAGTTTCTTCATCTATGCAAGTAATGAACCCGCCAAGTAAATCTGATTCTTGTATTATCAGTGGACAAGATTTGTCTTTAGATATGTTAACGAAACATGTAGAGAGCCGTTTGAAAGTTTCTAATATGTTAAGGGCATATCAAGGGAGCTTAACAAGTTTGATTCAGATGTATCAAGGAAAAGGAGACATTGTGAGCCTTCATTTGTTCGATGGGGATACGGGGGAATACAACATTCCGTATGTAAAACGAATTTTAGTTGGACAGCCTTGTATTGTTATGAATTTATTATCAAGAACATCAGGTTTTTATGTGCAAAAAGGAAATCCGAAACGAGTGCAAACATGGAATGATTTATGTAGTACATCCATTCAATTTGTAAATAGGGAAAGAGGATCTGGTATTCGAGTTCTTGTCGATGAACAGTTGCGTATAAACGGAATATCAAAAATGGACATTTGTGGATATGATTGGGAAGAATCAAATCATATTGGTGTTGCTTCTCAAGTTGCAAATGGAAAAGCTGACGTAGGAGTAGGAACAGAAAAAGTCGCGCAAATTGTAAATGTAGATTTTGTTCCGCTTATACAAGAACGTTACGATTTAGTAATTTTAAAAACAGAGGAAAACATGGAGCTGATTGAAACAGTAAAAAAGGTATTACAGTCTCCTGAATTTCAAAATGAATTGCGTGCTATTGGTGGTTATGATATAGGTAAAACGGGTCAAATTATGTATGAAACAAACTAAAAAGTGCTGCTTGTAAGATTACAGGCGGCACTTTTAGCTATATAAAGGGGGAGGGGGGTTATACAAGGACATGTGCAAGCGCGTAAATAACTACGGTAAGAAGAGCGGCGCCGCTTACAAGTCCCATGTAATCAAATTTATTAAAAGTAATGTTGTTCATAGTGATCTCTCCTTACTTATGTAATGCAGTAGCAACAATTTTGCATCGATAAAGGGGATAACACAAACCGCCTTGTAGTTACAACCTTTGTTTAGTATGTGAGTGCCTTTTCGATGTTTTTTGCTGCCCTGTTTCTGATTTAAGTATATGACAGGTGAAAGGGAGTAACTATCGAATTAGCTTACAGTAGCATTACAGTTTTGTAAGGAAAAAATTTTAAAAATTGTCACTTAATTTTATTACCAACTATTAATACTTAGTGTTATAATCGAAAATATATAAATCAAATTAAAAAACTGGCATAAAATCCTTTTCTGCCACAGGCAATGTTCAAATAAAGAGAGAAAGCAAGTGCAGGTTATTTTTTGTTCAGCACGGCAGCAACTTGTGTGTTGGAAAGTCAAATTGGATTTATATAAATACAGTTATAAAAAATTAAATTGTAGAAGGGAACAGATCGAATGTATACATTCATTGTAAGGGTGTTGAAATATATATTTAAAACATTTGGGAAAGTGGAGGTATATGGAAAAGAAAAATTACCGCAAAGCGGAGCATATGTCGTAGCTTGTACTCATAGAAGTTGGATGGATGTTGTCATGTTAGCGACGGGGATGTTACCAACAAAAATTTACTATATGGCTAAAAAGGAATTGTTTGAAAGTAAATTTGGGAATTGGTTTTTTAATGGGGTAAATGCGTTTCCGGTTGATCGTGAAAATCCAGGACCAAGTACGCTGAAAATTCCATCTAGGTTATTAAAAGAAGGAAAAGTTGTGGGAATTTTCCCGAGCGGAACGAGATCTGCTGAGGCTACTTCATTGAAAGCTGGTGCTGTTACAATTGCCTTTCGTTCTAATGTTCCGTTAGTTCCGGCTGCATACGTTGGGCCTAACAGTTTAAAAGAATTGTTTCGTGGAAAAAGAGCGCAATTAATTTTTGGTGATCCGATTCAAGTAGAGCAGTCAGAACAAATGGATCGTAAAGAAGTGATGAAACTGATGACAGAAAAATTAAATGAGACGTTTACACAGTTAAAAGAAACGTTGCAAGAGGATAAAAGAGCATAATGATAATAGGAAAAGACGACCTGGCATAGAAGGTCGTCTTTTCAAATTTATCTATATAAGGGGAAAGGGGACACAAAATTATATAAGCATTACTGCGGCAACATAAATGGATGCTGTAAGAAGAGTCGCGCCGCCAGCAAGCCCTACGTAATCAAACTTGTTAAAGGTAATTTGGTTTTCCATTATAATCTCTCCTTATCTGATTTCATTGTACGAAATCGGGGGCATTTCAACTATCGAATTAGCTTACAGAAAGCTTACATTTTTGTAAGAGAAGTGTAAGGCAGTTCAATGGTATGCGTAACCTTTCTTTTCTAAACTGAGAGAAAGGTTACGCATAAAATGCAAGGGAGGAAACCAAATTGGAAAAGATACGGAGACGTATATTTTTTGGGGCACTTGCTAGTATTGTTATCGTTGTCTTACTATTACCAACAAAGCTTGGTCCAGTAATTGATAAGTATAATCCGTTTTATCAAACGAAAGCGTATTACACAATTGTAAAAGGGATTGGTCAACATATTGGAGATGGCTGGTATGAATATGAGTTTGTTGGATATGATGAAGACGGACGGGAACAGAAGATTACAAAAACGATTCAGAAAATGTTAAAACAAAATGAACCGTTAGAAATCATTGCAAAAGGGCGTTATGCTGAGAGATTAGTTGAAATAGATAAAGAAGATATTCCGTTAAATGCGAGAGGGAAACTTTTAACAATACAATAAAAAGAAAGACATATTACAATACTGTAAGGTATGTGTAATGTAATTCGATAGTTGCGATCGTGGGTATGACCTATAATAAAAATAGAAAGAACGAAATACATCTTTCTGTCTGAAGTAATAATGTGATGAAAAGGATTAACAACCAACTATATGTAAGTCTCATCTCAAAGGAGATGGGACTATTTTTCTACCTTACAAAAATGTAAGGTTTACGTAAGCAAATTCAATGGCTCTTTTGTCATATTTCTCTCATAATGAAAATAGATATAAAAGTTAGGGAGATTATAGAAGGGAGACGATTGAAATGCAAAAAGAAGAAGTAGTTAATGTTCCGTTAGTAGAGTGGTTTAGCTACTTTGGTGTTGCGATTGTATGTATTGGGATTTTTGATATAATCACAAACTTTATTGTTTAATAATATAGATGAAACAAGAAGGCGAGCCTTCTTGTTTTTTTATTTTATATATATTTTAGAAATTTGTACTATATAAATGCGAGTTGGTGATATAAAGGCCACTTTCTTTTTATGGGTGGGCGAGAGCATCTGGCCATGTATAGGGGCCCTTTCCTGCCGTGTGCGGAGTTTAAAACAAGAGAGTAGGTCATATTTTATTCTGCACAGCAGCGACCTTTATGTCGGAAAATGAAAGTGGATGTCGCTATCAATCATTGAAACTCGTTTTGATAATTGATAGCAAAATATTACATTTTTATAGTTGTTTCGTATCCTCTGCATCGTAAAATCAGCCTTAAGAAGGATGTTGGTGCTGTATATTCTTGGTATGATAGATAAGGAAACAGTTGTATATACGTAATGCTGAAAGGGGACAAATTTCAGCGAAAGAAGAGGGAATACACATGAAGAAATTCTTTGTAGGATTCTTAGTAGTTTTAGGAGTATATATGTTTTTTCGAGGCGAATCAGCAGGTGTGGGGAAACCTGTAAATCAGATGAGTTATGTTGATTCAGAAGAAGCAAAACAGGCGAAACAAGTTATTAGCGAAGAGGCTAAGAAATATAATCTTCCAGAGTGGATACCCCTTACAATTGCTGAGCATGAGAGTCGTTTCAATCCGAGAGCTATTGGAGATCAAGGAACATCGTTTGGGTTGTTTCAATTGCATCGCGGTGGTGGACTTGCTCCTGAGAATCTAACAGATGAGGAGTTAAAAGATCCGCGGAAAAATGCTGAAATTGCTATGCCTCATTTGGCAAAAGGATATAAAAGAGGTATGGAAAAAGGGTTAACAGAATTTGAGTTACTTAAATATGTAGCGAACACATCTGGCTGGCCGGGTACTCTCGGGCCAGAGTGGACTGATAAAAACATGAAATATAATATCGGACTAGAGAATGTATATTATCAAAATAAAGGTGTTATGAAAGAGTAGGTCCTGTGATGACCTACTCTATTTTTCTGTAAAATATGTCGCTAGCTGCGCTTTTACTGCTTGTAATTGCATAGAAACTTGAGGGATTTTATAGCCGACGTATAGTGGTGAAACGACAAAGCGAGGAACGACTTTACATATAATGTTTCCATTTAAGCCATAAAAGAACATGTTATAACTATTACATCGTTTATGAAAGTCTTGTAATACGTAGCGTATAGTTTTTTGAATATAATCGGCCATTAGATCCATTTGATTTTTATTTTCTATTATAATGTTAAACTCTACGAAACCGATAATTGGATGAGTAGAAATATTTAGTTCAATTCCATGTTCTTTGCTTACAACGATTCCTTTGAAATGTTCGATTCTTACATTTTGTCGATAGTCGACTTGTTCCATACCAATAATTTGCATATGGGCATGGTGGATTGTTCCTCCTGATAGAGGTCCGTGGTTTTTATATAAAATAACAGATTGGAATTTTCCGCTTTCTTCTAATGATAACCAGTGCCCAACTGA
>Ga0209025_1003972_pt1 | contig 13276 bp, 15 predicted proteins | sample AraplaMF_Col_mLB_FD_184256 | JGI IMG/M metagenome (GOLD analysis project Ga0209025, IMG submission 184256) | Arabidopsis root microbial communities from the University of North Carolina, USA - plate scrape MF_Col_mLB (SPAdes) (version 2) | ecosystem: Host-associated > Plants > Roots > Endosphere... | reverse complement strand
GATCAACGGCGCGACTGCGACCGGCTTCACCATCGACACGGGCGGAATGGACGCAACGCTCGTTGCTGTCGACGGCCACGATATCGAGCCGGTTCAGGGACGGCAGTTCCCGGCCGCGATGGGCCAACGTCTCGATATTGTCGTGGAAATTCCAAAGGAGGGTGGCAGCTTCCCGGTCCTTGCTCGTCGGGAGGGTGCTCCCCAACAAACCGGGTTCATCCTTGCCACACCTGGCGCAAACATCTCAAGAATTGCCACAAGCGGTGATGCGCAAGCTCCGCTGCTCGGGCTCGATTTCGAACAGGGTCTGCGGACGCTCAAGCCGATTACGGATCGCCGGGTCGGCAAAGCCTACGCGGTCACTCTCACCGGAGACATGGCAAAGTACACCTGGAACATCGTCGGTGACCCGCTCAACGTCGCTATCGGGGATCGGGTCGAGATCGAGATCAGGAACATGTCGATGATGTCTCACCCAATGCACCTGCATGGTCATAAATTCCAGGTCGTTGCGGTCAATGGACGACGGATAAACGGTGCAGTGCGCGATACTGTCTTGTTGCCAATGATGTCGACGGTGACTGTCGCTTTCGACGCCCTCAATCCAGGGCATTGGCCATTCCACTGTCATCACCTGTACCATATGGCGAGCGGGATGATGGCCTATGTCGGGTACGAGACCTGACGGGTGCGGATGCCCCGCTTCACTTCGGGGCATCCGTTATTCTTGCCGAGACAATAAGCCTTCGTCTGCTCCTCAAGACTTACAAGGTCTTGAAGGTGTTTGGATATCCGGCCTTTTCGATGGCTGCCGCGACAGTGACAGGGTCAATTCCGGTCTGCACCTTTGCCGTCCGGCTCGTCAGATCGACCTGTGCCTGCGCTGCGGGATCGGCGGATTTGATCGCTTTCTCGACCGCGCCTGCGCAGTGTCCGCAGGTCATGTTCTGGATGTTGAATTCGTACATGCAAGGTCTCCAGTTTCTGTGACGGGACACATGTGGGGCTTCCCATGGTGGGAAGGTCAAGAGCGACGCAAGCGGTTTAAAGTCAACAGGTGCGGCCCGAGGTTTGAGCCAGGGCAATAAGCACAAGAACAAGGAAAGACGAAGATGAAACGAAGAGCCTTTATTTGCCTGGCGGCCACTGGAGCGATTGCTGTGGTCGCCCGGCCGGTCTTCGCATCGCAGGTTCGAATGGATGTGTACAAGGATGCCAGTTGCGGCTGTTGCGGTGAATGGGCCCGCGCGATGACCGAGGCTGATTTCAACGTGGTCATCCACGAGGAAGGGGATGTCGCGGCTATGAAAGCGAAGCTTCGCATTCCCGACGCCATGCAGGGATGCCATACCGCTGTCGCAGACGGCTACTTTTTCGAGGGGCACGTACCGCTGGAGGCCGTCTGGAAGGTGCTGAATGAGCGGCCGCGGATTGCCGGACTGACTGTTCCCGGGATGCCGGGCGGATCGCTGGGCATGGGCGATGATCCCAACCCCTCCTACGATGTCTTCAGTCTCAACAAGCCGGACATGAAACCGTCGCTGTTCATGCGCGTAGGCGGCTAGGAGCCGATCAACGCATCCCCCCAAAGGTCAATATCGCAGCGTTCACGACGGGCGCAGCGAAAACGGCCATCTGGCGGTCGGCCGCAAGCGTGACACGCGCCCTTCGGGCGACGTCGTTCTCCAGCGCCAGCCCGGATTGCTGCGCTGATACTTATGGCGAGCCGACGTGGCCATTCCTCGCAAGCCGAAGCCGTCGATTTTTGTCAGGCCCATGAGAACCTCTGTAGCAGGAAGTCGGGCACTGCCTGATACTGCTCATAGAGAGCCGCAAGTGCTTTATGATCTGGCGCATTGTTCCGACACGCTTCGGCGTGGTGAACGCCGGTCATCACAAGCGCCGAGGAAATGCCGGCCTGGTTGGCGCCGGAAATGTCGGTGGCAAGACTGTCACCAATGGCGATCACTTCGGTCGCCGGCAGATCGAGAACTTGCAGCGCGCTGGTATAGGCAGACGCTTCCGGCTTTCCGAAGCGGATCACCCGACCGCCGATTGCTTCGTATCGGGCGGCAAGAGAGCCGGCACAAAGCATCCGTTGCCTGGCAATCATCACCTCAAGGTCCGGGTTGGCGCAGACCATTGGCAATGCCTTTTGCCGTGCCTGTCGCAGCAGATCATCACCCTTTTCCATGTTGCCGGTCGCCAGGATGAAATCTGCCTCCTCGATCCTCGCGACAGGCTCAAGCGCCAGCCCATCGAGAAGGTCCGCCAGCTCGGCCGGCCCGGCGTGCCAATAGCGCCGGCCGCCAGGCACCGGGAACGTCGCGCCACCTGCAAACGCCGCACGCGTCATCTCTCCCGAGGTGATGAGACCGTGATAGAGATCAGGTCCGAGGCCCATGTCAGAAAGGCGGGATTCGACGGCGCCAGCGCGCCGGGGCGCGTTGGACAGCAGGCAGATACGCATGCCGGCCGCACGCATTCTGGTGAGCGCCGCGTGAACCGGCTGGTAAAGCCTTGTGCCGTCATGAAGGACGCCGAAGATATCGAGCACAACACCGCGAAAGAACCCGGCCAATTCCTCTATCGTGCGCTCATCGGGCTGCCCTGTCTGCATCTTACCAATCCTCATGATTACGGCTGCGCTGCTTGGGCGGTGTTGCCAGGTAAACAAGAACGGCCGTTAGAATGATGCCCGCTCCGGTGATGGTTTCGATTGCCGGCACATCGGCAAAGGCGAGCCACACCCACACAGCCGACAATGGCACCTCGGCAAGCAAGATCAGCGCAGTGTCGGCAGGTGGCAACCTGCGCGATCCGATGGCGAAGAACAGCAGGCCCAACGACATTTGAACAAGGGCAAAGCAGGCAAGGATTAAACCCTGCCCGGCCGAAACCGCAAGTGAAGGTGCAAGCATTGCGCCGGCGATCCCGGCAAACCCGTTGGAAAGCGCCACCAGAATGAGGCTTGATGCCTGCGATCGCCGAAACGCGATCGTCATCAACGCCATGAGGATCGTCATCAGAAGCGCAAGGCCGTCTCCAGCAAGCCTGAGCCCGGATGATGCCGAACCAGAAAAGATCACCGCAGTGCCAATCCCAGCCGCCGCGCAAAGACCGGCAGTAGACAAGGAAAAGCGTTCCTTGATCGTCAACCGGGCGAGCAGCGACGTCAACAAGGGCAAGGAGCCGTGAATAACCGCAACATTGGCAACCGAGGTGAGGCGCAGTGCCGGAATGAAAGCGAGCATCGCGGCGGCCGACAGCATGGCGCCAGCAAGACCGGCTGGATCAAGCCTTGTAAAACCGCGATCGCGCGTGACCAATATAAGCGCAGAGGTAAAGACAAGAGCAAAGAAGCTGCGCCAGAAAACGACCGCCCAGACGCCAACCTCGATCAAGCCCATGAATAGGCCCGCCGTGCTGAAAAACACGGCAGACAGGAAAAGGTGAAACTGCGCTTGCCGTTCTACGCCCATGGGTGTTGTCCCGAAGGCGCAAAGCGATATCGGCGGGCGCATGCCCCACCCGTGCGGATCAGGATCTCCTGGGCCACCGTCGCTGCCGCACGGGCAAGGTTTTCGGGCGGTGCCGTCGCACTGATGAAATCCACGAAGGCGCCTATACGCGCGAGCCTGGCCGGTATGTTGGTCAGGTCGATTGCGCAATACTCCATCGAAACACGTCCGATGACCGGCACGGACCGCCCGGCAAACTCAGCAGACAGGCGGTTTGCGACCTGCCAGGCGAGGCCGTGCCTATAGCCGATCGCGACGATGCCGAGAACGGTCGGCCGATCTGCGAGAAATGTTCCCATATATCCGACGGCCTCGCCTCGCTGGACGTGTCGGATGTCGATCAGGCGGGCACTGAGCCGGACAACAGGTTTGAACGGGTTCGGCTCGAGGCCGGTATTGTTGAGCCCGTAGAGTGCCGAACCGGTGCGCACCCTGTCGAAATGATAGTCGGCACCGAGGAAAACACCTGCCGAGGCAGCCAGACTGCGCGGCGTCGACGGCGCCAGCAGGGCGCACATGCCGACAAAGCGGTCCTTCTGCAGCCGATTGCGTGAATTTCCTGTGTCATCGGCGCAGGCAAGATGGCTCATGACCAGTTCCGGCACCCGCGGATTTGTGTGAAGGAGCGAACGGAGCTCGTCAAACCTTAAACCAAGTCGCCCAAAGCCCGTTTCGAGATTAAGAACATAGGGGATTGCCGCCAACGTGGCCGCAGCCACCTCCGCCGGCGTGCTGCAGACCGGCGTGAGGCGCCTTTCCCGATAGGCCTCGAGGCTGCCGTTGCGCAAGCCTTCGAGGATGGCAATATCGGCCCTCGCCAGACGACGGCGAAGGCGGATTGCTTCCTCCATGCTCGCAACAAAGAAGCTCCTGCAGCCAGCCTCCCACAGAGGCCCGACGACGCGCTCAAGTCCCAGCCCGTAAGCATCACTCTTGACGACCGCGCTGACAGCTACAGCCGGGCTCAGCAATGACCGCACGACCGTGAAATTGGCCTGGATGGCCCTCAGGTCGACCGAGAATACGGGCTTATACGACTGCATACGTAACCACCTATGATAGCGTGCATGATGTGAAGTATCTTTTGGTTGCAATCTATCGCGAACTGATCCATGATGCAATCATTGGATGCGCACAAAATCGAATATCCGCTATGCGAGCATAAGGAGATGACTGATGGCACGGAAGGAACATCGAAAGAAGATCCTGATTGTCGGACAAGGCGTCCTCGGAGGAGACGTTCTCGACTTCCTGTTGCAGAGCGGCGCAGACATCGAGGTTGCCGTTGGCGCCCGCGACCCCGACAAGGCGCTTCATCGCGTCAATCTGGCGCGTTACACAGCCATGAACCTTGGTTTCTCGAACGCCGTCGACATCGTTCCGATCGATCTCAAGAACGTCGAAGCAACGGCCGAGCGCCTGTTGCAGGTAAAGCCTGACATTGTCTTCAACGCCACGACCCTGCACAGCTGGTGGGTCATCACCAAGCTTCCACCAGAGGCTTTCAAGCGCCTCGACGAGGCGCGTGGCGGAATATGGACGCCGATGCATCAGGTTTTGATCCGCAGACTGATGAAAGCCGTGCGGCTGGCCAATTCGGATGCGGTTGTCGTCAATGCCTCCTATCCCGACGTGGTCAACGCCTCACTTGCCGCCGAAGGATTGGCGCCTGCCGTAGGCATCGGCAATATTGCCAATGCGGTTCCTGGCATCCGGCTTGCCGCGGCCCACATGCTGGCTTTGCCGCCGTCCGCGATCGACATCAGGTTCTTCGCGCACCATTATCTCAGTTACCGGATGCCAAGCACCGGAGGAACGGATGGCGCACCCTATCACTTGAGCGTTTACGCGAACGGTTTGGAGGTGCCCCGCGACGAGATCGATCACGCAGCGCTTTTTTCCCTGGTTGCCGGACGCTTTCGCCGGATCAAAGGCCTTGCAGGCCAGTCGGTCACGGCCTCGTCGGCGACCGCCATGCTTTTGGCGCTGGCGCGTCGATCGGGAGACGTCGTCCACGCTCCGGGCCCCTTCGGCCTGGTCGGCGGATATCCGGTGAGAGTTTCACCGGACGGCCTGCTCGTCGATCTTCCCGCCAATCTCACTCTCGACGAAGCGATCGCTATCAACAGAGAATGCCAACGCTACGACGGGATCGAAAGCGTTGACGAGGATGGGACGGTGCGCTTTACCGAGGTCGCTGCCAGTGTCTTGAACGAAGTGCTTGGCTATGACCTTCAGGCCTACCGGCCGCAGGAATGCGAGGCGCGCGCCGAAGAGTTGGCGGCACACTTTGCACAGTTTGCCCGCGACAATGGAACGTCGGATGCAAGGGCAAGCTGAATATCCGCTAGACATCCGCCGGCTGCAGCATTCGGATACGCCGATAGTCCGTCTGGTCCGGGCGGCCAAGCGCGACCATCGCCTCCCGCTGCTGACAATCAAAAATGACCGAGAAAGCCGTCCCGGTCTGTTCGCGCGCCGACGGCGATTTGCAGATGGCGTCAGGCGCCCCGGAGCGATCCCTCAGCAATGCCGTAACGTCTACGATATCGCTCAAGGAAAAACGGCGCGCGGCGCGAAGGCGAGAGCGGCTCGACGGATAATGACGCGCGACCTCCTCCACGTCCTCCCACATGGCAGGTTTTGGGAAAAGCGGATGGTTCGTATGAACAATAGTGCGCACGGCGCGATCGGTCACTCCGGCCGAGGGCCCCACTTCGACAACATGCAGATTGCCATATGCATCGCCAATGAGAAAGCAACGGCCAGACATATGTGGATGTGCGCGAAGAACACCAATCGCGGCGTCGACGCAGCTTTGCTCCAGCATCATGCGCCGGATCATGAGGCTCGGCAGACCGTCTTTCTTTGTGTCGAGTATCAGGTCGTTGTTCACCAGGGCAAGGCCATGCCCATTCATGCCCACCCAGCCAAGGGTACCTGCCGAGGCTATGGTAAGAAGATGCGATCCTGCACCCTCGTGGACGAAAACCGCCAGATGGCGTTCGGTGCCAGGCGGGGCATCCCAGTTCTGGGCAACGACGGCACCGTCGCCCCGAACCAGTCCGACCGACGTACAGCCCGTCCGACCCAGGGCAAAGTACTCGAAGGCAGAGAGCAGACAGACATCCAGGAGGGTGAGCTCGGTTGCTTCGGCAATACCGCAGAGTTCGGCGACGAGGTTCGGGGCGATGCTGGAAAGCCGATCAATGCAGACCGCTGCGCGACCCTCCGCCAGCGTCCAGCCTCCCCCGCCAGTCGACCGCCGCAAGTCCGCGTAAGCCTCGAGGATCATGCCGCGCAGTTGCGTGCCATGTTGGCGCCCTCGTTCTTTCGGCGATCCGCGCAGTGTAATGATCGGCAGTTTGGCTTGGTTCATGGGACCGTTCGGAATGGTTTATGCCTACATGGTCCATATTGTGGATATCGGAGGCAATCTAGTGTTTGCTCGTGTGGATTGTGCGAAACTTCAATGCAGCGCGGCGTGGGCCTTGGTATAAGCTAGCCGTTTTCGGGTCGCAGTGGCCGCCCCCTGGAAGGGATGGAATGACAAAAATACACGGTCTGGATCACCTGCCGCCACGCAAGCAGGAAGAACTTGCCGAGGTCGCGCTTATGCAATGATGCGCTGAGATCACCAATTCCCGAACCTCGGATGGGTGACGCTGCCTGACCGCCTCAACCTCCGCCTCGTTGGAGCGCAATCCAACCTTGGTCAGGTAGTGGAATCCACGATGAATCTGTCCTGGTAGACGGTAGCTCGGTTTGCCGTTGGCAACAGAGTCAGGGTAGTCCCGCCATTATGGAAGCTGCGTCGCGGGACGGGGAACGCCGACCGCGCAACATGTGATGGGTCCTTGAAGCAGTCGATCCGCATCTCGGTAAGCACACGTACTTTACGCGCCGGATGCTAGCCCGGGGCCGGACCACATAGATGCCGCGTTCAGGGACGGGATAGCGCGTCATCACTGGCAATCGCCGGCACGAACGTGATGAGCGTGATGCCGCTCGCTGGCGAATGGCAGCGCGACTGGGCGCGCACCGAGCATGTCGAGGAACTGACCGAGATTTTCATCCAGCACTTCGGCGACAGCGACATCGCGTATCTTTGGGAACATCAGCTTCTCAGTCGCTACCATTCCGGGCCGCCTCCTCACAAAATCCTTGTAATCGGCCGGTCCAGTCGCGTTCCCTCCCAATAAAGGGTGCGGACCGCGATCGCGGCAATAATGCCGGTCAATGCTCCTCCAAGCACATTACTCACATAATGCGTACCGATATACACCCGGGAGACGGTAACCAGCAGGGCAGCGGCAAGGAACCATCAACCGATGCTGCCCTGCCAGATCCCAAAGCGCACCCGCAATGACACTGGCAAGCAGAAAGGCCAATCCGGTGATCAGATTGAACATTCCGAAGGCCGCGCCGCGCAGTTCTGCGGGCGCGGCATCCGCAATCAGCTTTGCCATCAACCCCTGGGTAAACCCCATGTGCAGTCCCCAGAGCACGACACCTAATCTGGCGCCAACAATACTTCGCGCAAACGCCGCGAGATCGGCGCAGACAAGCAGCGCCAGTGATCCCGAGACCGGAGAATTGGTCCGTCTACGGCGCGGTCATCTCGCGCCGGTGACGAAGACGTGCCTTCAATGGGCCGTCGTCAACTCGTTGAAGATGCCGCGCTTCTTCAGCGCGCTCACCAAAGCCGTAAGCGCGAGCACAGATGCAAACAGTGCGACCAGTAGAAGTGCATAGGACCATTCCTGTTCAGAAATGGAGTCCGCCGACACACGATAGAACTCCGTCACCAGAAGAGCAATCAGTGTCGACGATGCCGTGGAATAGTCCTTGGCGATTACCCGCTTCACATTGAACGTCATTCCCTCGGTCGACGCCGAAAACGCGCTTAGCTTAAGGCCCCATCGGGGGACGTCTCGGCAATAGGCACGATAGGCTCCTCCGAATTTTTCAGCGAGGAATTCCTCTTCCGCGTAGATAATACATTGATAGATGAAGCCGAAGAGTAGGCAACCTATAACGACGACTGCGGGGTTGCCGTGGAATAGGAAAAGCCCTGAATAAATGAGCATGTTCCCTACATACAGGGGATTCCGGCAGACACCGAACATGCCTTCGGTGACGAGGTCTTTAGCATAGACCCGCTTGTTGAGGCCGCCTCGCTTTATGTACGCATAGCCGATCACGGTCGCCCGCAAGACCAGTCCGCTGAGCACGACGAGTAAGGCAACAAGATCCTTCCCCTGCTCGAGCCCAATGCTACCCCAAATCGCGGTCGCCGGAGGCGCAGAGATGAACAGCACTAAGATGATCAGTGGAAACGCCTGGTTTCGGTACTTGAAGAAGAAAGTCCCGATCGTAAGCATAAGATTCTTCATGACAATTCGTCTCACTTTATCGCGACGATGCCGCAGAAGTTATACCATCGGAAGAATACTTCCGTACTCTTGAACCCGACCTCTCGCAGCAACTGGATATTCTCCTCGAGCCGATAGGGAATCAGGACATTCTCCAGTGCTTCGCGCTTTTTCGAAATCTCAATGGAGGAATATCCGTTCCGGCGTTTGAAGTCGTAGTAGTGATCAATAAACAGCCGGTTGAAGGTCGTGTCTTCGCTGGTCAGCTTTTCAATGAGCAGAAGACACCCGTGCTCGTTGAGCCCCTGGTAGATTGTCTTCATAACGCGCTCGCGAAAGAGCGGCCGGACAAATTGCAGGGTCAGGAGCATCGTGACGACGCTTGCGTTTTTCACGGAGAATCCGCGATGAATGTCGGCTGTGATCAGGTCGATCGATCGGTTTGTTCCCGAAGCTTCGATCTTCTCCGCGGCCTTCTTCAGCATTTCCGGCGCATTGTCGATTCCGACAAAATCCACATGGCTGTCCACGATGTGATCCAGCGCGAGCAGGGTCGTAGCTGTCGAGCAACCGATGTCATAGAGGTTTGACTGGGGCTGCGCAAAATCCTGTGCAAGCTCGCAAACCATTCGCTGCATCTCCCCGTAAAAGGGGACAGAGCGGCTGACCATGTCATCGAAGACACTGGCCACTGTAGAGTTGAACGAAAAGTCCGCAACCGGATCGCGCTCGTCGGCAAACACTTCGTCACGCGAATTAGTGTGCAGAATTAGACGGTTAGACTGATCGGCCATTTCCGCTCCCGAGGTATAACGATGTAGATGGGCATGCTCACTTCCCCAAGAGCGGGCCCGGCGCACTGCGAATTGCTCATAGAAGTCTGACGGCGACCTGAACGCTACCAGTCAAATCGGATGACGGAGGAGCCGCTTGACGTCGAGGTATGCGCGCCCGAACCCGATGATGGCTGCAAGCGCGACCGCCACGCCGAACAAATATGCCCTAAGCGCATGGGAACTGTGATTTCCCCAAAAATGGCTCCATCGATCGTTCACTGTTGGATTCGCCGTATGCGCGCCGAGAGTTCGTCCAAGCCAAACGGCTTGACGAGAAAGTCGTTCGCGCCTCCCCTCATTCCGTTCCAGCGATCGCTTATCTGGTCTTGAGCCGTCATGATGATAACCGGCACCTGATTGTCGCCATCCCGGATGTTTTGGAGGAGCGAAAGACCATTGCCGTCAGGAAGCCGCAAATCCAGGAGCACGAGGTCGTATTTTTTTGACACCAGCTTGCGGGTGGCATCCTTCAAATTCACGGACCAGTCGACTCGATGCCCATCAGCGACGACATGCGTGGAAACTGCTTCCCCGATGTCGATGTTGTCTTCCACGACAAGCACATTCACCGGCTCGCGCTCCTATTTTCCGCGTTGTCGGGCCGCGATCGCATTCGTCAAGAGTTTCCACTCCTGCACTTCGCGAACACGTCGAGGTCGCGCTCGTAAACGGATGTTGCCACGTTCATCATTCCGAGCACGCTGTGGAAAAGGTTGTCGTGTGACTTTTCGGTCGTGGTTTGCTGTTGAAGGCATGAAGCATCGAGGGCGATGGATTTGGCAAAGTCGTCGTCAAACCACGTGAGGAATGGCACATGTGTCTGTTGCACTGGAGCAAAAAGATAGGGCGTTCCGTGTAAATAAAGGCCGTTTTCGCCAAGGGATTCCCCGTGATCAGACATATAGATCAGCCCGGCCGCCATCTGTCGGGATCGAGACTTAAGCCGATCGATGATCGTCGCCAGGAAGTCGTCGGTGTAGAGGATCGAATTGTCGTATGCATTGACAATCTCCTCCGGGGAGCACTTGCCAAGTTCGGCGGTTCTGCAGTCCGGCTCAAATTTGCGTTGCGCTTGCGGATATCGGAGATAGTAAGCAGGTCCGTGGCTCCCCAGTTGATGGAGTACCAGGACACTGTCGCCTTTGACTTTGTTCAGCCAGTCATCCAGCTTATCGAGGAAGATCCCGTCGAGACACTCTCCCCCCTGACAGAACCGTGGGTCTGTTGAGTTCGCCAGGTCAATGTATTTAATCCGATTAGCGACGCCCTTACTGCCGGTGTTGTTGTCGAACCAGGCAACGTCAATTCCGGCATGTGCAAGGACGTCAACGAGCGTCTCATTGGCCACGGCCTTTTCATGACTGTATTCGGAGCGAGTGAAGCGTGAGAACATGCAGGGAATTGACGTGGCGGTAGCCGTTCCGCAGCTCGTCGTATTCGGGAAATAGATCACGTTCTCCGCTTTTAGCCGCGGGGTGGTCTCCCGCTGATAGCCTCCCAGCGAGAAATTTTGAGCGCGTGCTGTTTCGCCCGCGACGATAATTGTCACTCGGGGTTTATTGATTCGTGTCACAGGCGGCTTCACAACGGCGTCGGAACCGACGGGCTGAACAACGATGGACGCTTCTTTCCCGGCACTGAGAAAATATCGTACGGTGCTGACGATCGGCGTGACCGGATTGACGCTCTTGGTGATGTCCCGCCGCTCTCTAACAGCTGCCGTATACTCTCGCGAATACGTGACGCCGCAGATGCCGAAGATCGCGAGCGAGGCAGCGATGGCTATCAGGTTGCAGACAACCTTGCTGATGAAGGGACGGTGATCGACCCTGACCCAGGCTATAGCCAACGAAGGCAGAACACCGAATATTGCAACATGAATGGCAAGATCAGGCGTTATCAGATGCTGCGCTTCTGCCGGCGTTGTCTCCATCGCGTTGCGGATCATGTCGCTGTCGATGACGACGCCGAACGTGTCCGTAAAATGCGACGCCACCGCCGCTACAAGGACAAGAAAAATCAAGAACGGCTTGATGAGAAACTTTATCGAGAACGGGGTAACAGCCGCAACAAACAGAGCCAGCATTGCGACGTACAATGCCAACAAGGGGCCGCTTCCATTCCCGAGATACGCAGTAGCCTTCTGCCAAAAAGCGTTGTTGCAGAAGACAAGGACATAGCAGGCTGTTAGAACGCAGAGCAGGATGCTGCCGAGCTTTGGCCGCAGATCGCTCAGTTTTGTGGACGATACCGTCACTTTTTACCTCTCGACGCAAACCCATCTTTTGAAGAGGGTTGCTGACAATAGCCTGAAACCCGAAGTGATGAAGGGAATGTTCAGGTTCGGTGATTAGCCGCTTCCCATTGCGACGCACGACGGCCACAAACGCGACCGGCTGCCTGGCAAATTGCTGGGCATGATCTTGATTGAGATGTGTGTCCGAGTTCCCTTAGCGAGCAGGCATGGAGCCGATTCGGTTCGAAATGCACCAGGATCCCAAAAACGCTGCCTCGCCGTCTGATGTTCTGGCAGCGTGGATTTCTTTCCGTCAGCCATCGTGATCAAATCATGGCTTTTGTCGACGGTCCGGCTTGCGGTTCCTCCGGCAATCTCTGGCGGCCATAGCGAACTAGGTGGCGTCATCGGTTAGCAGCGCTCCCAGATTTACGTTCCCGCCATTGAGGTGTACAAGCGGCAGTAGCATTATCCGTACTGCAACCTGTTCTCAACCATCCGTCGGCAGGGCCTTTCTGAGTTGAGATCAATCTGCGGGGCTTTCGATGAGCACTTCCCTGATGGATATCTTGGCGGATTTCTTGGATGCATCTGAGGGAAACGTCGACAGAGGCCAGTTGATGGCTGCCCTTGAGCGGGCGACGGGCCGGCTTGGCATGGAGCACTTTGCGGCGACATTCCTTCCCCTCCCCCATGAGCGGCTGGACACCTATTTCATCTGGGAGAATTGGCCCGGCCAGTGGTTTGAACGCTATCTGAAACTCAACTATTTCCACGCCGATCCGGTCGTCCGTTTTATCCGGCGCTCCGGGCGCTCGGTGATCTGGTCACAGTCGCTAAAGCTGCAAGCCCTGCCGTCAAAGTCAAAGCGGATCATGGACGAGGCGAGTGATTTTGGCCTTGTCGACGGGCTTACCATCCCGCTTCATTCGCAAAACGGCATCGACGGCGTCTTCTCGGTTGCAGGCAGACGCGCGAGGCTCACGCCGCCAGAGGTTACGCTATTGGAGATCGTTGCAACGCGCGCTCACCGTCGCTTGCTCGACCTTGCCCCCTCGCCTGAACCACCGCGCGAAGACCTTACGGTCACAAAGACCGAGAGCGAATGCCTGACATGGTGCGTTGCCGGCAAGACCGATAAGGAAATTGGAGCCATGACGGGCCGCTCGCCTCGCACGATCCAGACGCACATTGGCAACCTTCAGCGCAAGCTTGGCGTCGCCAACCGAGCCGAACTTGTGGCGGAAGCGTTTCGCAGGGGCTTCCAGCGCTAAAAAATACGACATTTTACGAATAGTTTTTAATTAT
>Ga0209025_1003971_pt1 | contig 13279 bp, 13 predicted proteins | sample AraplaMF_Col_mLB_FD_184256 | JGI IMG/M metagenome (GOLD analysis project Ga0209025, IMG submission 184256) | Arabidopsis root microbial communities from the University of North Carolina, USA - plate scrape MF_Col_mLB (SPAdes) (version 2) | ecosystem: Host-associated > Plants > Roots > Endosphere... | reverse complement strand
TAGACGAAAGGAAAATCGCTATGGTTGAAAAGCAATTTCATCAATTACTATTAGAAGCCTCTTATCTTGGTATTACGAAAGATAAAATTCATGATTGGATAGATTCATACTATAAAGAGATTGGAGGAAATACAGATGCTGAAAGTGACAAGCCTGAAGAAAACAATTGATAATCAAACGATTTTAGACGATGTTTCTTTCACATTGCAAAGAGGGAGTATCATCGGATTACTTGGAAGAAACGGCGCGGGAAAAACAACTTTATTACGAACGATAGTCGGCATTTTAGACCCAGACGAGGGAACTGTTACATATGAGGATATCGACATCCATAAAAATCCTGAAACGAAACAAAAAATCGTATATGTTCCGGATTCTACTAACATACTGAACGGTTATACAGTAAAAGAAATCGTGAAGTTTTATAAAGCAGTTTATACAGCATTTGATGAACCATATTTCTACGAACTACTAGAACGTTTCAACTTACCAAACAAACGAATTCGTAGCTATTCAAAAGGCATGAAAGCACTGCTCGCCATCATTTTAGCTGTTTCTACAAAAGCAGAATATATCATTTTAGATGAACCGACAAATGGACTTGATCCTATCGTGAAAAGGAAAATTTTACAGTTTCTCGTTGGAGAAGTTGCAGAAAAAGAGATTACCATTTTCATCTCCACCCACCATTTAGATGAAGTAGAACAAATTGCAGATACAATTATTATATTAAAAGGCCATACTATCTCGTCTATTACATCACTAGACGATGCAAAATCACGATTTGCTAAAATACAAGTTGCTTATGAACGTTCATTACCTCAAAAACTAGAAAACTTAAGCAATATTAAAATATTAAATCAAACAGGAAAAGTATATACAATCTTAATCGAAGGAAATGTGGCTACAACACTGGAGAAGTTTTACAAAGAACAACCTATACTTATTGAAGAATTAACAATGTCACTTGAAGATGTCTTCGTTACGACACTGGAGGAGGATGGGTATGTTTCATAAAGCGTTGTGGATGTGGAATTGGAAACGCGGGAAATATGCTGTGTTGCTATTCTTCTTTAGTTCCCTTTATCTTCTATCTCTCGGATACTATAGAAGTGCTCAGATGGAACTCGATAAATATTACGAATTACAAGAAAAAGGGAAACAGTATTATTATTTTTATACCTTTTCTTCAGGAGAAGGTAATAGTTTTTGGTTAACTCTTCTTATCATTGCTTTAGCTTGCTTATTGATAGGTTGGGAACGTAGTAACCAATCTAATACACTACTTATGACGATGCCGTTTAAAAGAAAAGATGTTTTCTTATCGAAATGGGCTTTCGGTTCATTTTGTATTGTGAGCTCATTACTTATAAATTGGATTCTTATGTATGTTATTTATAGAACAACTATTCATTTTGATTATCAATCATTTAGTCCATTTCACCGATACTTTCTTTATGCGATTGTTTCTTATGTTGCAGTATATACAGCTGCATTATGCATCGGCACTTTTACTGGAAGTGTTGTTTCACAGCTTGTTTTTTGTATTCCGTGGTTACTAGCGGGAGTTACATTTACTACGTTATTATACACTTTCACAATAAACCATTTAAATGCCATGGATACTAGGAATCCAAATTTTTATAAACAACTTCATGAAATCAATCAAAAAACGAATATGGTTGCACCAATTAAGCACTTTTCTATCACTTATCAGTATGATCCAGAATCTCGTAAGAGTGAGAACGATCCAACTATTTTAAGAGATCCAGCATCTCATACGTATTATTCAGCTAAATCAATGTTAGTCCCTATTTTCTATACAATATTTTATTTACTACTTGGAACATATTTATATACACGATCACCAAATGAAAACAGTCAAAAAATATTTATTTTCCAGAAGCATTTACGAATATGGGTATGGGGAACAACACTATATTTCACTTTACTTGGTGGCTATAAAATATACAGTTTAAATTTCTTGTTTAGTTACTATATTGGTATATTTGCCGCTGGAATAATCACATATTTTATACTATCACGCCTAACAAATTATAAAGTTTTTTAGGAGGGATCCTATGTTTCAAAAAGCATTATGGCTAAGAACGTATCAACAAAGTAAATATGTTATATGGCTATTGTGGCTCAGCAGTTTCTATAATTTATCATATATGTACTATATGACCTCCATTGAACAACAACAATATTTACAGATGGACAAAGCGTGGAACTATATATATCATTACTACTTTAATTTAACACTTTTAAAACCTGTCATGTTGTTAGGTAGTATACTTATCGTTCTAGCCTGCACGTTAATTGGGTGGGAAAGGCAAAATAACTCTAGTGACTTGTTATGGTCTATGCCCTTTAAACGTTCGCACCTCTATATAACAAAATGGTTGTTTGGAATCTGCAATATTGCAGCAATTGTCGTTTTAAACTGGGGATTGTTTGCCATTATGAAAAAAACAACTTTTCATAATAAATATCAAATCTTTTCCCCATTCCATACGTACTTTCTATACATGTTAATTGTGCTAATTGCTATTTATACACTTGCATTATGTATAGGAACGATTGCTGGAAATATCGTATCCCAAGGAATTATCACTGCTATTATAATCGTTTTCCCATTCTTACTTCCCTCTCTTATCGTAGGGGTAATTAGTGTTCATTCAAACGCGGATGGGGAAAAGATTCATACTAAAATAAACAATATGACGGAAAAGGTACGTATTTCTAGCCCAGCAGAAGAATTTAATATTGTATTTAATTACAATCCACAAAATGCTTACACCGATCCTAAAGGAGGTCATCATGATGAGCCAAATTTTTCATACATTCCTTCAGCTAAAACATTAATTGGACCTATTGCACATATTATTCTTTTATTACCACTTGGGATATATTTATATGCCCGTTCAGTAAATGAGCGAAATGGTAACTACTTATTATATCCAAAACTACAAAAAGTAGTATTGGCTTGTGCAATTTTCTTTGGTGGTACCATTGGAGGTTTAATGTTAAGTGGCGCGCAGTCATTGTCCAGCTTTTACATCGGATTTTTAGCGACTAGTTTCCTTACATATTTCTTCCTACCAAAAATATTAAAATGGAAAGTCTCTTGGAATTTCAAATAAAATAACCTCCTCTAGATGAGGAGGTTATTTCACATTCTCTCTTCTTTTCCCATACTCTTTTTCTTGCTTCGTTCCAAAACCGTCACCATTTGCGACAATTTGATCTGTTGGGGCAACTATGCTTTCAGCAATTCTCCATTCTCCTCCTTGTTGAATAAACACTTGCATAAAATAATTCATGCCATTTAACTGATACGGATTTTCTTTTTTCACTTCGTAACGCGCTGCAACATAATACACTTGCACATTCTCAGCTTCAAACTTAGAAATATATTGCGATAATCTTGGGATATACTGGGATGCTTTCTGCAGTGGCAGCTGTTTTACTTTTACAAGAGAAGACTTTGTTACATTACTGATCGTATCTTCATGCCGAATGTTATCACTATGATGAAATAAAATAGCATTCTGCATTGAACGAATCCATAGTTTTGAATATAAAACAGGTTGCTTATTTGAAATATGTTGTAATTCTTTTTGAACGACTTGAAGGGGCGTAGCGGCATCTGCGAATTGATTAAAGCAGAAAAAACTTCCCATCATAATGAAAAGCATAGAAATACGTTTCATAATTTTTCACTCCGATTCTTTTTAATTAAAGTATCGGAGTTTCAAAATATTTTTATTCAAAAGAAAAAGGATAGGAATGCTTTCGCTTCCTATCCTCATTTATTATAATACGCGGCCAAATAGTTCTAAGACCATTTCTATTTCTTGGTCGCTCCAACCTTTAAATCTCTCTTTATAATATTCTTTACGCACAGCTTCAAGTTTTTCAGTTACTTCTCTTCCGTGCTCTGTAATTTCTAAGTACACGATTCGACGATCTGAATTAGAACGTTTTCTTTCTACTAATCCTTTTCGTACGAGACGATCTGTAACAGCTGTAATATGACTGGAGGTTACGTTTACTTCACTCGCAATTTGCGAAGCCATCTGTGGACTGTTTAAAAATAACGCACGTAATACAGAAAATTCATTATATGGCATATGTTCTGCAAAACGTGTATTAATATCATTTTGTAATAAACGTATCATTTTTCGAAATGATGCAGATAAATCTAAAATCAGCGTTTCTCTTTTTTCGTTCAATAGCCTCGTCCCTTTTTTATCATATTTACACATATTATAATCTATAAATACCTATGTTGTATATGCTTTCTTTCCTCAACATTCTCATTTATGTAACTTTTTTCATATAAATTTCTTTTTTGTTCACACATATACATATAAAAAGGATGGTGATGGAAAATGCAGGGTGGAATGAATCCTTATTTACACAACGTACGCACAGCTAATACTGGTAAAGAAGCTACTATTACTGTACAAGGGGAAGGCGTCGTTAAAGCAAAACCGAATGTTGTTATATTAACGCTTGGCATTCGAACAGATGATAAAAATGTAAAACAGGCTCAAGAAGAAAATGCAGTGCAATCCAAACAATTGCTGGATGCACTTAAACAGCTTGGTATTGCCGATAAAGATATAGAAACGATTTCTTATACGATCACTCCTCAATACGAATATGTAAATGATAAAGCATTGCTACAAGGATACCGCGTGGAGCATTTGTATGAAATTACCGTTTTAAATGTACAAAAAGCTGGGGAAGTATATGATATAGCCGTTTCAAATGGTGCAAATGTAGCAAAAGGTTTACGTTTCCGAGTATCTCATCCAAATAAATATTATGAGCAAGCTCTCATTCAAGCTCTGCACCAAGCAGTAGAAAAAGCTCGTGCTATTGCGAGTACATATAATTTAAATATTAATCCTGTTCCCCTCTCATTCGTTGAAGAATCTGCCCAATTACCAAGGGAGGTTACGTCTTATGCTACTTTACATGCACAAGCAGCCCCGCCTATTCAATCGGGTGAATTAGAAATCATTTCATCCATACGGGCTATTTTTACGTATTTATAACGAATTCTCTTTACAAGTAAACGTTATCATTTTACTTGTTGTAAAAACATGATGTTCTGATATAATAAAGAACGGTGAGCTCTTACGAAAGAGATATCACGGGTGGGAGAGGGATATGAAAAAGAAGGTTTAACATGAAAGGAATACTTGAAAGAACATTTAAATTAGGTTTACACGAAACATCACCAAAACAAGAAGTTTTAGCTGGAGTTACGTCATTTTTCACGATCGTATATATTATGATTGTAAATGCGTCAATTTTATCCGATGCTGGCATTCCTCTTGAAGCTGGAATTTTAGCAACTGTTTTCAGTTCATTTGTCGGATGTCTACTCATGGCATTTTGGGCAAATGCACCTGCTATTCTTGTCCCTGGTATGGGTGTAAATGCATTCTTCACGTACACAGCTGTGCATACGCTTGGACTAACTTGGCAAGAAGCATTGGCTGCTGTCTTTATCTCTGGTATTATTTTTGCAATTGCCGCTTTTACACCAATCGCTCGCGTGCTATCAGTATCAATTCCAAAGTCATTAAAGGAAGCGATTACTGTCGGCATCGGATTATTTTTAGCGTTTATCGGATTGCAAAAAGGTGGTTTAGTCGTTTCGAACCCAAATACTGCTGTGGCAATGGGGAAATTAAGTAATCCTGTCGTTCTTGCGACATTACTTACTCTTATCATTGCACTTGTATTATTTATTCGTAACGTACGTGGAAACTTTTTATGGACGATTGCAATAGGAACTGGTATCGCATGGTTATTTGGTCTTGTGGATACGAGTCAAGTGGGAAATAGTTCATTCTCATTCGCTAATTACGGTGATGTGTTTGGAGCTATGTCATTTGGGAAACTTTCTTCCTTACCATTTTGGATTGCAACATTCTCTTTAAGCATGGTGCTTATCTTTGAGAACATGGGACTTCTGCACGGTTTATTAGAAGATGATCGTAAATTCCCACGTGCTTACCAAGCCAATGCAATTTCAGCAATGACATGTGGTCTATTTGGCACAAGTCCTACCGTTTCAACAGTAGAAAGTGCCGCAGGTATTACTGCAGGTGGTAAGACAGGTCTGACGTCTATCGTTACTGGGTTGCTATTCTTTGCATCACTGTTTGCTCTTCCATTTGTCAAATTAATTCCTGATAGTGCCATTGCACCAATCTTAATTATTATTGGCGGGCTGATGATTACAAGCATCCAACAAATTCCTCTGAATGACTTTTCAGAAGGATTTCCAGCATTCTTAATTATCGTTATGATCCCGCTCACATATAGTATCGCTGATGGCATTGCGTTCGGATTTATTGCTTACCCTATCTTAAAAGTTGCTCTTGGAAAGCGTAAAGAAGTCGCACCATCTATGTATATCATTACATGCTTATTCTTAGCTATGTTTGTATTACATGCTATTGGTTAAAAAAACACCGAGGAAATCCTCGGTGTTTTTTTACTTAAACCATCCTTTTTTATAAAACCAGGCCATCATTCCGCCGCCAATTAGTGCCATGATAAGTAGACAAATAAAATAACTATATTGTCCACCAAGCTCTGGCATATGCGTAAAGTTCATTCCATATACTCCCGCAATAAATGTTAATGGCATGAAAATAGTCGAGAATACAGTTAATGTTTTCATAATGTTATTCATATGATGTGAGTTTAATGAAAAATAACTATCCCGAATATCTGCTGTTAACTCTCGACTTGCCTCAATCATTTCTGTTAGTTTAAGCAAATGATCATGTATATCTTTAAAGTAAATTTCATGATCGCTTATACCATAAAAACGAGTCGAATTTAAAATACGATATAATAAATCACGCATTGGAATGATTGTACGCCTTAGCTTTGATAAATCTGCACGTATATCAAATACCTCTTCTAATACGCTTCCTGCTGTCTCCCCGGTTAAATTATCATCAATTGCATTTAAATGATCCTCAATGTAATATACAGGCGCAAAATAGTCATCTACAATTTGGTCAATAATTGTATGAGCTACGTGTAAAGGACTATTTTTAATACGCTTCTTTTCTCCAAGTGTTTTCCATACTCTTTCGATTGCATTGTTATGAGAAAAGTGGAAAGAAACAATATAACGATCACTAATAAATAAATCGATTTCGTGCGGTTCTAGTCCATCTTCCCCAAATGCATGAAGAACTAAAAAGTTATATCCATCATAAAAATCAACTTTTGGCCTCTGTACGTATTCTATACAGTCTTCAATTGCAAGGGGATGGAACTTAAAATGGTCCTGCAGAATATATGTATACTCTTCTTTCGTTGGCTTATATAAATCTAGCCAATACCATACAATATGGTCTTTCTTTGTTTCTTCTAGAGAAACATCATATAATACTTCATCTGTTTTTGTTACTGCACAAATTCTAATCATAATTTCACCCATTATTATTATAAACAAAAAATAGTAAAAAAAGCCAAGGAGAAATCTCCTCAGCTTTTTTTTATTACTTCGTTACGATACCGTGTACTAAAGTTGGTGCATCTACGTGTTCTTTAGAGATCTTCATGTTCTCATAAATTTTCGCTTTTACATCTTCAACATTTTCGCGGTTTGCGTAAATTGTAACGAGAGATTCACCTTGCTTCACGCTATCGCCTACTTTTTTGCGCAGCATTAGACCAACTGCTAAATCAATTTCAGACTCTTTCGTTGCACGTCCTGCTCCTAAAAGCATTGCTGCTGTTCCGATTTCGTCTGCAACGATTTCTGATACATATCCGTCTTCTTTCGCTTCCACTTCAATTTTAAATTGTGCTTGTGGCAATTTAGAAGGGTCATCAACAACAGATGCGTCACCGCCTTGCGCTGATAAGAACGTTTTAAATGATTCTAGCGCTTTTCCGTTGTTCATTACTTCAATTAGCTTTTCACGTGCATCTTCTAAAGATGAAGCTTGTCCAGCAAGGTACACCATTTGACTTCCAAGTGTTAAACATAGCTCTTCTAAATCTTTCGGCCCTTTACCTTGTAATGTATCAATTGCTTCTTGAACTTCTAATGCGTTACCGATAGCTTCACCGAGTGGTTGACTCATATCAGAAATAACTGCCATCGTATTACGACCAACGTTATTACCGATACGTACCATTGCTTCTGCTAAACGTTTTGCATCTTCATCCGTTTTCATAAATGCACCTGCTCCAGTTTTTACATCAAGAACAATTGCATCTGCACCAGCAGCAATTTTTTTACTCATAATCGAACTTGCAATAAGCGGAATTGAGTTTACTGTTGCTGTTACATCACGAAGTGCATATAACTTTTTATCAGCAGGTGTTAAGTTACCACTTTGGCCGATAACAGCGATTTTGTTTTCATTTACAAGACGCATGAATTCATCGTTTTCAATTTCCACATGGAATCCTGGAACTGCTTCTAATTTATCAATTGTACCACCAGTATGTCCTAAACCGCGTCCAGACATTTTCGCTACTGGTACATCTAAAGCAGCTACTAATGGACCTAATACAAGTGTCGTTGTATCACCAACACCACCTGTTGAATGCTTATCTACTTTTACACCTTCAATAGCCGATAAGTCGATTGTATCACCGCTATTTACCATTGCCATCGTTAAATCAGCACGCTCTTGATCGTTCATATCTTGGAAGAAAATTGCCATTGCAAGTGAACTTACTTGATAATCAGGAATATCACCATTTGTATATCCTTCAACAATAAAATTAATTTCTTCTGTCGTTAATGCATGTCCGTCACGTTTTTTTGCAATTAGGTCCACCATTCTCATTGTGAGGTCACCCCTTCATTTGTTTTACGATTGCTTTTACTAATGCTAAGAAGTTCGCTTTAACACGTTCTGTCGTTTCAATTACTTCATCGTGGTGAAGTGGCTGATCTAAAATACCAGCTGCCATATTTGAAATACAAGAAATACCTAATACTTTCATACCAGCATGACGCGCTACAATTACTTCAGGTACTGTTGACATACCAACTGCATCTCCGCCAAGTGTACGAAGCATACGAATTTCAGCAGGTGTTTCATATACAGGACCTGTCATTCCTACGTATACACCTTCTTGTACTTTAATATTTAAGTCTGCTGCAACTTGTTTCGCCATTTCGCGAAGTTCTACCGTATATGACGTAGACATATCAGGGAAACGTACGCCCATTTCAGAATCATTTGGTCCGATTAATGGATTCGTACCCATGAAGTTAATGTGGTCTGAAATTAACATAAGATCGCCTGGCTCAAATGATGTATTTACACCACCAGCTGCGTTTGTTACAACAACTGTTTCTACACCTAGTTCTTTCATAACACGAACTGGGAATGTTACTTTTTGCATGTCGTATCCTTCATAGAAGTGGAAACGTCCTTGCATTGCTACTACTGTTACACCTTGAAGTGTACCGAATACTAGTTGACCTGCATGGCCTTCTACAGTTGATACTGGGAACTCAGGGATTTCACTGTAAGGTACTGTTACTGCGTTCTCAATTTCGTCTGCTAATACACCTAGTCCTGATCCAAGGATTAGTCCTACTTGTGGTGTCTCTTGAAATTTCTCTTTTAAGTATGAAGCTGATTTTGTAATAAGTTCACGATTCATTTGTTTATCCCCCTATTTCTTTAGCTCGTTTAAGAAGCTTGTTCCGTATTCTGGCATTTTCACACCGAAGTTTTCTGCTACTGTTGCACCAATATCAGCAAATGTTTGACGAAGTGGTAACTCTTGTCCGCCTTCTTTCATGCTTGGGCTATATGCTAATAATGGTACATATTCACGTGTATGGTCAGTACCAGGGTGAATTGGATCATTACCGTGGTCTGCTGTAATTAATAATAGATCATCTTCTTTTAGTTTTGCGAATACTTCTGGAAGACGTGCATCATATTCTTGCAGAGCTTCTCCGTATCCTTGTGGATCACGGCGGTGGCCGAATAATGCATCAAAGTCAACTAAGTTTAAGAAGCTAAGACCTGTAAAGTCCATATTTAATGTATCTACAAGCTTATCCATTCCATCCATGTTAGACTTCGTACGAAGTGATTCCGTTACCCCTTCGCCATCATAAATATCAGAGATTTTACCAATAGCAATTACATCGTAGTCACTATCTTTTAATTCATTCATTACTGTACGACCGAATGGTTTTAATGCATAGTCATGACGGTTTGGTGTACGTGTAAAGTTTCCAGGTTCACCAACGAATGGACGAGCAATAACACGACCTACCATGTATTTCTCATCTAATGTTAATTCACGTGCAATTTTACAAATTTTATATAATTCATCAAGTGGCACTACTTCTTCGTGTGCTGCAATTTGCAATACGCTATCAGCAGAAGTATAAACGATTAAAGAGCCTGTTTCCATTTGCTCTTGACCAAGTTCATCAAGAATCTCAGTTCCAGAAGCTGGCTTATTACCGATAATTTTACGGCCTGTTTTTTCTTCTAATTCATCAAGTAATTCTTTCGGGAATCCTTCTGGGAACACTTGGAATGGTGTATCAATGTAAAGGCCCATGATTTCCCAGTGACCTGTCATTGTATCTTTACCAGTAGATTTCTCTTGCATTTTTGTGTAATATCCAAGTGGTTTCTCTACTTTAGAGATACCTTTCATTTCTCGAATGTTACCAAGACCTAATTTCACCATGTTAGGCATTTGTAACCCATTCATATGTTCAGCAATGTGACCAATTGTGTCAGATCCTAAATCACCAAATTGCTCAGCATCTGGTGCTTCACCGATTCCAACAGAATCCATTACGACTAGGAATATACGTTTATATTTATTCATAACTGCGACCTCCTATAAGTTCAGCTCTACTTCTTGTAGTATGTTCAAAACGCTATAAAGTGAAACTGTTCTCCATAAGAATTATCTTTCGTTCTCATTATCAAACAGTACTTCTTTAAATGATTTTCTAACCTATTTCGTTTACTTTGAAACGACTCAAAAACATTTCTAGTTTTTTCTAAGTCAGATGTCAGACATCTGATACTGATATCATAACATGTTTACGCTTTCTTTTTAATACATTTTCGTAGAATTTCTCATTTTCTTCACACTTCTATTGTAATCCATTCTGCAACGAAGTGCTAATTTTTTTATGATTTATTTCTTCATATTAAAAATAAAAAGTAGCTCTAAAGAGCTACTTTTTATTTTACTTCTATTGTTTCTTCTTTATGTTCATGCAATTCGCCTTTTCTTACATGTACTTTCACTTTGTAAGCACCGTTCTCTTTGAAAGTATGTTTCGTTTCATACTCTCCTTTATTCCCTTCTTTCGCTGGAATAAATTCGTGTTTTTCAACACCATCTTTCCAAATCTCTAGTTGTACTTCAGCACCAGTTAATGCTTCTTCTTTTTGCTTTAAATGAACTTTCATTGTAGATTCAGCATTTGCCTTTATGTCTCCAGCCATAAGATGGATCATTGTGTCACTTTTATGATCTCCATGTCCTGCACTGTGATCACTATTTTCTTTTTTCGCATCTTCTACTTTCGCATTTCCTACAGCAACTTTTACTTCTGGCATAACGTGCATTTCACGTGCATTTGTGTGAGCGATAATATGGTATACTCCATCCGTTTCAAATGTTTTCTCTACTGCATAAACACCTTTTCCTTTATGTTTGCCATCTAACATCTCGTGCTTTTCGTCGCCATCTTTCCAAATTTCAAACTTTACATCATCGGCATCCGTTACTTTTTCTTTCCCCTGTGTAACAAGTGCTTGTACTTCTGTTTTTTCACCTGGTTTAATTTCTTTCGGATTTGTTTGGACTGCTACTTTTACAGCTTCAAGTTTCTGTTCTTTTTTCGGTTCTTCTTTGTTTGTATTACAGCCAGCCAACGCTAGCATCGCGATAAATAAAGTTATAATCAGTTTTTTCATCATCATTTCCTCCTTTATACTTTATTTAGTATAGAGGAAATACATTGTAATATTCCAGTCTTCTGCTGAAAACAATATACGAAATGTTTGTGAAGTTTCTGTGAAACGCTCTTCCCCTCTTAATCTATGAAAAAAAGAGCATAGTAACTATGCTCTCGGATGAAACTGTTTATATACATCTTTTAATCTAGTTTTTGAAACGTGCGTATAGATTTGCGTCGTTGAAATATCTGCATGTCCAAGCATTTCTTGTACAGCACGTAAATCTGCTCCATTTTCTAATAAGTGCGTAGCAAACGAGTGACGCAACGTATGAGGTGTAAGCTCTTTTTCAATATTTGCTTCTTTCGCTAATCGTTTTAATATTTTCCAAAATCCTTGTCTTGATAATCGATTACCATGATGGTTTAAAAAGAGTGCATCTACTACTTTTTTCCCCATTAATTCTCTTCTTCCTTTTTCAATATACTTTTGAATCGCTTCCGTTGCTAAACTTCCTAGTGGAATAATTCTTTCTTTATTCCCTTTCCCTATGCAACGAACAAATCCCATCGTTAAATGTACATCTTCTAAATTGAGTGCAATCAATTCTGAAACACGAAGTCCTGTCGCATACAGTAACTCTAGCATCGCCTTATCACGAATCCCAAAAGCACTTGTCATTTTTGGTGTTTGAAGTAACGCCTCTACTTCATCAACTGATAATACTTTTGGTAATTTCCGTTCCCCTTGTGGCGTTTCAATATGTACGGATGGGTCGTGTTCTACCGCTCGTTCACGAAGTAAAAATTGGTGGAACGAACGAATTGATGCGATATGACGCGCCAATGTTTTCGAAGATTTTCCGTTTTCTTTTAAATACTGCAAAAAGTTAACAATGTGTAAACGGGTCACTTCATGAAAAGTTTTCGTCTGTTCCACATTTTGCAAATACTTTACGTAGCTTTTTAAATCCCGTTCATAAGATACTACTGTATTCTTTGCTAATCCTTTTTCGACAACCATATAATGAATAAAATCTTTTAATTGATCTTCCACTCTACACTACTCCCCATTTTCATAGAAAAACATCATTCTATTTACGAAAGCATCCTTTGCCGGTTCTTCATTCCCTGATACTTTTTCTACAGTCTCTTCTTTAGGTTTTTCATAACGATGATAGCTTTCATATTCTTCATTTATCCATAGTATAGCGAAATAAAACAAAATCGTACAACTTGTAAATAATAAAAATACTTTTATTCCATCAAAAGTTAATTTTAAAGCTCGGCGCATTGTAAATTCCTCCAAAATAT
>Ga0209025_1003970_pt1 | contig 13280 bp, 10 predicted proteins | sample AraplaMF_Col_mLB_FD_184256 | JGI IMG/M metagenome (GOLD analysis project Ga0209025, IMG submission 184256) | Arabidopsis root microbial communities from the University of North Carolina, USA - plate scrape MF_Col_mLB (SPAdes) (version 2) | ecosystem: Host-associated > Plants > Roots > Endosphere... | reverse complement strand
TCACGGTGGCTGACCTGCCGCTTCTGGCCGAATGGCTGGAACAGCCGCATGTCCGCCGCTGGTGGGGCGAGCCAGAGAAGGCGCTGGTTTCGATTGAGGAACATCTGCATGATCTGGCGGTCGAACTCTATATAGTGACGCTCGACGGCAAGGATTTTGCCTTCATTCAGGTGGCAGATCTCGATGATGAAGACGATGCCGCGCTGAACGGCCAGCCCGAAGGCACCTGCGGTATCGATCAGTTCATCGGCATCGAAACGCTTCTGGGAAAGGGTCACGGGCCGGCCTTCATGGCGAATTTCTGCCGGGCGCTCTTCGATAGGGGGAAGAACCGCGTGTTGGTCGATCCTCATCCGGACAACATCTTCGCAATCAGAGCCTATACCAAGGCAGGCTTTCAAAGACTTGGCGAAACAACTACGAATTACGGCCGGGCACTCCTCATGGCCCTGGACCGCCAGGAGAATGATAGACAATGACCACCTTTTCTCCCCGCGAGATCGTTTCCGAGCTCGACCGCTACATTATCGGCCAGCATGAGGCCAAGCGCGCCGTGGCGATTGCGCTCCGCAACCGCTGGCGCCGCCATCAGCTCGATCCGAGCCTGCGCGATGAAGTCATGCCGAAGAATATCCTGATGATCGGCCCGACTGGTGTCGGCAAGACGGAAATCTCTCGTCGCCTCGCCAAGCTCGCCGGGGCACCCTTCATCAAGGTCGAAGCCACGAAGTTCACCGAAGTCGGTTATGTCGGCCGCGATGTCGAGCAGATCATCCGCGATCTCGTCGAAGTCGGCATCGGTCTTGTGCGCGAAAAGAAGCGCACCGAGGTTCAGGCAAAGGCCCATATGAGCGCGGAAGAGCGTGTTCTCGATGCGCTGGTCGGCGCGACGGCCTCGCCCGCCACCCGCGAAAGCTTCCGCAAGAAGCTGCGCAGCGGCGAGCTCGACGACAAGGAAATCGATATCGAAGTGGCCGATGCCGGTTCAGGCATGGGCGGCTTCGAAATCCCCGGCATGCCGGGCGCCAATATCGGCGTGCTGAACCTGTCTGAAATGTTCGGCAAGGCGATGGGTGGCCGCACCAAGAAGGTGCGCACCACGGTGAAGGCGTCTTATACGGACTTGATCCGAGACGAATCCGACAAGCTTATCGACAACGAAGTCATCCAGCGCGAGGCCGTTCGTTCGGTCGAGAATGACGGCATCGTCTTCCTGGACGAGATCGACAAGATTGCGGCGCGCGACGGCGGCGCCGGCGCCGGCGTTTCCCGCGAAGGCGTTCAGCGCGACTTGCTGCCGCTCGTCGAAGGCACGACGGTTTCGACCAAGTACGGCCCGGTGAAGACGGATCACATCCTCTTCATCGCCTCCGGCGCCTTCCATGTTTCCAAACCGTCGGACCTGCTGCCCGAACTGCAGGGCCGTCTGCCGATCCGCGTTGAACTGCGTCCGCTGAACAAGGAAGACTTCCGCCGCATCCTGACGGAAACCGAGGCAAGCCTGATCCGCCAGTACAAGGCACTGATGGAAACCGAAAGCCTGACACTCGACTTCACGGATGATGCGATCGATGCGCTCGCCGATGTCGCCGTCCACCTGAACTCCTCCGTCGAGAATATCGGCGCCCGCCGCCTGCAGACGGTCATGGAGCGGGTGCTGGACGACATCTCCTATAACGCACCGGACCGCGCCGGCACGGATGTGAAGATCGATGCCGCTTACGTACGCGAGCATGTCGGCGATCTCGCGCAGAATACCGATCTGTCACGCTTCATCCTGTGATCGCCAAACATCGTTTTTTACCTTTGCGCAGGTAATGCCAAAACTTTGACGATCCGAACTCTCGACAGCGGGCCTTTTACTTTCTAGTGAAAGGCCCGCTTTGTTTTTGTACCGGCTTTATTCGGACAAGATTCTGGTCCAGTCAGCCGCTTCACAAAGACGACAGGGAAAGACGGGAAAGCAGATCGTGCGACGCCTTTTGACAAGCCTTGTGATTGCCATGACCATTGCGGGCTCGGCTCCTGCCCTTGCGGCGCAGGCTGTTCCGCCCGGCAATCGTCATGCCGAACAGCCGGATATCCCTGGCGCTTCGGTTCGTCGCACCAAGGGCACCAAGACGACGTTCGATCTCAAATATGAGAAAGTCTACGACCTGCTGTCAACCGACCACGAACTCATGGGCAAGATCAAGAAGGTCTCAAACGCCTATGGCATCAACCCGATTCATGTGATCGGCGCGATCGTCGGCGAGCACACCTATAATGTCGACGCCTATGACCGCCTCCAGGCCTACTACGTCAAGGCCGCCTCCTATGCCGGCGAAAGCTTCCGTTTTGCCTATGATGGCGAAAGCGTCGACGATTTTATCGACCGGCCGCAATTTGCTGCATGCAACGGCAAGAGCGATTCCTACACGCTCTGGACCTGCCGCGAGGATGTCTGGGAAAACGATTTCCGTGGTAAGACCATTGGCGGCAAGAGCTTCCCGAACAACCGCTTCAGCGCTGTCTTCTTCCAGCCCTTCTATGCCGGCCAGACCTTCGGTCTCGGCCAGGTCAATCCGTTGACGGCGCTCATGCTGTCTGATCTGGTCAGTCGCGTTTCCGGCTACCCGAAGCTGAACGAGAAGAATGCTGGCTCGGTCTATAAGGCGATCATGGACCCCGACATCTCGCTCGCCTTCGTCGCCGCCTCGATCCGCAGGTCGATCGACGACTACAAGGAGATCGCCGGCGTGGATATCTCCGACAATCCGGGAGTGACGGCGACACTTTATAATGTCGGCAATTCCCGTCAGCGTGCCGCAGCCCTTGCCGCTAAGAATCGTTCCTCCGGCACGACGGTCTGGCCGGAAGAGAATTATTACGGCTGGCTGATCAACGACAAACTGGACGAGCTGAAGGGTCTGCTCTAACCTCCAGGCCTGCCGGGAAGATAATATTTCTGGCGAAAGGCCTTGCTCATGGATATGCGTCCGGACCCCTTCGTTCCTCCGGCACCGTTGCCGCGTACCGTGCCGCCGTCGCGGCTCGAGATCATCAGGACGGTTTTCCGCAATCCTCTGGAGCTCTGGGGCGAGCCGTCCTACACGCTGCCGTGGATTCGCACCAATTTCTTTGGCCAGAGAACGCTGATCGTCAACGATCCCGGTCTCATCAAGTATGTGCTGGTCGACAATGCCAACAATTACCGCATGTCCGACATTCGCCAGCTCGTGCTGCGCCCGATCCTGCGCGACGGACTTTTGACGGCGGAAGGACTCGTCTGGAAACGCTCGCGCAAGGCCGTTGCGCCCGTCTTCACGCCCCGTCATGCAAAAGGGTTCGCCGACCAGATGCTGCGCCAGTCGGAAGACTACGCCCGCAAATATGCTGATGTCGGTGAGGCCGGCACGATTTTCGATATCAGCGCCGACATGACGGAACTGACCTTCGCCGTTCTTGCAGATACGCTGTTTTCCGGCGACATCGTCACCTCCAGCGGCCACTTCGCCGATGATGTCAACGAGCTGCTGCATCGCATGGGCCGCGTCGATCCGATGGATTTGTTGCGGGCGCCATCCTGGGTTCCACGTGTGACACGCATTGGCGGCCACAAGGTGCTGGAGAAATTCCGCACCATCGTGCGCAACACCATGGATATGCGGCTTGCCAAGATGAAGGCCGACCGCAGCAAGGCGCCGAACGATTTTCTCACCCTGCTTTTAGAGCAGGCTGGTCCCGATGGCCTGACGAAAGAGGAGATCGAGGATAATATCCTCACCTTCATCGGCGCCGGCCACGAGACGACCGCCCGCGCGCTCGCCTGGACGCTCTATTGCGTCTCGAACAGCCCGCATATCCGCGAGGCGATGGAAAAGGAGATTGATGCGGTGCTCGCGTCAGGTGCCGAACCGGTCGAATGGCCGGATCTGATGCCGCAGACCCACGCCGCCTTCGAGGAAGCTTTGCGCCTCTATCCGCCGGCCCCGTCGATCAATCGGGCCGCTATCTCGGATGATTCCTGGACAAGCGCCAAGGGCGAACGGGTCGAGATCGAAACCGGTGTCACCGTGCTCGTCATGCCCTGGACGCTGCACCGTCATGAACTTCATTGGGATCGGCCGCGCGCCTTCATGCCGGAACGTTTCCTGCCGGAAAACCGCGCCTCTATCGGCCGCTTCCAGTTCCTGCCGTTCGGCGCAGGTCCGCGCGTCTGCATCGGCGCGACGTTCGCGCTTCAGGAGGCGGTGATCGCGCTGGCCGTTCTGATGCATCGCTATCGCTTCGATTCTACCGATCAGACGAATCCCTGGCCGGTACAGAAGCTGACGACACAGCCGCAGAACGGCCTCCCAATGCGTGTGACGCGGCGGACTATTTCCGGGTCTGCATAAATCTTTCGAATTGTTGCTGAATTGACTGTGAGTGAAAGCCGGGCAAAGTGGCAGCATCGAGAAAGCTGCCACTGCAAGGGAGACACCGCATGAGCCGCATTGAAAAGAATGGTCTCTTCATCGAAGCCGTCCTCCATGATTTCCTCGTGAAGGAGGCGTTGCCGGGCCTCGCCATCGATGCGGACAAGTTCTTCGCCGATTTCTCGGCGATCGTTCACGATCTTGCGCCGAAGAATCGTGCACTGCTTTTGAAGCGCGATCAGCTTCAGGCAGAGATCGACGATTGGTATCGTCGGAACGGCGCACCGACGGACATGGACGCCTACCAGTCCTTCCTCAAGGGCATCGGCTATCTCTTGCCGGAAGGCCCGGATTTCCAGGTGTCGACGGCCAATGTCGATGCCGAGATTGCCTCTATTGCCGGCCCGCAGCTCGTCGTTCCCGTCATGAACGCCCGCTACGCGCTGAATGCCGCCAATGCCCGCTGGGGCTCGCTCTACGATGCTCTCTACGGCACGGACGCCATTCCGGAAACGGACGGGGCTGAAAAGAGCAAGGGTTATAATCCCAAGCGCGGCGAGAAGGTCATTGCCTGGGTTCGCGATTTCCTTGATTCCGCCGCCCCCCTCGACGGCAGTTCCTGGAAGAATGTCGGCTCCTTTGCCGTCAAGAACGGCGCGCTGGCGATTACTGCCACCGATGGCAAGGCTCTGGCGCTGGAAGATGCCGGACATTTCGCCGGCTATCTCGGCGATGCAGACGCGCCGACGCATATCCTCCTGAAGAATAACGGCATCCATATCGAAATCGTACTCGATGCCTCGACGCCGATCGGCAAGACCGATCCGGCGCATATTTCCGACGTCTGGCTGGAATCGGCCATCACTACGATCATGGATTGCGAGGATTCGGTAGCCGCTGTCGATGCCGAGGACAAAGTCGTCGTCTATCGCAACTGGCTCGGTCTGATGAAGGGCGATCTGCAGGAGGAAGTGACGAAGGGCGGCTCGACCTTCGTCCGCAAGCTCAACCCGGATATAGCCTATACGGCACCAGGCGGCGAAAGCTTCGAGCTGCACCGCCGTTCGCTGATGCTGGTGCGCAATGTCGGCCACCTCATGACCAATCCGGCGATCGTCGATCGCGACGGCAACGAGGTACCGGAAGGCATCATGGATGCAATGATCACCGGACTGATTGCGCTCTACGATGTCGGCCTGTCCGGACGCCGCAAGAATTCGCGTGCTGGCTCCATGTATGTCGTCAAGCCGAAGATGCACGGGCCGGAAGAGGTTGCCTTTGCCGTCGAGATCTTCTCGCGCGTTGAAGATGCGCTCGGCATGCCGCGCAACACCATGAAGATGGGCATCATGGACGAGGAGCGCCGCACGACCGTCAATCTGAAGGAATGCATCCGTGCTGCCCGCGAGCGTGTCGTCTTCATCAATACGGGCTTCCTCGATCGCACCGGCGATGAAATCCATACATCGATGGAAGCCGGCCCGATGATCCGCAAGGGCGATATGAAGCAGGCCGCCTGGATCGCCGCCTACGAAAACTGGAATGTCGATATCGGTCTGGAATGCGGCCTCTCCGGCCATGCGCAGATCGGCAAGGGCATGTGGGCCATGCCCGACCTGATGGCCGCCATGCTGGAGCAGAAGATCACCCATCCGAAAGCCGGCGCCAACACCGCATGGGTGCCGTCGCCGACGGCCGCTACCCTGCATGCCACGCACTACCACCAGATCAATGTCGCCAAGGTACAGGAAGGCTTGGAGGATCGCGCTCGCGCCAAGCTCTCGGATATCCTCTCCGTGCCGGTTGCCGTACGGCCGAACTGGACACCGGAAGAAATCCAGCGCGAGCTCGACAACAATGCGCAGGGCATTCTCGGCTACGTCGTGCGTTGGGTCGACCAGGGTATCGGTTGCTCGAAGGTGCCCGACATCAACAATGTCGGCCTCATGGAAGATCGCGCGACGCTGCGCATTTCCGCCCAGCACATGGCGAACTGGCTGCACCACAAAGTCGTCACCAAGGATCAGATCATCGAAACGATGAAGCGCATGGCGGCAGTCGTCGATCAGCAGAATGCCGATGATTCGGCCTACATAAAGATGGCCGGAAATTTCGAAGATTCTGTTGCTTTCCAGGCAGCACTCGATCTGGTCCTGAAGGGCAGGGAACAGCCAAACGGCTACACCGAACCGGTCCTGCACTGCCGCCGCATCGAGCTTAAGGCGAAACAGGTCGCCTGAACCTGAGCAAGCCAGATACAAAGAGGCCGCCGGATCCAAAACCCGGCGGCCTTTTTTATACCGAATTCAGTCTTTAGCTTACTGGATAACGATGACCTTGGAGGTGGTCTTGCCTGGGCGAACGCGGCTGTAGAGGTCGATCACATCCTGGTTCATCAGGCGGATGCAGCCCGACGAAGCGGCGGTGCCGATCGAGGCCCATTCCGGAGTGCCGTGCAGGCGGAAGAGCGTGTCCTTGCCCTCTTCGTTGAAGAGATACATGGCGCGTGCGCCGAGCGGATTGCTGAGACCCGGACCCATGCCGTCTTCGACATACTTGGCAATTTCAGGGCGACGGACAGCCATTTCCTTCGGAGGATGCCAATTCGGCCATTCCTGCTTCCAGGCGACATAGGCCGTGCCGGACCATGCGAAGCCCTGCTTGCCGACGCCGATGCCGTAGCGGACGGCCTTGCTGCCGGGCAGGATGTAATAGAGATGACGCTCGCGCGTGTTGACGATGATCGTGCCGGGGCGCTCGTCGCTCTGGTAGCTGACGATCTGCCGGCGGAATTCCGGCTTAACGCGATCGATCGGGATTGCCGGCAGGGAGTATCCGGCATCCGACGTCACGCCATAGGCGTCGTTGAAGATTTGTGCCGTCTGAACGGTCGGACCCGCGCCCTTGTCGTTAGACGCGGTTTCGGACGTCGTGGAGCAGCCGGCCAGTGCCAGGGTCGCCAGCAGGCCAAATACAGGGAATGCATTGCGGATGCGCATGGATGACTCGTGAAGGTTTTGGGGCAATGAAGGACAGTCTTTCGACCATCGTTATTTATGGTTTATTTTCGATTAACTTTGCCTTTGCAAGGCTGCTGCGGTGCGACAAAATCCATCTGCGCCGCAAATTAGAAGCGCATGGTTTTTTTGCAACAACAGCCAACCCCATCTGACGGTTATCCATGACGATTTTGAGCGTTTATAATAACAATCCGTTAATCGATGGCCGGCAGTCGGACAGAGCCATGATGGTTCGCCGTGGCATGCAGGTTTTGCTCCACGACATGCGCCATGCGGTGCTGCCGGAGCTGCCGCTGGCGAGCGGCCGGCGCGCCGATCTGATCACGCTTTCAGAAAAGGGAGAGGTCTGGATCATCGAGATCAAGACGTCGATCGAGGATTTCAAGGTCGATCGCAAATGGCCGGATTATCGCTTGCATTGCGACCGCCTGTTCTTTGCGACGCACAAGGATGTGCCTCTCGATATCTTCCCCGAGGAGTGCGGCCTTTTTCTTTCAGATGGTTACGGGGCGCATATGCTGCGCGAAGCGTCGGAACACCGCCTGCCGCCGGCGACCCGTAAGGCTGTAACACTCAACTTTTCGCGCGCTGCCGCACAGCGGCTGATGATGGCCGAATGGGCAAACGGCAAGCCGTTCAACGTGGATGACGCCTAATTATTTCGGAGCGCGCTTGGCGAGAATGCGCTGCAATGTGCGGCGGTGCATGTTGAGCCGGCGCGCCGTCTCAGACACGTTGCGCTCGCACATTTCATAGACACGCTGAATGTGTTCCCACCGCACCCGGTCCGCCGACATGGGGTTTTCCGGCAATTCGGCCTTTTCGCCCGGCCGTTGCGTGAGCGCGGCAAACACATCATCGGCGTCGGCAGGTTTTGCCAGGTAATCCACAGCCCCGAGCTTCACGGCCGTCACCGCGGTGGCGATATTGCCGTAGCCCGTCAGCACGATGATTCGCGTATCGTCGCGCCGCTGGCGAATCGCCTCGATGACATCGAGACCGTTGCCGTCGCCGAGTCTTAAGTCGACCACCGCATATTTCGGCGGCCGGCCTCTCGATTTCGCCACACCTTCCGCCACCGATTCTGCTGTTTCCACGTGAAAACCGCGTGCCTCCATCGCCCGTGCCAAGCGGCGTAGGAAGGGGCCGTCGTCGTCGACGATCAGCAGGCTCGGGTCAGGCCCGATATGCTCCTCGTCGGAGCCGGCGGAAATCTCGTGGTTCTGATCTGTCATCGCTACGGTCCCGGCGGTTGAATGTCCGAAATGCGTCAACCGCTTATATCTTGTTTATGCCCACAAAGTCATTTTGTCGAATTTGCGTCGATCAATACGCGAGGCCATTCGATTCGAATGCGGGCACCGCCGCTTTCCGGGTCGCGATTCTCGAAAACCAGCGATGCTCCTGAGCGCTCCAGCAGCGTTTTGGCGATGAAAAGCCCCAGTCCCAGGCCTCCAGCCGTATCTTCCTTCTGCCGCTTGGTGACGTAGGGTTCGCCGATCCGTGTCAGAATATCGGGTGCATAGCCGTTGCCGTCGTCCTCGATGATGATGAGCACCTTTTCGTGATCGTGCTCGACCGTGACCTTCACCTTCTCCCGCGCATAGTCGACGGCGTTCTCGATCAGGTTGCCGAGCCCGTACATGATGCCAGCATTGCGGTCGGTTACCGGTTCACCTTTTCGCGGGCTCTTTTCGATAAGTTCCAGCTTGATGCCGAATTCGCGGTGAGGCGCCACGATCTCCTCCATCATCGAGGAGAGCGGCAACCGCCGCATATGCGCTTCGCCCTCCGCTGATAGCGTCGTCAGCCGGCGAAGGATGTCGCGACAGCGCTCGCTCTGGCTGCGCAGAAGCTGCACATCCTCGCGGAACCGGTCGTCATTCTTGAGCTCACGCTCCATCTCCTTGGCGACGACGCTGATCGTCGCAAGCGGCGTGCCGAGCTCATGGGCTGCGGCCGCCGCAAGCCCGTCAAGCTGGGAGAGATGTTTTTCCCGCTGCAGCACCAGCTCCGTCGCGGCAAGCGCGTCGGCGAGCTGGCTTGCTTCCATCGAAACCCGGTAGGCATAGAAGGCGGCAAAGGCCATGGTCGACGCGATCGAACACCAGACGCCGAACTGCATGACATTGTGGACGTTGATTTCCATCCCGTCGAACCAGGGAAGCGGAAACGGCGAGAAGGCAAGCACGGTAATGCAGACCATCGCAAAGCCGATCAATGCTGTGCTGTAGCGGATCGGCTGTGAGGCGAAGGAAATGATGACGGGAACGCAGACCAGTGCCGCAAAGGGATTGGCAAGGCCACCGGTAATGAAGAGCAGTGCACAAAGCTGCAGAAGGTCGAAACCCAAAAGCGCGAAAGCAGCAGGCGGCTCGAGTCGGTGGGTCGGAGGATAGCGGATCATCAGATAGAAATTCACCCAGGCAAGTGCAGCAATCAGCGAGCAACTCGCAATCAGCGGCAGGGGGAATTTCAACAGGAAAGCGACGATGAAGACCGTTACCGCCTGGCCGGTGACCGCCAGCCATCGCAATCGCACCAAAGTCTGCAGGCGCAGCCGGCGGCTGCTCAGCCTGTCTTCTTGTGTCTGGATTTCGGTCTTCTCAATCACGCCATACTCCCACAGCATCGGCCCGAAAATCGGAATCGATTTCCGGAGAGCCTTATGCGTAGATTCAAAGACTTATAGCATCCTTAGTGCGTCCGAATGGACGCACGGCGCTCTAAGGCCGGCGGATTATGTACCACGGGGCTTTGCCCTTGTCGTCGGCGCCGCGTCATCAGGCTTTTCCGGCCAGGGATGTCTTGGATAGCGCCCCCGCATATCCGCGCGCACATCCTTCCACGAGCCCGCCCAGAAACCGGGCAGGTCGCGGGTCGTCTGGATCGGTCTGTGGGCCGGCGAAGTAAGCTCCAGAAGCAGGGGCAAGCGTCCGCCGGCGACCGCCGGATGCAGCTTGAGACCGAAAAGCTCCTGTACCCGGATCGTCAGTGTCGGTTCTTCGCCGTCGTACTGGATCGGATGGCGTTGCCCCGTTGGCGCCTCGAAATGCGTTGGTGCAAGCCGTGCGAGATCGCGCTGCAGGTCGTTCGGCACGAGTGCCATCAGCCCGTTGGAGAGCCCGGAGACGGAAATATCCGAAAGTCCTCTCGCGTCCGTCTGGAAAGGGATGAACCAGTCTTCCATGTGGTCAAGCAGTGCTTCGTCGCTCATATCGGGCCATGGTTCACCGATCGTCCGGTGCAGGAAGCCGATTCGCTCCCGAAGTTGCAGGGCCTCCTTGGAAAAGGGTAGCTGATCGAGCCCCAGCTCCTGCAATCCTTGCGCTAGCGCCCGCGCCACCGCCTCGCCCGAGGGGCGCGGAAGCGGCGCTTCCTCGAAAACGATCGCGCCAAGCCTTGTAGCTCGGCGTGCCCGCACCTGCCGGCTCTGCCTGTCGAAAAAGGTCTGGTCGTCCGTCCGGATTTCGCCCGGCAGCTCAGCTTCGATGTCGGCACGGGAAATGTCCGCTGCCGCCAGAATTCTTCCCTGTGCGGCCCGGCCCGTCAGGTCGGCAATGACCAGCATCTGGCTGCCGGCCAGCCGTTCGGTCTCCGCCAGCTCGGCGCCGCGACCATTCGCCATGACATATCGCCCGCGCGCGCCGCGCTGAAGTGCGACCCGATCCGGGAAAGCGTGCAGCAGAAGCCTTCCTGCAAGCGCAGGTTCAGCACTCGAAACTTTGTTGAAGCCTTCCGAGAGCCTTCCCGCGAGCCGTCTCGAAGCCTCGGCCCTTTCGCCTTTTTCACCTTTGAACCGTCGCAGACGCTCTTCCAAATCGATACTGGTGCCGCCGAGCCCCTGCTCGGTCAGCAGCACGGAGATCAGCGCCGCATCCTTGGCATGACCCGATTCGCCAGCCGAAACCACCATGGCAGCCAGCCGCGGCGGCAGGGCGAGGTCGCGCATCACCTTTCCGCGCGCCGTCAACGCGCCGTCTTTGTCCAGCGCCCCGAGCTGTACCAACAGCGCGCGCGCTTCCTTGATCGTCGTTTCCGGCGGCTGGTCGACAAAAGCGAGCGATTTCGTATCCCGAACACCCCAATGGGCAAGATCGAGCACAAGACCGGAAAGATCGCTCGAAAGGATCTGTGGTGGCGTGAAGGCCGGAAGTGCCGCCGTTTGGCCCAGATGCCACAGGCGGATCGCGATGCCAGGTTCTGTCCTTCCCGCGCGGCCGGCGCGCTGATCGGCCGAAGCGCGCGACACCCGCACGGTTTCCAGCCGGGTGATGCCCGTGGATGCCTCGAAGACCGGCAGTCGCTGCAGCCCGCTGTCGATCACGATCCGCACGCCGTCGATGGTGATTGAAGTTTCGGCGATCGAGGTCGCAAGCACGATTTTGCGCGTACCCGGTGCCGCAGAGCGGATCGCCGCATCCTGCTCCTTCTGGCTGAGATTGCCGTAGAGCGGTGCAATCAGCGTCTCGGCGCCGAACCGCCCCTCGAGCCGCTCTGCCGTGCGGGTGATCTCTGCCTGGCCAGGAAGGAAGGCGAGAATCGATCCGGGTTCGCTCGCATGAAAACCGGCGATCGCCCGCACCATTGCGTCTTCAATTCGCTCGCCGCTTGGTCGGTCCTGATAGCGGATATCAATCGGAAAGCTCCGCCCCATGCTTTCGATGACGGGCGGATAATCAAGCAGCGCGGCGACCCGCTCGATATCGAGCGTTGCCGACATCACAAGGATGCGAAGATCCTCGCGAAGCGCCGATTGAACGTCAAGCGCCAGCGCAAGACCGAAATCGGCATCCAGCGACCGCTCGTGAAATTCGTCAAAGATCACAGTCGAGACGCCCGAGAGTTCGGGATCATCGAGAATCATGCGGGCGAAGACGCCTTCTGTAACAACTTCGATCCGCGTCCTCGCCGATATCTTGTTATCCAGGCGCATGCGGTAACCAACCGTTTCGCCCACCTGCTCGCCCATCAGGGACGCCATCCGGCTTGCCGCGGCGCGTGCCGCCAGCCGGCGGGGTTCCAGCACGATGATTTTCCCGTCGCCGCGCCAGGCCTGGTCAAGCAGATGAAGCGGTACGAGCGTCGTTTTGCCGGCGCCTGGAGGAGCCGAAAGCACCGCGCGCTTCTCCGTGCCAAGCGCCGCGCTGATATCGGGCAGCACATGCGAAACCGGAAGCTCCGGCAAAGAAGGCATGGTCTTCACTTTCGGCCCGTTACCATTTCATAGGCAAGGATGGCGGCGGCCAGATCCTCGAGCGCTGCACCGACGGATTTGAAGAGGGTAATCTCTTGTGCATCTTTCCGCCCGTCACAGGCGCCCGCGATCAACTCTGCCAGCTCACCGCGTATATCGCTCTCTTTCAGCAGCCCGCTCCTCAAAGGTTGGACGATGTCGCCGCCTTCGCTCAGCGCGCCTGCCCTCGTGTCAACATAGACGGCGGAGCGCAGCACCGCCGTATCGTCGCTCTCCCGCATGCTGGGCTTAAAGGCGCCAACCAGATCGAGATGGGCGCCGGGCTTAAGCCATTCGCCGCGAACAAGTGGCTCACTGGAGAGTGTCGCGCAGGAAATGATATCAGCTGTTCTTGCGGCTGCCTCAATATCGTTCACCGCCTCGGCCCGCAGCCCAAGCGCCCGTGCTTCCGCCGCCGCCTTCTCCGCCGCCTCGCTGTTGCGTCCCCAGATACGATAGCGCCGGATCGACCTGACTGTCCCGTGTGCCTGCATGAGGTTAAGTGAAAGCCGGCCGGTGCCGCAGACCAGCATTTCCTCTGCATCCGTGCGGGAAAGATAGCGCGATGCCAAGGCCGAGGTCGCTGCCGTCCGCCGCGCCGTCAATTCTCCGCCCTCTATAACG
>Ga0209025_1003957_pt1 | contig 13298 bp, 13 predicted proteins | sample AraplaMF_Col_mLB_FD_184256 | JGI IMG/M metagenome (GOLD analysis project Ga0209025, IMG submission 184256) | Arabidopsis root microbial communities from the University of North Carolina, USA - plate scrape MF_Col_mLB (SPAdes) (version 2) | ecosystem: Host-associated > Plants > Roots > Endosphere... | reverse complement strand
CGTAATGTTTAATTAAAATCAAGTTAATAAAAAAAGTGATAGTTCGTTAAAAACGTCTCCATTTTTGCGTGAAAAGAGCACATTTAGGCTACAAGATGGAGAAATTTTAGCGTGATCTTGTGTTTTTTATTTACTTATATGACAATTAAAAAGAAGAAATAGAATAGGGAGATTTTAAAATGAAAAGAAAATATGTACAAGAAATGTGGCTTATCCATGATGTCTTATTTGTAAATAAAGAACAAGCCGAAGAATTGGAGGATGGAAAAGATACTGTAAAACACGTTTTTGTTGGTATTGATGAAAATATTAGTTTTGATTTAAATGGTGAAAGTGCTGAATTCTTTGGTAGTTGGATTTTTCGAGATAAAAAAGAAGCTCAAAAAGACGTTGATGAATACAATCTGGACTAAATTTGTATCAATATAAAAAAGCTCATTCATATTTGAATTGAGCTTTTTGTTCTGTATTAGATATCACAATTTATCATTAGTCATTTAGCTTGAGCATGAAGTACTCCTTTAATGAATTCAAAACATCTCTTTCATAGTCGGTTTCTACTTTCTTCAATCGCTCATTAAGACTTTTAACTTTTTCGTTATAAAACTCTTGTCCAAGATCATCTTGGTCAAGCCAATGTTGACTTAATTCTTTCAATTCACGCAGAAGTTTAGTTAATCCATATACACTTCGATATGTTCCATATTTAGCTGCTTTCAAATCATCTGGAACAACTAAAGTAATGTTATGAGAAGCTAAACTTTCGATTGTATTACTTGAAATTTTATCATCTAAAGTTAACAGGAACATTTCTTGAGCTCCTGTACGTTTCATCTCTTCAGGTACTTCCTGCCATCTTTCCCTTAAGGTTGTCTTCATTGAGATTAATGCACATTTTCTTCTCTCAATGTTATATTCGGAAACACCTGGTATTACAAAGTCAACTAATTTTCCAAGTCTTTCTGTATTAAACAATTTAGAGCCTATTACACCCTGGTTATCAAACATTATTCCGCAGCGTAGCAAGATAGTTTCTATAATAAATTCAAATTCATTTCCTGCTCGAGATCTTCTTGAATTTGTATGACTTTTTGATAACTCAAAGAGGTGTCCACCATGATGGTTTAAAAAGTTAGCTATTATATCCTGCACATTTTCTACAGTGACTACTGCTTCATCGCCTTTTTCTGAAAAATACTTCATAATACTGGGGTCTTCTTTTATCAAAATACTCATTAAGACCTTATCAAGTTCTTTTTCTAACGCTAGATACTTGTTCCAACTACCATTCCTAAGATAATACAACACTTCATCTGCATTCTCTAAGAAAAAAGACGAATCTTTTTCATAGTACGGTGATTCCAACATCACTAAATCTACAAGAACCTCTGCCCGAGGAATCATTTTAGTCCTGTAAGATTTAATGATGTCCTTAAATTTACTAACATCCATACAATCATCCTTTAAAATTTATTTTATCTTTATTCTGCGATATAGCTTCCTTTAATACAATAAAATTCAAAAATTTGTGGACATTGAACATTTGTTCGTATATAATTTGTGTTAAAAATAGGACATTTTGTCCGAGGGGTGACACTTTTTGTATAATTTAGAAATTAAAAATAAAAGAAAAAGATTAGGATTAACTCAAAAAGAGTTTTCGGATGCATTAGGTCTAGGAAAGAATGGTGACCGCACATTAAGAAGATGGGAAAACGGAGAATCAGAACCATCTTTGTTAGAGTATCAATCTATTTTAGATTTTCCAGAAGATCCTCCATTTACATATCCAAAAGAAGTTAAATTCAAAATAATTGACTTGTTTGCTGGCATAGGAGGTATCAGATTAGCTTTTCAAAAACAAGGTGGGCTAGGGGTGTTTTCTTCTGAATGGGACAAGTTCGCAGCAAAAACCTACAGAATCAATTTTGGAGAAGAACCACACGGCGATATTACACAAATAAAAGAAAATGAAGTTCCTGCACATCACATATTATTAGCAGGTTTCCCTTGCCAACCATTTTCACAAGCAGGTTTAAAAAAAGGATTTGAAGATACAAGAGGTACTCTATTTTTCGAAATAGCCAGAATCATTAAGGAAAAAAGACCTCAAGCCTTTCTTCTTGAAAATGTGAAACAGCTAAAAGGACATAACAAAGGGCAGACCTTGCAATCCATCTTAAGAATTTTAGATGAATTAAATTATACTGTTTCCTATCATGTATTAAGAGCTGCTGATTTTGGCGTACCACAAAACAGAGAACGAATCTACATTGTAGGATTTAATAACGATCATAAAGGTACTGATGTGCCGTTTGAATTTCCTAAACCAACTTTAAAACCTACTCGTGTAGGTGATATTTTCGAACAAAAAGTAGATGAAAAATACACAATTTCTGATAAATTATATCAAGGTCATTTACGCAGAAAAGAAGAGCATCAAAGGAAAGGTAATGGTTTTGGATTTTCTCTATTCAATGCAGATAGTCAATATACCAATACAATTAGTGCTAGATATTATAAAGATGGTAGTGAAATTTTAATAGACCAAGGGCCGAATAAGAATCCTCGTAAATTGACACCAAGAGAATGCGCAAGATTACAAGGTTTTCCAGAGGAATTTATCATACCAGTATCTGATACACAAGCTTATAAACAGTTTGGTAATTCTGTTGCAGTTCCAGTCGTAGAAGCAATCGCCAAACAAATGATTGAGGCCATCGAAAAAATAGGTGGTTTTGCTGAGCTGAAAGAAGATAGATTAGATTCAAAAATTGAAGACAAACTATCAGAGTTAATTTCTGTTTAAATAAAAAAAGGAATGGAGGAAAACTACCATTCCTTTTTTTATAACTTATATGTACTATTTTCACGCAAAAAATAATGGAATTAAATTCGCTAGATTCCTGTTTATGTTTCTGAAACCGTCATGTCAAAATGCACTGGTAAGTCAACCTCTACAAGCCACCCTTTGTACTTAGTTGAGTAATCACATCGAATAAATGTATAGGGTAACACGGTCTTTAAAAAGCCTTCTTTTAAACATGTAACTACCGCATTTATCTGTAAATCACCAGGAATATCTGTAACAACATAAACCTTATAATGCTTCCCGCGATCATGATGATACCCTTCACGTAAATACTCTCTTCTTGGGCCTTTTTCTTCTACTTTTCTACGCCAAGATCCGATCAATTCTCGTAATCTTTTATTATCGTTTTTTACGATTTTTAATTCTTCAGATAGACTTCGCAAAGATCCAGTCTCCCCTTTCCATGCCCTAAATACTTTTGAACCAAATCTAAACATTCAATAACCTGTTTATAGAGATCACGTTCCATTTTTGACACTCCAGCATCCTTTCGTTTTCCATTTTGTACGTTCGTAAAAATGAGCTCTAACATGACCATGGCATCATAATAAATACCACGTTCGTCAAATAAGTTTTTTAACATCTCTCTGGCATACGTGTGTCGAAATCCATGAGAACCATTAAAGTGAACTCCTGAACGATCAGCAGCTCGGTTAAATGCAGAACGTAACGAGTTATAACGAATTTGACTGACAAACTCTTCAACGTTTTTACCTTCTATAATTTCCTTAACCACATCCTCATAGCCGGTTCGGCAAGGTGTTTCTCTTGGTCTCCCACCTTTCGTTACGCCTATGGCGGTATTTAAAGCCTCTTTCTCTTTCACACACTTCCAAACCAGTTGTCCATCTTTAGTAATAATATGAGCCACTCTACTTTGAGCAACTTCCCTTAATCTCAGACCAAATGCCAACTGGATTTGACTAGCAATGCGTGCATTTTTGCTCATATTATCTTGAAGTAATTTAATTTCATCTTCTGTATACATACGATTAGTTGGTTTTTCACGAAGATTAACATTAATAAGTCTTTTTTGGGGTATCCATTCTCTAACTTTATAGCCTCTGCTTTTCGATAATTTGGTCATTCCTTTTGCCAATAAGCGTAAATTGGTTTCTATATTAATCAGATGACCATAACTAACTCTTGTATCCTTTTTAAACGCGATATAGTCACGATAATGTTTAACTTTTAATTGAAATAGATCGGTGATTCCTATTGTTTTTAGCCAACGAACAAACCCGCTACAATCTGATAATGCATGTTCCATTTGGTTTGTTGAATGAATGCCTGTTTCAAGTCCGATATCACGAAGGATTTTTTTCGATATTCCTATTTGATTAATTGCATTTAAACAATATTCTGATTGATTAATAAGACTACGACTCATAGATTCTCCTTTAACTTCTATGTTAATTGTCCATAAGGTGATGCATTTTTTAATTGTATGGATTCAAACCCGAGGTCCGCATAATGCGCTTAATTGTGATGTGTTAACGCATCACATTGCGAGCAACAGCTGCAATTTAGGATACTAAGTTGAGTTGAACAACGGCTAGATCAACATTAGATTTGAACGGTCGTTAGTACTTTTCTAAACCGCCTACTAGTAGCGATCGGCTTTTGGGATAGGATGCCTGCAATTCCTAAAAAATATTTCCAACAAAAATAACGACCCAGCTCTGCTGCATCGCAACTCGAAATATTCTTTCGGTTCTTTATTCATTCCTCCTCAATCGATTATTTTTAACTAACAAAAAAAGAGACTTTTTTTAACATCTGTTCGTGTTAATACCTCTCTACTGAATAATCAGTAATTTTTCTGTATCCACTCTCAGACCCTAAAAAAAGTCTCTTTTATTCAATTTTTCATTTAAACACACTTGTAGTGTAAACGATGAGCCCAAAGGCTTCAAATTGGCTCGGTCCCCTGCTGATTCTGATGTGAATCGCATAAAAAAAGTAACTAATACTAGTTACTTTTAGTTTACTATATTTAATGATCAAATGACAAGTCTCCCTAAAAAAGAGACAATTTGAACGCACTGAAGGCGTAAACCAGGAATCACAAGGATTCTAAAAATAATTCGGAAACCGCTAACCCTCTTAGGGTTGCAAAAAAATAATTGTAACAATTAAATTTTAACATATAAAAAGCAAATGAATAAATAGTAAAATTATAATTTGTTCTAAATATTCTCTCAAACATACAAAAAATAGAGAAAGAACGCCGATTTATTTCAGCAATCTTTCTCTATTTTCAGAATATTACAGAATATTCTGTCAAATATAGCAAAAAAATAATAGACTTTTGTCTAATTATACTTGTCTATCCTGCCAAAAAATGGTATAATTACGGGGTAGGGGAGCTTTACGCTTTTGGACCTTCCCTATTATGTTTCAAAAGTGATATTGGTAGTATCATTTTGGCACATACTTTAAATTTTTTGCCGGATAATTTATACGTTAACATCTTAAATTATACCGAAGTGAAAAATAGAATGCAACACAAATTGTATGCTCAGTGCTACAAAAATTGTATGCGTACGTTAAAAAGTATATATGCTAGAAACATAGTTTGGAAGTTTTCCAATGGTTGTTACTCCCCTAGATTATGAAAGGGGGTACTGCTATATGTGTAAAATTTCAACACATTTACGCAGAGCCCATATGGTACGTGGACATTTCCGCAACGGCGTTTGGATCCACGAACATATGCGTTCAGCAACAGTAGTGAACGATCACTGCTTAGTCTAATAAAAAAGGAATGGTAGATTTTCTACCATTCCTTTTTTATTAGATGAATAGTCTTATGTATTTCATAGTTTTATTAGCACTTTTTCATAAATATATTTTTCACCAGAACTTGTTTTTATAGTTTTTAAAATTCTAGGTGGCATTTCGTTAAAATAGGTTATGGATTGAACCTTTTTATTATTTACATAAAAATCAAAAGTATATAATCCGTAATATTTCATTTGATAAATCCCATTTGTATTTCTGTATTTTCTTCACTTTTTTCCCCTCTAGTATTGTCTTATCCTTAACTTCTATCCTATTAAATTATAAAGAAAATAAATACTAAAAAGACAAAAAGCTCCCTCATTTTAGGCGTGGGAGCTAGTAGTTCCAAGATTTATACAGATTGACTACATTTGAACCAAAAATAGGTTAATTCGTTACAAAATTAAAGATTACGTTATTTAGCAACGAATCAAAGTTTTTCCTTCTTTGTGAATTGGACATATTCGTAAAAGACACATTATTATACCAATCTATAAGCTTAGTTTTTTGCTCATCATTCAAATCTGAAGATCCATTATAAACGAAAACTCCTAATATATAAGTTATATAATCCATTCTTGAAGGTTTCTTCAATCCTTCGTTTTTAATAAAGGTAAAAGTCTCATCCAAATAATGTAAGGTAATATTAATAACTTCTCTCAGTTGCTCTGGATCAAGTGAAGTTAAACGAACTTCTTTCGTATCTGATGGAATCGGGCAGAAATTTAGTGCGTGAATCGGCTGTTTTGTTACAACTTCAAAGGCTGGATTTAAAGCAGCGATTGGAAAGGAAACTTCAGTATCCTTTGTCGTAAACAATTTTCCCCAACCAACTTCAAGGACTTTTCTTATGTATATATCGACGTATTCTGGATATATATCTAGACCTTGAACTAACATCTTAGCAAATTTCATTTGCAGACGGGATATTTGACTCCCAGCGTTGTTAAGAACTTCGAACCAATTTACTTGTTCATCCTCATCTAAATCTTCAGCCATATTAATAACAAAATTATAACCAAAGAATTTTTTCCTCACTGAGAGTACTGCGTCCTTTGTAATATCCTTTTTTAAAAACGAATTGTTATTCATATATTCGTAGAACAATTCGGCATTTTTGTTGAGAAGGATTCCAACTGGAATTTGATAATTTTTTATGGGAGCGTTTAAGATTTGAAACTTAGCTCTACTTACATCAAACACAATATCTTCAAATTCAGGATCATTCGTATAAGCCTTGTATAAACATGTCAGACGTTGCTGGCCATCGGTAACAGAATATTTACCCACTAAACTCCCTTCAATAACATCTCTATAAATAAAGGAAACCTGTTCAATTGCCTTTTCTATATTTCTTATTACATTCATAGAAATAGGGGCAACAGGTGCTTTTCCTCGTAACATAAAATCATATAAATCTACATTTTTTTGTTTTGTCCATCGTAAACCTGTTTGATAAACCGGTAGAACAAGATTTCCTGATTCTATTTCCTTACATAGAGATTCTGTACTTTGCGTATGCGTTTTTTGTGTAGGATTTAATGATGCGTACTGTGTTAAATTTTCGTTTATTGTTGCCATTATTATCCTTCCTTCCATTCTATTATAAATCAAATTTATCATGCAGCTAAAAATAAGTAAACAACTATTTTTTAGCTGCTAGATTAAAAGATGGATTTTTACACAAAAACCCACTTATTAACGAGCGCTGCTATTTCGTTTGAATATTACATAAATTTAGCTGCTAAGCTTTTTTTGCACATTTATCTATATGATCCTCGTTTTTTTAATGAATAACGGAAACAAATCTAACTTTACATGATTGATTAAATAAGATCTTTCCATATAGAATGTTTTTTAGTTAGAACATTCGAGTTTGAGTTTCATAACTCAATAGTTATGGTACTAAATCTTAAAGAGGAATTTTAATATTTAAAAAATATTGAAATTCCTTATTGACGCAATTACGATATTGCGTTATTATGTATCTATGAACCTGCTGAACTTACTCTAAGTTAGCTAGGCTACTATAATTGTAGGAGGAATTGTTATGACTATGTTAAAGATCAAAGCTACACAATTCAAACGAATGGAAGACCCACTTTTACGAGCAGATAAAAGAAAGTATGTATGCTATGTGCATATTGATGATTTGCCAAAAAACATTTCCTTTGGACCAAATCCACGAGATCAGAAATTAACAACTGCAGTTGCTAAACAAATTGAAGATTCCTTATTAAGTAATGACGGTGACTTCCATCTTAAAAATCGTGGGGTTGTTGTTTCAGCTTCAAAAGTTCAATATGATACAAAAAAAGGTGAAATGGCGTTGTTTTTAGATGACGATTATGAACACGGCAATATTGATGGTGGACATTCTTTAAAAGTCGCTTTACAGCATCAAAACAAAGGTCTTAATCAATATATGGCTTTTGAGATAATGGTTGGGGTGGAGGATATTATTGAGCCACTAGCTGCTGCTCGTAATACATCAGTACAAGTTGACGATAAATCATTAGCAGAGCTTAGTAATAAATTTGATCCAATTAAAGATGCAATTGGTGGTATGCCATTTTTCGAAAGAATTGCATTTAAGCAAAATCAACAATTAGCACCAAAAGTTAAAATGATTGATGCGCGTGAAGTTGTAGCGGTTCTTACAATGTTCAACAGAAGTGTTTATTCGGAAACAGTTCATCCCACACAAGCTTATAGCAGTAAAGCTAAAGTTTTAGATGATTACTTAGAAAATCCAGATCACTTTGAAATTTTTTCAAATATCGCTCCTGATATTTTTGATTTATATGATCAAATCGAAAAGGATTTCCCTGAAGCATACAATAATACTGGTGGTCGCTACGGAGGAAAAAAATATTCAGGGTATAAAGAGGGGAAAGTTGTTGCAAAATCTAAGTTTCGTCAAGAAGATATGATTTATAAAGTACCCGATGGTTTAATTTATCCTTTAGTTGCATCATTTCGTGCAGCTGTAGAACTAAACGATAGCACTGGTAAGTATGAGTGGAAACAAGATGTATTTGAGCTGTACGATGAATTAAGGCAACAATTAGCTACTAAGATCATGAAGTACACAGATGCAATTGGAAATAATCCTAATGCTGTTGGTAAAGATGCTAATGCATGGGATATCTTATATATGACTGTTGAACGAGCAGTGTAAAATTAAAAAGGTACCGTAAATATTATTAGTTTATGGTGCCTTTTATAATTTTAAGGAAGGTGAATATAATGTTAGAAGTTAAATTTAAATTAAAAGACATTCTAGAAGAACTTGGTTTAACACAAAAAGAATTATCAAAAAAATCTAATGTTAGAGAAGCTACAATTAGTGACATTGTTAGAGGGACACGTACTGTAATTAATTTCAAACATTTAGCTGCAATTGCGGAAGCTTTAAATATAAAACATATTGAAGATATAATGGAATTTCAATCTAAAAGCGATTAACTAATTGAACAAATAAATAAGAGATGATCATCTTGTTATAAGGTGGTCTTTTTTTTTAGTTTGTTCTTTAGTTAGAACATTCGTTATCGTGGTCATAACTTTATAGTATTGACACCGTTTTGTTGATATAGTAGCATCAAGGTTCCAAGTGGTATCGAAACTTAGTGTCATAAATAGAGAGGAAAAACACATATGAAATACGGTTACGCACGAGTAAGTACAGTTTCTCAAGAATTAGAGGTGCAAATTACAGCATTAGAAAATGAAGGTTGTGAAGTTATTTATTCTGAAAAATTTACTGGAACCAAATCAGATAGACCGGAATTTCAAAAAGTATTATCTGAATTAAAAGAAGATGACACATTAGTAGTTACTAAACTAGATCGTCTAGCAAGGAATACAAAAGAAGGCATTGAGATTATTGAAGGTTTATTTGTAAGAGGAGTAAGAGTTCATGTATTAAATGTCGGTCTATTAGAGAATACCACAATAGGTAAGTTCTTTTTACAAACTCTACTTGCAGTAGCAGAAATGGAAAGAAATTTAATTGTTGAAAGAACTCAAGAGGGAAAGGCAATTGCTAAACAGAAGGACGACTTTAAAGAAGGTAGACCAAAAGTATACGGTAAGAAACAGATAGATCATGCTTTAGATTTATTAGAAACTAATTCGTATAAACAAGTTGAGCAGATGACAGGGATTTCAAAAAGTACATTAATCAGAGCTAACAATAAACGTAAATCAATTACCGAATAAACAAAAAAAAGCCAATAGAGGTCAAATCTAATTGGCTTTCTAAATTCAATTAAATATTTACTTCAAAAACTTCCACCATTTCAGAAGGCTTAGTCCATTTCCATCAGGATTTTCTTTAATTCTTGTATTACCCTAATAGTCAAAAATTCTCCTCTTTCTCTTTAATCGTCCTTCAATTCCGTCCAAGCGTTGATATAACTCATTATGGACATCCCACGTACCTTGCATAGATCCCTTTAAGCCCTTCACTACGTTACGGTCTGGAAGTTTTATTTTCTCTGCATGGATAACGAAAACCACGTTACCCACACATCCAAAATAAAACTTACCTTACCCACCCCCGTAAACTACCTCTTATATAAATATTTCATTTTAATATTTTTGTTTTAATGTTCTTGACTTTGAAATTAATGTCCTTGTAAACTCAGCCATCGAGGAATGGACAACGGCTGGAAGGCAGACTAACCCCTTTTTAAGAAATGAGGTTAAAATCTGCCCTTCCATACAAAATAAATTCCTCAGCACTACTGAGTTATGGTATCCGTATGTATAGACGTCGCATAGACGGTCAAGGACGCTCCTTAACCAACATGACTTATAGACAGCTTGTCCTACGGTGCGTATCCACGCCCTACACCGTTCCTTTTCAGGTTATTCGTCATGTAACCCCCTTATCCTATTAACCTATTAAAGCATTGATAGGTAAGGCGTGCTACAGTGTCATAATCGCCGCCTACGAGTAACTGATTAACTCCAGTCGTACAATTATGTCTTGTTTGATCCTCCATTGGTTTTAAACACTTTTTGCCATAGGTATTTCATTACCCTTAGGTTTTCTCTCTGCAAGGCCTGTGTCCTTTACCTCGCTGACGTCAGACAGCTGCATGCAACAGCAGCTGTTATCCGAATGTACTTTTTGCGTTGGCTACATTTCACCTTTCTACTTTTCATGTGACTTGGCTCTCACAAACCAAATAGTTCAACAAAAAAAGCACACCACTTAGCTTGTCCAACCGATCAACAAGGCTAAAAAGTGTGCTCTAAAAATCTCAAACTCATAAACTAGTAATTGCAATATTTAACTGTTGCAATTACCCCATTAACTCGCTATACTCTAGGTATAACTAGTTAACGTTAGCCTATGTGGTCGAGACATAGATTAACAATTTTAGTCTTGTGCTTCCAACACTAGACTAGCGATAAGAGTCACTTATGTTAAAGCTTCCAACTTTAGCATGAGTGGCTTTTTTCGTTTCCGTACTATTTAATTACTCAAATTTTAACACTATTCAACAATTAAAACTAGCATTTTTCTCCATTTTTAATAGATATTTCTATAAAACGAGCAATTCAATTTAAACTAGTTTATAAACTAGACTAGTTTTCTTCTAATCTAGTCTAGTTCTAACCTTCAATTATTCCTCTTTTAAATCGAACCTGGTTGTCGATAATGGACGAAAACTTTTCCAAAAACGTTAACTGTGTTTTCACAGAAAAGGTAATACAATATGTAAGTCACTATAAAAAAGGAGATGATTTTAATGATTCCCATGTTTTATGTAACGGATAAAGACAACATAACGTTTAGAGGTCATGTCTACTCACCTTCAGATTTAGATACTCCACTGACAACTTCTTTAGAAATTGAAAAAACGCTAAAAGCATTTAAGTACATTCTCATTAGTGGAAAAGACGAATCACGCGTTGATGCAAAAGATATTCGCGAATATGGTAAATTTTTCGAACAGGAAACAGTAAATCACACAAATCTTTTCTAATCTATCTAAGAGCCCCAAACGATAAACGTCTTGGGCTCCTTTTTTATTACCGATAAGCATATTTATGTAAACTAGAATTGAATAGGCTATTCATCGTAATTAAAACACACGAAAAAAACCGTCCCAATTAGGGACGATCAGTTTAATTATAGCGTTAACAATGTAGCGAATAATCCAACAATCGTTAGTCCATTAAAGATAAAAACAGAAACATAAAATTCGTTATCTTTTGTAATTACCCCTTCTTTGTTATCTATTTCACCTGTTTTTTCAGTTACATAATTTTCAAGTCTAAACCATCCTGCTATCTTAGGGAACCAACCTTTTGCTATTTTAGTCTGGCGTTTAACTATATATGTAACAGCACCAGATACTACTAAGAAAATTATTATAAAGAAAATTAAGAAACCTTCAGGCCCGGTAATATCAGATTGCGTAAATTGTTGCCATCCAAAAGTGACTAATCCTAATACTGTGCAAAGTGCTGAAATTTGATTTACAAATCTTTCCGCACGTAAAAATGTTTCTTTATTTTTTTCAGGAGTACCACCAAGTATCGTAATTCCTATTCCATACGAAGTAACTACAAATCCTGCTAAAAGACCCGCCGGTATTAACCAACCTAACAAAAGCAATATATCTATAAAATATATTAAAAGTGCTAATTTTTCTAACCAACTTAACATAATTTCTTTTTTCCCCTATTTCCAAATCTGCCACCAAGGTTTCTTTTGCGTTGTTGCTGCAGTTTCAATTTGTAATTGCTTTACTTCTTGGATGGATCTTACTACTTCCATCAATTTCTCATCACGTTTCATCGACTTCTCATCACGCTTGGCTTCTACCCGTTTCATTTCTCTTAGAATTTCCGCCCTATCTTCTTCTTGTTTTCTCATTATCTCAGCTTTGTCTTTCTCAGCCTTCAACATGATTTCAGCTTTGTTACTTTCCATCCGTTCTAGCTGTTCAAGATGATGTCTTTCTTGTTGCTCTGTAAGTAAAGACATGACCGCTCCTAAATCCATTTTCACCATTTTCTCATCATCTGTAGGAATTGCGATGGTCACAGGGATTCCCTGTTCACTTAGTGCATTATCTACTTCTTCAGCACTTAATCGGTCTGCATAAAGTAGTCGGATCTTTTCAAGTGTCTTTAAACTTTCCTCTGCTACCAGTACCGACTTGTGTTTTTTATTGGTCTTTAAATGGTGCCCATGCTTGTCTATGTATCGTCTAATTGTTTGATGCGGAATGCCTGTTTCAGCTTCCAATTGTGCGATTGTATAATATCTTTCCATTTTCTCACCTCAACTTACTACCATTATCTTATATGGCATTAATTCTTGATGTAAATGGTTTTCTCCTTTTTTTCTCATGAGAAACCATCATTAGAAATACTATTTTCTCATAAAAAAAAACATCAAAAGAATGACCTCAACTTTTTCATTTTATCTTTTTATCATTACTTCTGACAGGTCTTATGCTGTCAATCCTGTATGAAATCTATTTTTCTCGTAATGTTTAATTAAAATCAAGTTAATAAAAAAAGTGATAGTTCGTTAAAAACGTCTCCATTTTTGCGTGAAAAGAGCACATTTAGGCTACAAGATGGAGAAATTTTAGCGTGATCTTGTGTTTTT
>Ga0209025_1003953_pt1 | contig 13301 bp, 17 predicted proteins | sample AraplaMF_Col_mLB_FD_184256 | JGI IMG/M metagenome (GOLD analysis project Ga0209025, IMG submission 184256) | Arabidopsis root microbial communities from the University of North Carolina, USA - plate scrape MF_Col_mLB (SPAdes) (version 2) | ecosystem: Host-associated > Plants > Roots > Endosphere... | reverse complement strand
CCGGTGCGACCGAGGAGATCGAGCGCTTCATCAAGCTGATGACGGTGGTCGGGCTGACTGAGGTGTCGCGCACCGGCATCGCGGCGATGAGCCGCGGCGCGGAGGCGATGTGAGCCGATAAGTTAGCTGCTGCATGAGTCGCAGCCTGACGATCGCGATCATCGGGTGCGGGACCGCCGGGCTGGCGGCCGCGCTGCTGCTCGAACGGGCCGGCCACACCATCACACTGGTCGAGCGTTTCAGCGAGCCGCAGCCGCTTGGCTCCGGCCTGATCCTGCAGCCGACCGGGCTCGCGGTCCTCGATGAGCTCGGGCTCGCCACATCGCTAATCGCTGCCGGCAGCCGGATCGACCGGCTGTTCGGCCTCAACGCGGTCACGGGTTCGGTGGTGCTCGACGTGCGCTATGCGGCGCTGAAGCGGGAGCGCTTTGGCGTCGGTATCCATCGCGCGGCGCTTTTCGAGACACTGTTCACGGCGGTGCAGGCGCGAGCAATCGCGGTCGAGACCGGGGTCGAAGTCGGCAACATCGATGCCGCGGCCGACGGCAAGCTTTTGCTGATCTCCGCAAATGGGCGCCGGATTGGCCCGTTCGATCTCGTTGTCGACGCGTCGGGCACGCGTTCGCTGCTGCTCGGCCACGCTGCCAGACCGGTGGCCCGCACGCAGCTGAGCTATGGCGCGCTCTGGGCCAATGTCCCGCTCGCCAGGACCGACTTCGATCGTCATGCGCTGGAACAGCGCTATCGCCGCGCCAGCGTGATGGTCGGCGTGCTGCCGATCGGGCGCCCGGGTGGCGAGCCGGAGCCGCAGGCAGCGCTGTTCTGGAGCCTGAAGGCCGATGCGCTCGACGCCTGGCGCAGCGCCGGGCTGGAGCCTTGGAAAGCGGAGGTCGAGCGGGTCTGGCCCGCGACCGCGCCGCTGCTCTCTCACATCACCGAGTCCGAGCAACTGACCTTCGCGAATTACCGCCATCAGACGCTGCCGCTGCCTTACGGCCGGCGGATCGCCTTCATCGGCGATGCCGCGCATTCGACCAGCCCCCAGCTCGGGCAGGGGGCGAACATGGCCCTGCTCGATGCCTATGCGCTGGTGGTGGCGCTGAGCGATGCCGCCGATCTCGATGCCGCGCTATCTCGCTATGCTGAGCTGCGCCGCTGGCATGTCCGACTCTACCAAGTGGCGAGCCGGATGTTCACGCCGTTCTACCAGTCGGACAGCGCCGTGCTGCCCTTGATCCGCGACCGGGTGGTTCCGCCGCTGGCACGGCTGCCGGGCATCGACCGGATGCTGGCGGCGCTGGTCTCGGGGCTGATCGGCGCTCCCTTGCGGCGGCTGGGGTTGAAGGAGCCCGTGATTGCTGCTGAAAACGATCGACCGGCGCTTGCCGGGAAGGGGGCGGAGCGGTGACGATCGGACTGAATGAAATCTCGCTCGGCCTCGGCGCCATCGGCTTCGCCTGCTTCGCCTGGCCGATCTATCAGCGCCTGACCGGCAAGGCCGAGGCGGAGCCGCTCGGCTCGGGCAAGAGCCTGCGCTCGCCGCTCTGGTGGGCCGGCTTCGTGCTGACGGTCGCTGCGATCTTCCTGCAGCGTATCGTGGCGCAGCAGGCTGCAGGCGGCTGAGGGCGCAATCATCCGGAAGTTGCCACGGTGCGGCAATGATAGCGTCCATCGGCCAATCAGCGCATCAAATGCCGGAGCAGGTTCCGGTAGAATGCGGGGAGAAGGGGCGGTAGCTTCCCCGTTGAGAACTGATGGGGAAGCTCTGTGGCTCGGGATGACTGGTTCCGCAACACCACGTGGAACGCGGAAATTGAGGCAGACTTTCAGCAACGACTGCGGCGAGCCCGCGACAAATCGCAACGGCTCAGAATCCAAGCCTGTCATCTTGCAGAGATCCATCCGGCGGCAGCGCTTGGCTTGCTCGAACAATATTTTGCGCTCGGCGACCGCGTCGACGCAGCGCAAGCTCACGTTGACAGGGCGAGGGCTCTGAAGGCCTTGGGCGATGTCGGCAACGCTTTATCCTCATACGAGGACGCTCTCGAGCGAGAAAGCCAGCTACCATCTTACAAAACACGAGCCCATCTGGATTTCGTGCGGCTCGTGGTGGAAGCCTCGATCGAGTCCAAATACGCACGCGCATTAGAAGTTTTAGACACCCACCGGGACCGTTTGATGTTCCCGATCGACCGATACCAAGCCGACGGGGCGCGCGCCCTCCTTCTTCATCACTTTGGTCGTAAGCAGGAAGCTCAGGCTGCGGCCGCGTCGGCAATGGCAGCCGCTCAGGAAACTAAATCTGGTTTCCGCTACCATCAAAAACTGGGGCTGGTCCGAGCTCTTGATGATAATTTCGCCGCCCGGGTTGCTGCGTTAGCCGTATAAACTCGCCTCGTAGGTTTCTGCGGCTAGATCATCGTGCGCCTGAGCAGGGGCGATCAAGATGGCCGATTATATTGCTATCGTGTTGTTTTTTAATGATGGATTCCGCTTCCTGGTCCAAGGCGATGGAGCTGCCAAAGTACGCTCTTGATCGCCTGCGCCGATCGGCGGCAAATGGGCGCCATGACCTCTTGCGCATGAGTGGATGATGTCGATCCATCTCGAACTCCGCAGCTATTGCGGCGGCGACCGTCACCGCCACGACTACAGCCAGATCCTGCTGCCGATGCAGGGTGCGATGCGGCTCGATGTCGAAGGGCATCGCAGCGTCGTCTCGAGCAACTGCGTCGCCATCATTCCGCGCGAGCACGAGCATGATTTCGTGCCGACCGCCGATTGCAGCATGCTCATCCTCGATGTCGAGGCCGGAGCCTTCGCCGGCGAGACCGAGCCGGCGCTGTTACGCGATCTCGTCCCCTCGCTGACCCGGGTCGAGCCCTGGCTGTGGCGGATGTTCCGCCAGCTCGGCGCCGAGGTCGAAGCCGGCGCCTGCCGGGCCGAGGATGCCGCCCGGATGGCAATGGCGGGGTTGCAGCTGATCCAGCCGACCGTCGCGCCCCGACCGTTGTCGCGGGCGGAAAGCCGCGTGATAGATGTCGCCCGCGAGGGTGGGGCCGGCAGCATCGTTGAGATGGCGAGGGCCGCCGGCCTTGGCCAGAGCCGGTTCCATGCCCTGTTCCGCGCGACGACAGGCCAGTCGCCGAAGCAATCGCAGTTGACCCGGCTGTTCGACGAGGCAGCGGACCAACTGGTCGCAACCGCGCTGCCGGTCTCGGAGATCGCCTACAGCCTCGGCTACCAGAACGCCTCGTCCTTCAACCGGCAGTTCAAGCGGCGCTTCGGCCTGACGCCGTCCGAGTTCCGCGCCGCGAGCCGGAGCCGATAAGCGCAGCTTCGGTCAAGTCGTTCGGAGCTTCGCCTCATCACGGCCTCGTGGGCGCTCGCTAAGGTCCATGTGACTCCGCATCCATAGGGACCATTCGCGATGAAACTCACCGATTTCAAGGTTCTGACCTTCGACTGCTACGGCACGCTGATCGACTGGGAGACCGGGATCTGGAACGCGCTGCAGCCGCTGATCAGCGCCGGCCGGCTCCAAATCGACCGCGAGGAGGCGCTGGCGCGCTTCGGCAAGCTCGAGAGCGAGATGGAAGAGGCGGGGCCGTCGCTGCGCTATTCGACCCTGCTCGCTGCCGTCCATGCCCGCCTCGCCAGAGATCTCGGCGTTCACATTCATGCCGACCTGAACGAGCGCTTCGGCGGCTCGGTGCCGGACTGGCCGGCCTTCCCGGATTCCGCCGAGGCGCTCGCCTATCTCAAGCGGCACTACAAGCTGGTGATCCTCTCCAATGTCGATCGCACGAGCTTCGCCGCCAGCAATCGCAAGCTCGGCGTCACCTTCGACGCGATCTACACCGCCGAGGATATCGGCTCCTACAAGCCCGATCCGCGCAACTTCGCCCATCTACTGGCGCATCTGGAGGCCGATCTCGGCCTGAAGCCCGGCGACGTCCTGCATACCGCGCAGAGCCTGTTCCATGACCATGTCCCGGCGGAGCGGGCCGGGCTGGCGCGGGCGTGGATCGACCGGCGCTTCGGCATGGCCGGCAGCGGCGCGACGCAGATCCCGGCGAACCGGCCGAAGGTCGACTTCCACTTCAAGAGCCTGGCGGACCTCGCCAAGGCCCATCGCGAGGCAAGCGGGGGCTGATCAGCCGCTGAAGCCGCCATCATCGAGGAAACGCTGCTCTTCGGCCGAGCTCTCCCGGCCGAGGACGGCGTTTCGATGCGGGAAGCGGCCGAAGTCGCGGATGATGTCGCGGTGGATGATGGCGTATTTGACCGAGTCGTCATCGCCGGAGGCTTCGCTCAGCGCGACGCAGCGCTCCTGGTCGGCGAGGTCCTCGGAGTGCATGAACGGCAAATAGAGGAAGCGCCGCTCGGGATTGTCGAAGGCCTCGTCGAAGCCGCGCGCGATCGCGCGGCTGGCGACCTCGCGCGCCAGCGGGTCGGTGGCAAAGGCATGGGCCGAGCCGCGGTTGAGATTGCGCGGGAACTGGTCGAGCAGGATCAGCAGCGCATAGACGCCCTCCGGCGTCTCCTCCCAGTCCGAAAGCGCGCCGCGCGCGGCGGCATCGACCAGCGGCCGGAAGCGCCTGGCGATCTCGGCGTCGAAGGCCTCGTCCTTGGCGAACCATTTGTCCGGGCCTGCCTGCCGCCAGAAGGTGAGGACCTCGGCGGCTGCAGGCGGGGTAGGCTGGGTCATGGCTCGCTCCGGATCGGTGGGCTCCGAGGGAAGATATAGTTGCGGCGACGCGGCGCGGGCGATGAAATTTCTCCGGCGGCTCTTGCGCCCCGGCAAGCCGTGCGGTAGATGCCAGAACCGTAACGTACGGTACTCTCCGGATCGATGAACGACACCGCGACCCATAGCCAAGGCGAGGCGCTGAGCGAGCGGCAGCAGGCCGTGCTCGACGCCGTGCTGGCGCTGATGGTGGAGCAGGGCGACCAGCTCACCATGACCGCGGTGGCGCGGCGAGCGAGCTGCTCTAAGGAGACGCTGTACAAATGGTTCGGTGATCGCGACGGGCTGCTCACCGCGACGGTGCAGTGGCAGGCCTCGAAGGTCCGGGCTGACAATTACGACCGTCAGGCGCTTGATGCGGCGACGCTGCGCAAGAGCCTGCGGGACTTCGCCGAGAACTGGCTGAGCGTGATCACGAGCCAGACCTCGATCGCGCTCAATCGCGCCGCCATCGGACATGCCGCCTCGGGCAAGAGCAATCTCGGCGGGATCGTGCTGGCGAACGGACGCTTCGCCATCGGAGAGCGATTGAAGCCGGTTCTGGAGGCCGGCCGCGCAGCCGGACTGCTCGATTTCGACGACGCCGAGACGGCGTTCCGCACCTTTTTCGGCCTGGTCGGCCGCGATGTTCAGATCAGGTTGCTGCTCGGCGATGCGCTCGTCTCCGGCAAAGCCGAGATTCAGCGCGACGCGGCCCGGGCCACCGACCAGTTCCTCGCCCTTCACGGACGGCAGGGTGCCGTACCGAAAGCCTGAAGCCAAGAGATCAACCCAAGGAAGGACGCATCCAATGCGCGTTTATTACGATCGCGACGCCGACATCAACCTGATCAAGGGCAAGAAGGTCTGCATCGTCGGCTACGGCTCGCAGGGCCATGCCCACGCGCTCAACCTGCGCGATTCCGGCGTCAAGGAGATCATCATCGCCCTGAAGGCCGGCTCGGCCACCCGCAAGAAGGCAGAAGAGGCCGGCTTCAAGGTCATGACCCCGTCCGAGGCCGCCAAGGTCTCCGACATCATGATGATGCTGACCCCGGATGAGCTGCAGGGCGACATCTACCGCGACGAGCTGCATGCCAACATGAAGGAAGGCGCTGCCCTCCTGTTCGCGCACGGCCTCAACGTCCACTTCAACCTGATCGAGCCGCGCAAGGACCTCGACGTGCTGATGGTCGCCCCGAAGGGCCCGGGCCACACCGTCCGTTCCGAGTATCAGCGCGGCGGCGGCGTGCCGACCCTGATCGCGATCCACCAGGACGCGACCGGCAACGCCCATGACCTCGGCCTCTCCTATGCCTCGGCCAATGGCGGTGGCCGCGCCGGCATCATCGAGACCACCTTCAAGGAAGAGTGCGAGACCGATCTGTTCGGTGAGCAGGTCGTGCTCTGCGGCGGCCTGGTCGAGCTGATCAAGGCCGGCTACGAGACGCTGACCGAGGCCGGTTACGCCCCCGAGATGGCCTATTTCGAGTGCCTCCACGAAGTGAAGCTGATCGTCGACCTCATCTACGAGGGCGGCATCGCCAACATGAACTACTCGATCTCGAACACGGCCGAGTATGGCGAGTACGTCACCGGCCCGCGGATCATCACCGCCGAGACCAAGGCCGAGATGAAGCGCGTGCTCACCGACATCCAGTCGGGCAAGTTCACCCGCGACTGGATGCTGGAGAACAAGGTCAACCAGACCTCGTTCAAGGCGACCCGCGCTCGCTACGCCGCCCATCCGATCGAGGAAGTCGGCGCCAAGCTGCGCGACATGATGCCCTGGATCAAGGCGAAGGCCCTGGTCGACAAGACCAAGAACTGAGGCAGCGCCGGGCTTCGCACGCCGATTCAACGCTGTGCGGAGCTAATTCCGGAAACGCTTCCAACCGACTGAAAATCCAGGGAACGGGCGCCCGGCAGGGCGCCCGTTTCGCGTTGAGGGAACCCTTTGCGGGAACCGCTTGCGCCGGCAGGCGTTGATGCTCCAGTCGATAGCAGCAGGAGCGTGCGATGACCGGCCAGGACGAACTGAGGGAGAGGGCGATCGAGCGGCTGCATCAGCGTCATGCTCGGCATGGGCTCGCCGATGTCGCCAGGCCGGCATCCTGGGACGAACAGCTCCCCATGCTGGTGCTGGGTGGTTTTCTCGCCGTCACGCTGCTGGCGAGCGTGCTGATGCGCGCCGTCGGAGGCTGACGGTCCAGGACCGGACGGAGGCCGTCATGCAAGACGACGTCAAGGTGCGCGAGGCGCGCATTCCGGAAAAGGGCGGCGAGCCGATCCCGCCGATGCGGGCCGACGTCCACACTGATGCCGACCCGGCGGTCGAGACCCCGGTGGAGGCGCGGCAAGGCTTCCTCGATCGGCCGGTGCTGGTGGTCCTCGTCGCTGGCCTCGCGCTCGCAATCGTCGGCTGGATCCTTGCCGAGATGTGGGCCTACTGAGCCGACAGCTCCGAGCCACCCGAGACGAAAGACGTTTCCCAACGAAGCAATTTCAAGCTGAACAGATGGAGGCGATGATGACACCGATCCGTTCGATGCCTGCGTCCCAGTGGTTTCAGTTCAGACTGGCGCATCTGGCGCTGGGCGCATCCTTTGCCCTGCTGACAATGATCGTCCTCGGCCTGCTGTAGACGATCACGGCGTGAAAGCCGGCCCGGTCAGATCCTCATCTGGCCGGGCCGGTTCCTATTTGAGACAGCGCGCCGCGGAAGGCAGGGATGTCGCAATTCTCGGTCAGCAAGCTGCTCGACAGCGAGATCGCGCTGGTGCGCGATGTCGTCTGCTCCGGCGAATGCCGGCATCGCAGCGGCGAGGAATGCGCGCACGCCACCCATCTGGTCTTTCCCTATCGCGGCATCTTCGTGCGCCATGTCGGGCGTGACGATGCGGTGGCGGAGAGCAACCAGGTCCTGTTCTTCAATCCGCATGAGGGCTACCAGGTCAGCCATCCGGTCGCAGGTGGCGATGCCTGTCTCGATTTGCGCCTCGGCGAAGACACCCTGCACGAACTCGCGCCGGCCGAGCTGCTGCAGGGGGGCACGACCTCCTTCCTGATGCAGCGCCGCCGGATCGATCCGCGCGCACAGGCGCTCGTCGCCTTGCTGCGGCACAGCCTGCAGCGCGGCGTTGCCGAACCCTTGGAAGCGGAGACCTTGGCGCTGACGCTGGTGCGGCGCGCCTTGGGCGAACGCACGTCTCATGCGGCCGGCGCCTCGGCCGGTCGACGCAAGCTGGTCGACCGGGCGAAGCTGGTGATGGCCACCGACCTCGCCCGGCGCTGGACGCTGGCCGAGATTGCCACGGAGGTCGGCGTCTCGCCGGTCTATCTCACGCAGGTCTTCGCCCAGGTCGAAGCCGTGCCGCTCTACCGCTATCAATTGCGCCTGCGGCTGGCGCGGGCGCTCGACCTGCTCGGCGACTACGATGATTTGACCCAGCTCGGGCTCGAGCTCGGTTTCTCCAGCCACAGCCATTTCAGCGCCGCCTTCAGACAGGCCTATGGCCGCACGCCGGCGGAGTTCCAGCGCTCGCTCAAACTCCGCTGACAGAAGCTGTCACTGAACGCGAAAGATTCTGACAGCTGCTGTCAGCCGAAAGGCGTTCTCTTCCGTCTCACAACGACGGAGACAGGTCATGATCAGCTTCATCATCGGATCGGCCAAGCCTGTGCTCGTGATGTTCGACATGCTTGGCCGGCTTCTCGGCGCAATCGACCACTGGCTGCAGTCGCGGCGCGACTATCGCACCCTCTGCGACATGAGCGAGCGCGATCTGCGCGATCTCGGCTTGCGCGACAGCGATCTACGCGATGCGACGGCGGCGCCGTTCTTCGGCGACCCGACCGCGATCATCTCGCTGCGCGCCGAGGAGCGGCGGGGCCTTGCGGGCGGCGAAAGCGTCGACGAGGTCCTGCGCGGCCTGAGCGCGGGAGCACCGACCCGGCCGGAGCGGATCGCTAAAGAATCCGACAGCGCCGGAGGTGGCCGGGTGGTCTTTCTCAGGGCGGCCGAATGAGCGGCCCCCGAGAAGGAGGAAGGCCATGAGTGGAACCTGCGCAGCCTGCGATTGCGAACTCGACGAGACCCCGATCAAGGTCACGGTCGGCGGCAATACCGTCGAGGTCTGCTGCGACGATTGCGCCCAGGCGCTGCGGGAGGCGGATGCCTCGCAGGCGCAGGCGAGCGGCCACTAACCGCTGCAAACGAAAGAGCCGGCCGCGGAAGCGGCCGGCTCGTCGATTCCGATCGGGATCAGAAGGTGACGTGGTCCTTGATGTCGGCCTCGACATTCGAGGGCAGCACGCTGCGTTTCACCAGATCGTCGAAGTTCTTGAACTTCGCCTTGCCGCGCTCCTCGATGATCTTCTTGGAGCGGGCCTCGCCGATGCCCTTGAGCTGCTCGAGCTCGGCGGCGCTGGCGGTGTTGATGTTGACCTTCTTGGCCTGGGCCTGGGTCGCGGCCGGCGCAGCCGGCTTCGCGGTCGGGGCGGCAGGCGCGGCGGGCGTCGTCACGGGCGCGGCCGGTTTGGCCGGGGTGGTGGGCTGAGTCGCGGTCTGTGCGAGGGCCGGGCCGGCGGCGAGAGCGAGCGCGGCGAGACCGATAGCGAAACGAGACATCGTCATGGCGTGGACTCCCATAAGTCCTGCCCGGGGGGAGCTGAACTGCGTGGATGCCGGGCCATCCGCGCCGCCGCGCCGGTTGCGAACCGGAGGGCTCCGGTCCAAGCGCGATGGCTGGACTTTCGGCCGGCGCGGCTGAACGCGATCTGAGGCGAGCGTTCAGCTGGCGTTTGGCTTTCCGCCGGGTTTTCGCCGCGATTGACGGAAGCTATTTTCCGGTCAACCGCATCATGTATTCGGAGAAGCGCCCGGCGCCGTAGATCAGGCCGAAGCCCCAGGCGAAGGATGCCGCGAAGTTCGCGATCTGAAAGGGCCAGAACGGCATTTTCACGATGCCGGCGACGAGCGCTATCACTGCCCGGATCGGCCCGAAGAAGTGGCCGATGGCAACGCCGAGCACACCCCATTTCTCGAAGAAGGCGTGGCCGCGCTGGAGCAGGGCCGGGTTGTTGCGCAGTGGCCAGTGGTCGTTGACGCGCGGGCCGAGGACGAGGCCCACCCAGTATGAAATCCAGAAGCCGGAGGCGGCGCCGAGCGCCGCCGCGAGCGAGAGCGGCACGAGGTTGAGTCCGGAAGCGCCAGCGATCGCACCGAAGGCGGTGAAGAACACCGTCGCCGGCACCAGCCAGGACAGGATCGCGACACATTCGGCGAAGGCGATGAGGAAGACGATCGGTGCAGCCCAGTACTGGTTGACGCGCATGAACGCGACAAGCTCGTGCATCCATTGCTCGAACGGGGGCATGGGCCGACGATTCTCCCTGAGGGCGATGAACGATATTGGGAGCGATAGAGCAGAAGCATCGCTTTTTCGCTACCCGGCGAGCGGGCTGCGAGACCTGATGCCGCGGGCGGGTTGCCTTCGCGATCCGATCGCCTAGTGTCGCCGCGAACGGAAATAAGCCGCGCGTGCCGGGATGGCGCCGACGGCAGGGGACGGATTATCCATGGAGTCCAAGGTCAGCCCGCCTGGCGATAAGGGCGCGGCAGAAGAGCAGCCGGCGGTCAAGCTCGCTGGCATCGACATCACCTTCCATCTCAAGGGCGGCAGCCGCTACCAGGCGGTGAAGGGCATCGACCTTTCGGTGGCGCCGGGCGAGTTCGTCTCGGTGGTCGGGCCGACCGGCTGCGGCAAGTCGACCTTGCTCAACGCCGCCGCCGGTTTGCTGACGCCGTCTGCCGGCAAGGTCGCGATCTTCGGCCAGCCGCTCTCGGGCCTCAACCGGCGCGCCGGCTATCTCTTCCAGCAGGACGCGCTGATGCCGTGGAAGACGGCGCTGGACAACGTCAAGGTCGCGCTGGCGCCGATGGGCGTTTCGGATGCTGAGGCGGACAAGCGGGCGCGCGACTGGCTCGGGCGGGTCGGCCTGCGCGCCTTCGTCGAGCGCTATCCGCACATGCTCTCCGGCGGCCAGCGCAAGCGCGTAGCGCTGGCGCAGATGCTGATCCGTGATCCCGAGATCCTGCTGATGGACGAGCCTTTCGGGCCGCTCGACGCGCAGACCCGGCAGATCATGGGCAATCTCCTGCTCGATCTCTGGAGCCGGGACCGCAAGGCGCTGATCTTCGTCACGCACGACCTCGAGGAGGCGATCGCGCTCTCCGACCGGGTGGTGGTGATGACGGCCGGCCCCGCTGCCGGCATCGTCGCCGATTACAAGGTGCCGCTGGCGCGCCCGCGCGACATCGCCGAGATCAGGCTGGAGAAGGCCTTCCACGAGATCCACCGCGACATCTGGGCGTCGCTCCGGGTCGAGGTGCAGAAGGCCTATGCCATGGGCGAGGGCAGGGAACTGGTCGAGGGAGCCGCGTCATGAGCCGCGTCAAGCTCCTCGCCCTGCAGATCCTGGTGATGATCGTCTTCCTGGGCATCTGGCATGTCGTCAGCACCACTAGCCTGTTCGGCGACATCAAGACGACGCAGTTCTTCTTCTCGACGCCGGCCGATGTGCTGGCGCGGACCTGGAAGCAGCTCACCGGCGCCGACATCTACTGGCATCTCGGTATCACCCTGACCGAGACCGTGCTCGCCTTCGTCATCGGCTCGGCCGCCGGCATCTTCTTCGGCTTCGCCTTCGCCCGGAACGCGCTGCTGGCGGCGGTGTTCGATCCTTATATCAAGGCGGCGAACGCCCTGCCGCGTGTCGTGCTGGCGCCGATCTTCGCGCTCTGGTTCGGGCTTGGCATCTGGTCGAAGGTGGCGCTCGGCTTCACGCTGGTGTTCTTCATCGTCTTCTTCAACGTCTACCAGGGCGTGCGCGAGGTCTCGCCAACGGTGCTCGCCAACGCCCGCATGCTCGGGATGAACGAGCGCCAGCTCTTCCGCCATGTCTACTGGCCGTCGGCGCTGACCTGGATGTTCTCGTCCTTGCACACCTCGGTCGGCTTCGCGCTGGTCGGCGCCGTGGTCGGCGAATATCTCGGATCCTCGGCCGGGCTCGGCTACAAGATCCACGAGGCCGAGAGCGTCTTCGACGTCACCGGCGTCTTCTCCGGCATGCTGATCCTGGCGATTTTCGTGATCCTGATCGACTCGATCGTGACATTGGTCGAGAACCGGCTGCTGGTCTGGCGGCCGGGACAGAGCTCGACGACAACGACGTAACGTAAGCTTCGCTTGCCTCCGGGCGCGAATGCGCGCCATGCTCGCCCTTCCATCATCGGGGGGCGATCATGGAGCTCGATGTCTGCGATCGCATCACGGCCGACCCGACGCGGGAGGACATCACCCGGGCCATCGACCAGCGTGGCGACGATCCCGACTGGTTCATCAACCTCTCGGACGATGACGGCTATGTCGAAGCGGAGCGGGAGGGCGGCCGCTTCCGGCTGGCTTATCATTCCGGCAAGGCCCGGTTTGATGCCGCCGAGACGGTCGATGCCGCGACATTGAAGAAGATTCTGCTCGCCTATCTCGGCGGCGACAAGACCTGGCGCGGCAAGCTGGACTGGCAGCGCCAGCTCTCGCCCGCCAAGGCGGCGGAAGCCAGAGGCGAGCCACCGACCTGGGCGGTGGTGGCGTTCGTCGCCTCGCTTGCGGTCATCTTCGTGGGCAAGGAAGTGCTGCCGGAGAGCTGGCTGGAGCGCTTGCCTTTGGCCGGAACGACCTTCGGCGCGATCGCGCTGATCTCGCTGCCGGTGGTGGTGATGGTCGGCGCGATGATCCTCAACGCCGTGCTCAAGGTGCGGCGGGCCAAGGGCTGGGTCCAGGCGCAAGGGCGCATCATCCGCTCGCAGATGGCGGTCCGACGACCGCCTGCGGGCAACGAGATCGGAACCGTGGTCAACGTCCCCGCCGTGACCTATTCCTTTTCAGTCGGCGGGGTGACCTATCAGGGCACGCGGGTCAGCCTCGGCGACATCAGCGGCAAATATGCCGAGGAGGCGTTGGCGCGCTATCCGGCCGGCGCGAGCGTAGCCGTCTTTTACGATCCCACCGACCCCAACGATTGCGTCCTGGAGCGCGATGCGCCGAAGGGGGCGGTCAAGGGCTGCGGCTTGGCCCTGCTCGTCCTGGCGCTGCTCGCCGGTGGTTTCTACTGGACGGTCACGCAGGGAGCCGCGATCCTAGAAGCGCGGATGCCGCAGGCGAATGTCCCGCTGATGCTGTTCGCCGGGCTGTTCGGTGCTGCGGCGTTGCTGTTCTTCGTCGGGCACCGGCGCTATCTCGCCCGCGCCAATGCCTGGCCGGCCACACAGGGCGAGATCGTCTCCAGCGTCGTCGAGCAGCGCCATTCGACCGAGAACGGCAGGACGCGTACCACTTACGTCCCGATCGTCGAGTTCGCCTATACGGTTGGCGGCAATCGCCTGCACAGCCGGCAGGTGAAGCTCGGCCTGGAGGTGTCGGGATCGGAGAGCATGGCGCAGACGGTCGTCGATCGCTATCCGGCGGGCGCACCGGTCGAGGTGCATTACGATCCGCAGGACCCCTCGAAT
>Ga0209025_1003951_pt1 | contig 13304 bp, 8 predicted proteins | sample AraplaMF_Col_mLB_FD_184256 | JGI IMG/M metagenome (GOLD analysis project Ga0209025, IMG submission 184256) | Arabidopsis root microbial communities from the University of North Carolina, USA - plate scrape MF_Col_mLB (SPAdes) (version 2) | ecosystem: Host-associated > Plants > Roots > Endosphere ... | reverse complement strand
CTCGGGCATCCTGCTTTATCTCGGCTTCGGTGGCTGGGTGGTCTCCGTCCACGTGACGGCCGCCATGACCACGCTCGCCTATACGTTCATCCACATCCTTGCGCATTTCGGCTACGGCGGCTGGCGCCAGCTCATCCGGATCTTCAGGCCGGCCCGGCTCGTGCCCACGGCCGGGCAACGCAGCCGATGGCCCTTGCTGCTGGCCGCCGTTATCGCGATTCCTGCGTCAGTCGCCGCGATCGGCCTCGACTTCGGCAGCCGTGACGAGCTGATCGTGGCGCAAACGCTAACACCACCGAAACTCGACGGCGTGCTCGATGACGAGGCCTGGCGGATTGCCCGGCCGGTCCGCGTCAGGACCCAACAGGGCGCCAATCTGGGTGGCTCGGGCGAATCGATCGTCGAAGTTCGCGCGGTCCAGGATGGCGCGAAGATCTATTTCGCATTTCGCTGGCAAGATCCCACGCGCTCGCTCGCCCGGCTGCCTTTGCTCAAGCAGCAGGATGGTTGGCACCTCGTCGGTGCGCATGCCGGCGATGCCGATGTGGTTGATTTCTACGAAGACAAATTCGCGGTCATCTTCTCGCGCTCAGACGGCTTCGGAGCCAGCGGAGCGACGCATCTCGGTCCGAAGCCGCTCGATGACAAGCCGTCATCGCTCAATCAGCGCGGCCTGCATTACACCAGCGATGGCTCGATCATCGACATGTGGCAATGGAAAGCTTCGCGCGGCGGCCTGCTCGGCTACATGGACGACCAGTATATAGGCCCGCCGCGCGAGCCGACGGTCGACGAAGCCGCCAAGCGGGCCCGTTACCAGGGCGGATACTGGAACGACCCCGGGCGGGCCTTCTACAGCTATAATTTCGGCTTCGAAGGACCCGGCGGCTATGCCGGCCCGGTCACGCCGAAGCGGCTGCCGATCGATCCGGCCGCCACGATGGCAGCTCTCGGCCGCTTCGACGCAAAGAACCCCGAGCTGATTTATGACGAGGGCACCCGGTGGTGGCTGACCGAGACCGACAGCGCGCCCTATACCGCGGAGGCCGATGCACGCATTCCGGTCGGCACGATCATGCCGGGGGTGCTGATCCTCGGCGCCTATGAGGGCGATCGCGCCCAGATCCGTGCCGGAGCGCGCTGGAAAGACGGGTACTGGACCCTGGAGGCCTCGCGCGACCTCAAGACGGGAAGCGCCTACGATGTCGACTTCGAGCCGGGCAAGCCGATCTACCTGTGGGTGGCGGTCTTCGACCACACGCAGACGCGCCATACCCGCCATGTCCGCCCGATCGCACTCAAACTGCCTTAGTGCCGATCTGGCCGGGCGGAGCGGCCCGGCCAGAGAATCCGTTTCCAAATTGGCAATACAGGACGCGCACCGAGACATGCCGCCCCGACAAGCAACCGCGAACAGTGCAGGCTATGGCTAAGCCGGTATCCCTTGTCGTGAATGGGGCAACGGTGGCGGTCGCGCCGGGGGACACCCTGCTCGAAGCCGTTCTGGGCGCCGGCATCGTCATCCCACATGATTGCTGTACCGGACAATGTGAGACCTGCCGTGTTCGGGTCTATGCCGGCGAGGTCGATGCGCAGGGAACGCGGCAGGGCGATACGGTGCTGGCGTGCCAGGCGCGGGTGACGGGCGAGGCCGTCGTCGAATTCGATGCCGTTCCCGAGGTTCGCAAACTGACCGGAACCGTCGCGGATGTCCGCCAGATTTCCCCGGACATCATCGAGACGACGCTCCTACTCGCGCGGGATTTCACCTATCTTCCGGGGCAGTACGTCAAATGCAAGTTCAGCGGCTATCCCAGCCGCGACTACAGCCCGACGCTGCGCAGCGACGGGACGGGCGAGCGCAATGAGCTGATCCTGCAGATCCGTCGGCAGCCTGGCGGGGTGGTGTCCTCCGATCTCGGAACGCGCATCCGCCCCGGCCACAGGGTGACCTTGCGGGGGCCTTTCGGCAGCGCGTTTCATCGGCTCGACGCCGGGCGGATCATTCTGGTCGCGGCGGGCACTGGCTGGGCCCCGATCTGGGCCATTGCCCGCGCCGCCCGCTACCGGGAGCCGTCACGGGAGATGGTCGTGATCGTCGGCGCGCGCGATCCGCGCAATCTCTACATGGCCGAGTCGCTGGCCTGGCTGGCAGAGACCGGTGTCGCGAAGATTATGCCGACCAGCAGTGGCGGCTCGGCGGCCGGCATCCTGAGTGGTCGCCCCACCGAGCATCTGCCGGAGTTGCGGCCAGACGACACGGTCTATGTGGCGGGAGCTCCCGAACTGGTGGTGGCGGTGCAGGCGCGTTGTGAGGCTGCCCGCGCGACCTGCCATGCCGACCCTTTCGTCGCATCTTCGACGAAGCGGACGATCAGGGACAAGATCGCAGGTCTGCTCTTTGCACGCGGGGTGTTATGGCCCAGGACGCGGCAGACGCAGCCCGCGGGGAGCCTTCACCCTTGAAGCGGGATTCCGCGACGTTCAAGGGGTAATCGGAATGGCGCCGAAATCCCGGATCACGTTGCCCGCGTCCGGTATCCGAGTGAAGGCGATGAACTTCTCGGCCTCCGGCGTCAACGCGCCTTGTTTGTAGACATAGGCGACCTCGCCGCTGCTTGCATAACGCGCGTCCGAGGGATGGAGATCGTCGATCTTCAGCACCTGCATGCCGATGTCGAGCAACCGGCTATAGGGCCCGAAGCCGATCGCGCCTTCTGTCAGGCGAACCGTCTCGACAGCCTCCTGCGTCGACGTTGCCGTCTTCGAGCGTTCAGTGATCGCGAGCTCCCGCCAGCCCGGCATTGTCGCGCGCAAGGTCGTGAGGGTGCTGTCGGATTCCTCGCGCCGCACCACGCGGATGCGCTGGTCGGCTCCGCCGACTTCCTTCCAGTTGCCGAACCGCCCAGTATAGATGCCCGCCAACTGCTCTCCGCTCAACTGGGTGATGCCGGCGCTCGGGTGAACGAAGAAGGCACATGAAATCTTGGCTACCGGCACATAGACAAGGCCCCGTGCCCGCTCGGCATCCGTCAGGACCCGAGCGACACGGGCCAGCTTGGCCGTTCCCGACCCGACTGCGGCGATGCCGCCGCCCGATCCGATGCTGGGAGGAATCTTGACGTCTATGCTCGGCTCGACGTCACGGAAACGTCTGGCGACGGCTTGCAGCATCTCCACGCCGTCCCCGGTGCCGACCACGATCAGCTCGTCCGCCCGGGCGGGATTGCAGAACGCCAGCAGGCCAAAGATCAGTGCAGTTGAGCGGGGTACCATCGAAGGATAAAATTGTCCGCGAAGCTCTATCAGAATTGGCACGCTCCTATGAATAAATTCTAACCAGAAACATAAAAATAAGAGGTTCATTCTGCTGGATTTTCATTTACGCAAGCTTCAATGGTAGCGGCTAGTATGAGCGGAGATGTCTATCGTGGAGTAGACTGAGTGCCGCAGGAGCAAGCCAGAGCCGGGCGGGCCAGTGAAGCTGGTCGAGCCACTGCGGACGGCTTCCTGCGCTCTGCTTGGAGATCCATCCGCAGCTTGAGAGCGCACTTGCGGGGCGCTTGGCGTGTCTGGATTTCGACATCCCATATCGGGACACATCTCGCCTTCGTCGTCATGCTGACAGGGGCGGTGACTTTTGCCGTTGTTGGGCTCGTCGCGCTGCTGCGCCTCAACGAGGACGCGGTCGAACAGGCGCGAGCATTGGCACAACTGTCGCGCCAGCAGGTCGCGCGCAGGCTCGATGCCGAGGCCTCGCTTGCCCAGGCGCGCGTCTCCGTGCTGCTGGACGACGCCAGCCGCCAGACACGCTATCTCGCGCAGCGGCTCGATATCGTGAAGGCGGTGGCTTCAGGCAATCATATCGCGATTCAGGAGCTGCTCGCTCCTGCCGGTGTGACAGGCGAACTCGACGCCTTGCTGGTCGTCGACGCAACCGGCGCCGTGATCGGCGGTAGCCGCACGCCGGACCTCCTGGCCGCTTCGGAAGCCTTGACGCTCTTGGGCGTCAAGGAGGGCGTCACCTCAATTTTCAAGGATAATCAACGCTCGGTAAGGCGGGCGCACCATGCAACCTACCGGGTGTCGGAAAGCTTCGGTTCCGCGGTGGGACTTCCACAAGATCGGGCCATTGCTCATCTCGCGGCAGAACCCGTCTTCGACGATTTCGGCGACGTAGCGGGTGTGCTGATCGGGCTGAAAACCCTGGCCCCGTCGGAAAGAACGCTCGAGCTCTTCGCCGCAATCGTTCAGGCCGGTGTCGCGGTGGCGGATGGCGACCGGGTGATTTCCGCCGGTGGCAAGCCGCCGGTCGGCCTTCGGCCAGCTGTGTCGCAAACACCCGACGGGCTGATCACCATGCCGGGAAGCGGGCGTGTGGCGCGCTGCATCGCAGATAAGATCGGCATGGTCTGCGTGCATGTCGATGCCGGGGAGGTCGAGGAAACCCAGAGAGAGCTTCAACGCGTCAGCGAGGAGCAGGCCGGCACGCTGTTCCGTTGGTTCTTGCTGCTGGCGGCGGGCTCAATCAGCGTTCTGGTGTTCGTGGTCCTGCTGAGTGTCAAGCGGGCGACCCGCGGCCTACCTCAATTGGCTTCCGCCGCCACGTCGGTCGCACGTGGCGATCTCGACATCCCGTTCAACGCATCCGGCATCGGCGAGGTTCGTAGCCTCGGGCAGGCGTTCGAGGTAATGCTCTTCAATCTCCGGGAGAGCCTCGGCCGCATTCGGCAACTCGCCTTTTTCGATCAGATGACGGAACTCTCCAACCGGGAGAAGATCCGCATCGACGGAGTCAGTATCCTGTTGAACGGCAAAGATGAGGTCGCCTTCTTCTTCATCGATGTCGATCGCTTCAAAGCCGTCAACGACACTTTCGGCCACAAGACCGGCGACGTGCTGCTGCGCCAGTTGGCCTCTCGCCTCACTCATTTCTTCAAGGCGCGGCAGGAGGCCGGAGAGCTTCGCCACTTCTCGGTCGGACGCCTGAGCGGCGACGAGTTCCTAGCTATCTTATGCGGAGCGCTGACCATCGACGGTCTTCAAGCCTGCGCGGAGGCTTTGATCCAGAGACTGGGTGAGATCTACGTCATCGACCGCACGCATATGACGATCGGGGCCAGCATCGGCATTGCGGTTGCCGGACGAGATGGCGCCACCTACGACGAGCTTCTCGTCAATGCCGATGTCGCAATGTACGAGGCCAAACGGAGGGGGCGAAACGCCTTCGCCTTCTTCACCGCGGAAGCGGCGGAGCTCGTGCATGAGCGGCGAACGCTCGAGGAGGATCTGCGAGCTGCGCTGCTGAACGGCTCCCTCGATGTTTTCTATCAGCCGATGATTTCTCTCATCGACCATGGCGTCGTAGGTGCCGAAGCTCTAGTCCGCTGGGCTCATCCTGCGCGAGGGGATATTCCACCGGGGAAATTCATCGGCATCGCGGAAGAAGCTGGCTTGATCGCCGAACTCGGCCAATTTGTCCTTGAGCGCGCGATCGAGGAGATTCGTGGCCTGAACGACATAACGGTATCGGTCAATGTTTCCGTACTCCAATTGGAAGACCCGACTTTCGCTGCCTCGGTCGAGAGCTGCCTTCTGAAGGTCGGGATCCTGCCATCGCGCCTTGAACTGGAGGTCACGGAATCCGTGGCCATGCGCGCTTCGGACGTCGTTCAGAGGCAGTTTCGACAGTTACGGGCGCTTGGTGTCCGCTTCTCGATCGATGATTTTGGAACTGGCTACTCCAATCTCTCAATGCTGGCTCGTCTGCAGTTCGATACGCTCAAGATCGATCGTTCTCTGATCCAGGGAGCACGCGAAAGTGTCCAGCAGCAGACGATCGTCCGAACGATTTTATCCCTAGCCCGATCATTGGGTTTTGGGACTATCGTCGAGGGCGTCGAGCTGGTCGACGACTTGACCTTCGTGATGAAGGAAGGCGCCGCGGTGGCGCAGGGCTATTATTTCAGCGAAGCTCTTCCAATCGGAGCCTTCGAAACCTTCGTGAATGCAAGACGCCTGCGTCAGCTCTCAACGCTGGGACAGCGGCACTCGAGACAGCCCGAACCTTACTCTGATACTAAACGCCTAGCACGGTAGATCGAGACATTTCAAAAGTCTTCTATCTGATCCTCCATAGGCCAAACATTATACGTTGGTTCGGGCAGCGCCGACCGCGGTCACGTGTCGTGGTTTGCGGCCTTCCGATCGCGGGCAACGGCCGCGAGCCGTCGTTCGACCCGTCGCACGCGATCACATAGTCGCCAATCCTCCGTGGCATCGTCGACATCCCGGCAACTCATTGTCATTGCGTGCAAATACCGACAGAAACAAGACTATATCGGGCGGCTATTTTTGATCAACTTCGGCGGAATCATCGCTTCGGCAGCCGCTTGGCTTGCTCCTGACTAGCACGCGCGAGAAGAGCTTCCAGTTCTGCGATCACCGTTGGTGACAGTCGCAGAGCATTATTCGCTTCCACCTCCGTTGCGAAGGTGATCACGGAATCAACGTAGGGTCTGAACTGACCTCAACTGTCATGACCCCAACGATGGGAATCTCGATGATCTGCATTTCGCGCATGCTGGCGCAGCCGATGCTTCATGTCGCTCTGAAGAGGCAGTTCGCGAAAGCCAGCGGACTAGTCCACCTGCAAATTTTCAGCTGATGACTTGCCCGAGCGCTTGTCTGCTACGACTTCATAGGAAATCTTTTGGCCGTCGCGCAGCTCCCGCAGGCCAGCACGCTCGACCGCACTGATGTGGACGAACACATCCTGGCCGCCGCCATCGGGCTGAATGAAGCCGTAGCCCTTTGTCGCGTTGAACCATTTCACAGTCCCGGTTGCCATCAGCGCCTCCTGTTGAAACCCCAAGAATGGCCGTCGTCACTTCGGGAGGCAAGCCGAGCAGCTCAGTTCGGATGGACTGAGCATGTTCGCTTCCACCCGAGCCAATGTTGGTCCCAGCCAGCTTCGTTCGGACGATACGAATGTCGCTTCAGGGCGCTCATCTAATGTCCGAAGATGGCGCGGGATGCGTTCGTCAAAACAATCTATTTTGAAGCGTTGCCGAGCAGGCACCGATCGCTTTGACGTTCGGCTCGCCAGTAACTCGAGAACCGCGGACTTGAAGAGACGCCAAGCGCTGCGTCAATCCAGCGGCGAGCGGCCCCGTCCGGGGTAACCGCGGGATGAGCCGCTGCCTTCCCTTTACCTGCCGGCCGTCGCCTTTGTGACGTCCGGCTACCTGGCAAGGGTCGCGGCGATGGGGACCGAAGAAGCCCCGTCAATCAATTGCATGAAGCCAAGCGCTCGGCTCCCAGCAAAGCGCAAAGAAGTCGCCCCACCGCCCTCCCGGTGCCTTCAACCGACCGAATTGCTGCATTGCAATACGAGTTTCGGAACATCGCGGCTACCGGCTCGTTCAATGGCCTGACGCGAATGCCCGAAGACGAAACGGCGCCGCAAACATCACCTCGCGAACGAGGTTCACTTCACCCTTCCAGCGAAGGAGTCGGCGATGCCTCATTCCACCAGAGCGGGGCTCGACCCCAAGGGCCGTGCCCATTCACGTTTTATCAAACTGGGGGCCTACTCCGTCGCGACGGTGCTTGCCGGTTTGCTCTTGACCGCAACATTCCCGCCGCTCGTGGCCGACCAATCCGACCGCGCCATCCTGAATGCGCCGGTGACGCTGCTCACCTCTCCGATTGCCGGCGAAGTCGCAACGATGAACGTCGCCCTCGGGGCCCGGATCGCTGAAAATTCGACAGTAGCGGAGATCAAGAACAAGCGCGTCGACCGCTCGACGCTGATCACCCTGCAGGGCAAGGCAGAAGAGTTCCAGCGCGCCCTCACCACAGCCCGGGCGCGGAAAGAAGCCGACCGCCGCTATATCGAAACCCTCGAACGGGAGATTTCCGCACAAAAGGCCCAGCTGATCACCCAGCTGACCGATCAGAACGCGGGTCTGGCCGGTCTTCTGAGTGCGGCGAAAGCGGCGGTGATCGAGAAGGGAGCGCTTCGCGATCGCCAGCAAAGCCTTGTCGCTCAGAACACCGCCAGCCCCTATATGCTCAAGCCGACGACGCAGCAGCTTTCGGCGGCGCAAGGATCGCTCGATGCAGCGGCCGCGAAGCTCGCAGCCAGCCAGAGCCAGCTGGAAGCCATCAAGAACGACATCTTCGTCGGAGACAATCTGGTGGGCTTGGCGACCCTCGCCCAAAAACGACGGGACGTCGCGTTCGATCTCCAGAATCAGACGATCGACGAATCACAGGCAGAGGCCGGCCTCCGGGTCCAATTGGCTGCGGTCGACGCCGAGAAGGCCCGGCTGGATTCGCTTGCCGAGGCACGCCTGGCCGCAACGAAGGAGGGCGAGGTTCTTTCCATCGGGGCTGCGGTCGGCCGCCACGTCAACGCCGGCGATGCGCTTGCCACCATGGTCGACTGTCGCGATCTGTTTGCCGTCGCGATCTTTTCGTACCGCCAGGCGACAGCCCTCTCCGTCGGGACCCGGGTTCTCGTTTCCGGCGAGGACAAGCACGGCCCGCGTGAGGGAATCGTCCAGGACATCCTGCCGAAGTCGAACGACAAGAGCGACGCGCAATACGCCCTGCCTTTCCCGCAGACCGAGCGCCGGGAGATGTATGTGCTGGTCAGGTTCGCCGCCGAGGCCGACCAGCCGGCAGGGGCTTGCCCGGTCGGGAAATGGGTCACCGTGACCCGGGCGGATGGCTGGGTGCCTTCTGCCTCGGTCGTCTGGCGCCAGGCTTCCAGCATGATGGGGCGTGCCGTTTCGGCGCTGTGGAGTGCGGACGCAGCGGGGCCACCTGAACCTACCAAGCGGAGCACGCAATGATGCTGGTGCAGGCACGGGCTCTTTCGACCGCAGCGGCGCTAGTGATTGGCACCACAACCGCCGTGGCTCAGCCGCTTTGCGAACCGATTATCCGGCACATCGAGCGGACGGCCGCAGGAGATGCTGCTTCGCCGCTTTTTCTGCCCAGCTATGAGCGTGGGGAGGGTGAGGCGGCGTTGCCGCCGCCGATCGCTCAATCGGCGTTTTCATACGACAATGCGTTGGCGATCGTCGCCCTGGTGTCATGTGGCGAGCTGCGTGCCGCACAGCGCATTGGCGGTGCGTTCCTGTCGGCGATGTCGAGCGACCGCACATTCACGGACGGACGCATTCGCAACGCCTATCGGGCAGGTATCGTGCAGCCCGGACCTCAGCCCCTGCCCGGATGGTGGGACGATCGTCAGCAGATCTGGGCGGAGGACGCGTATCAGGACGGCAGCCAGACCGGGAATGTGGCGTGGGTCGGCCTCTCGCTGCTGGCTTTGGAGGAAGCGACCGGTGACCGGCGCTATCGCGACGCAGCCAGGCGGCTCGCCCGCTGGATCGCCGACAACGCCCTGGATCAGCGCGAGCCTGGCGGCGCGACCGGGGGCGTCGCCGGCTTTGATGCCGCGCAAACGCCGATCCGGTGGAAGTCGACCGAGCACAATCTTGACGCCTTCGCTCTTGGCTCCTGGCTCACGCGCGACGGCGCTGAGCCCGCAGCCCGGAAGCTCGTGACCGCGGCCCGGCCGTTCCTCGATGCGATGTTCGATCGCGCTTCGGGCGGCTTTCGCATGGGCACATTGCCGGATGGACAGCCGCAACCGGATAATGTCCACGCGCTCGATGCGCTGATCTGGCCATTGCTCGCAGTCTCCGATCCGCCGGCCGACTGGCGCCGCTCGCTGGCGCTCGTCAAGGCGCGCCTGGCCGTCGCGGGGGGCTATGACTTCAACGGCGATCGGGACGGCCTGTGGACGGAGGGAACTGCCCAGGCGGCCCTGGTCGAGCGCAGCCTGGGCGATCGTCCGGAGGCCGACCGGCTTCTCGCGGTGGTCGAGCGCTTCCGGGCGCCGTCCGGCCTGCTCTACGCGACCGACAGGGAGCGGGTTTCGACGGGCCTGGCGATCGGCGACACGAGCAAGGAGGCCGATTTCTTCTACTTCCATCGCCCGCATCTCGGAGCGACCGCTTGGGCCATCCTCGCGCGGACCGGCCTCAATCCCTTCACCGGGAGGAAGGTGGACTAGCATGTTCCCACAGCCCCAGGACCTCGGCAGCGTTCTCGCCTTCGACATCGGGATCGTCGTGACCCTGCTGCTGCTATCGCGGCTGCTGTCACGCACGAGCGCGATGGGCCGGGCGCTTTTCGGGGGCAGCACCGCGGCGATCATCATCTGCTACGGCGCCTGGCGCTGGCAGGAAACGCTCCCGCCTTTCGAGTGGAGCATCGCCAGCCTCTGGACGCATGCGTTTTTCGGCTTCGAGGCGATCGCGGTCATCTATACCCTGTTGTCGATCGTCATTCTGCTCCGCTGGCGCGACCGCTCAGGCGATGCGGATCGCTGCGAGGCCATCCTCACGAAGCACGATCACTGGCCGAAGGTCGATGTCTTCATCTGCACTTACAACGAGCCGCTTGAGGTGCTGGAGAAATCCATCATCCCGGCCCTGGCGATTGACTATCCCGACTTCACCGTCTGGGTTCTCGACGACACGCGGCGCGCCTGGCTGAAGGAATATTGCGAGAAGGTCGGCGCCCGCTACATCACCAGGGCGGACAACAAGGGCGCCAAGGCCGGCAATCTCAACAACGCGTTGCGTCAGACGGCAGCGGACACCAACGCTCCGCTGATCCTCGTGCTGGACGCTGATTTCGCACCAAGGTGCAATATCCTGCGCCGCACAGTTGGCCTCTTCGGCAATCCCAGGGCCGGCATCGTTCAGACCCCGCAGTTCTTCTACAATGCCGAACCGATCCAGCATAACCTGATGGCGGCGGACAGCTGGGTCGATGACCAGCGCATCTTCTTCGACGTGTTCCAGCCGGCAAAGGATGCATGGGGCGCCGCCTTCTGCGTCGGAACCTCTTTCGTCGTTCGCCGGGACCTCCTGAATCGGATCGGGGGCGTCCCCGAGAATGCAATCTGCGAAGACATCAATCTCAGCTATGCGCTGATGTCTCATGGCTACGAGACGCATTGGCTCAACGAGCAGTTGAGCGTCGGCCTCTCCGCCGAGGGGCTCCCCGAATACATCACGCAACGCACGCGATGGTGTCTTGGAACGATGCAGGTGGCGCTGCTGCCGGACGGTCCGCTTCGTGGCCGTGGCTATACGTTCGTGCAGCGCCTGCATTATATCCACGGCATCCTGAACTGGCTGTGCAAGCCGTTCCTCGTCCTTATGCTGGTCGCGCCTTCACTCTACTGGCTTTTCGGCCTGCCGGCCTATCATGCCGACTATCTGGGCTTCCTGCGCTACGGCCTTCCGGCGCTGCTGGCACTCTGGATCCATGGCGGCTGGATCTCGGGGCGCAGGACGCTGCCCCTGTTCATGGAGGTGACGCACATGTTGCCGGCGCCTGCGGTCACGCTGACCTTGCTCTCGGCGCTGGTCCGTCCCTTCGGGCGCCCCTTCAAGGTTACGGACAAGGGCGGCGACCGATCCTCGTCCCAGCTGCGGTTCAAGATGGCGCTGACCTTCGGCTCGATCAGTGCGCTGTCGGGGGGAGGTATCGTCTGGTATCTGATCTCGCCGCAAACTCCAGCGGAGGTCTCATCGCTCGACCTGTTTAATCTGCTTTGGGCCGGCGTTGCGATGGTGATGACATTCGTCGGATTTGTCGTCTGCTTCGAGCGACCCCGGCGGGATGAACAGTTCCACGTGGATGAGCAGGCGCTCATTCTGGCGGACGACAATCGTCCGCGGCGTTGTCGGCTGACCGATCTGTCGTTGGACTCCGCAACCTTCGACTTGGCTAACGCCGCCAATGTCTGCGTGGCCGGGGCGATGACGATCCTGATCGCCGATATCGGCTTTGTCAGTGCGAGGGTCGAAGCCCTATCCGAACGCGCGGCGACGATCTCTTTCGAATTGTCTCATGCGCAACGCGCAAGAATGCTGATCAAGCTCTTTTCGGTCTCGGGTCGCCACCGCGTTGCAGATCGTGCAAGCCTCGGCGGGGCCTTCGCAGCGTTGTTCAGGCGATCCTTCGGGAAGGGAATACCGACTCGAACCCGGCAACGCGCTCAAGCGTGATTCCATTCCCGAGTTGAGAGCTGAGTACTCGCGACGCGGCATTCGTCCAATCAGCCGCCCAAAGCAGGTGTCCGCTTTTCGGTAATTTCCCGATGTCGGTTGCGGCGCACGGCTGCCGATCTAGCCGCAGGGGCGGCAATGGTGAGCACAACGCAGCACGTCACCGCGACGATCGCGAGCGCTACCGCTTAGAGCTGGGTCTCTGGTTTCACTGCGGGCCGGGTGTATTATTTTGCCGTAACGACGCGGCTCGACGACGTTCAGTTCGGTACGTTTGCGTACCTTGGGGCTGCCCAACGCCGTTTCTGCGCATGATCCAGGCATGCACTTTCTTCACAATCCTGACGATTTGAGCGCGCCCAAGCGGTTCTCAATGCCGCTCCTGCAAAGTTTGCGAATGCGGGGGCATATTCGGGCGACGCAGAAAATGTCCGCACGACGCTGGCATACGTCGTCGCTGGCCTTCTCCGAGGTGCGGCTTCCGGATGCTGAGGCAAAGGTCGATCAAGGGGGCTCGTCCTTACTCGCCACCTCGGGGAGAAAAGCGTCGATCCTCGTAGATCTTAAGATATCCCGAGTGCATGGGCTGGGCCAGATCCCGCGATTTCATATAGGCATGCGCGGAAACTGAACGTCCGCCCCCAATCGGCTCGACATCGATCGCAACACGCATGTTGCCGGGCAGTCCGACGGATTCGAGGCGATCGAGGTCGGTCAGTGTTTGTTCGCCGAGAGCGTAGAGCTCACCGACGACCCGGAAGCCTACACCGGGCTCATTGAACATCATCGGAGCGAAGCGAGGTCCGGCAATGACCAGCGGAAAGCGCTCGCAAGTCGTGTACTGTCCGACGAAGTTAGCCCCCAGCAGCCCTCGTTCATGGAGCGGAAAGCCCTTCTTGAGCGTTCCAAAGACAAACACGTGCTGCCCATGACCACAGGAACGCGAAGCCTCGCCGTTGGTTCTTACGGCGGAGCATTTAGGGATATCGGCATGCCGCAGGCTCGTGAATGGAGCGTCGTCCTTTCGCATAGGGCCGAGGCCAAGGCAGAAGCTGCTGCGGCGCTCTATCACTAGCCGTGGCTGGTGCAGCTGTTGACCGGCGAACGACCATGGTCGCAATCGTCGCCTTGGCCAACAAAACCGCCCGCATGGTCAGGGCGCATGATCAGCGGCGAGACCTATCGCGAGCCGATTCCGCT
>Ga0209025_1003943_pt1 | contig 13325 bp, 12 predicted proteins | sample AraplaMF_Col_mLB_FD_184256 | JGI IMG/M metagenome (GOLD analysis project Ga0209025, IMG submission 184256) | Arabidopsis root microbial communities from the University of North Carolina, USA - plate scrape MF_Col_mLB (SPAdes) (version 2) | ecosystem: Host-associated > Plants > Roots > Endosphere... | reverse complement strand
CTCCGCTACTTTTCGTTGAGCAATTGCTTCTAGATCATAATCATCTATTAGTTCTTCAATTATCTTTGCTTGCTGTAAATCCTCTTTTGTTTCTTTTATAAGACTCACAAGCTTGTCATCGAATTCTTTTTTTAATTTTCCCTTACTGCGGAAGAACATATTAATCCCTCACTCACAATTCTCGGCGACCTTCCATTGCCTTCGATAACGTTACTTCATCTGCATATTCTAAATCTCCACCTACTGGTAGACCATGAGCGATTCGTGTTGTTCGAATACCGGACGGCTTCACTAGACGAGAAATATACATAGCTGTTGCCTCGCCTTCAATAGTTGAATTCGTGGCTAAAATAAGTTCCTGAACAGTTTCATCTTGCAAACGAACTAGCAGGGAAGCGACATTAATATCCTCTGGTCCAACACCATCCATAGGTGAAATAGCTCCCTGTAATACATGATACATACCATTGAAATCACGCATTTTCTCCATTGCAATCACATCTTTTGTATCTTGAACAACACAAATAATAGAATGATTTCGTTGCTTGTCGGTACAAATATGGCATGGATCTACATCAGTTATGTTGCCACATACGGAGCAGTAGCTTAAATTTCGTTTAGCATCAATTAATGCCTTTGAAAAGGATAAAACGTCATCCTCTTTCATTGTTAATACAAAAAACGCCAGACGAGCCGCGGTCTTCGGCCCGATACCTGGCAATTTCATAAAACTATCAATTAGTTTCGATATTGGTTCTGGGTAGTACATTTTAGTTACCTCCTAGAATGGAAGGTTCATGCCCTGAGTGAATTTACCCATTGTTGCATTTGTTTTTTCATCTACTTTTTTCAATGCTTCATTTGCAGCAACAACGATTAAATCTTGTAGCATTTCGATATCGTCTGGATCTACCACTGATGGATCAAGATTCACTTCTACAATTTCACGTTGGCCAGTTACAGATACTTTTACCATACCTCCACCAGCTGCACCTTCAAATTGCTCTGCATTTAAAGCCTCTTGAGCCTCCATCATTTCCTTTTGCATTTTTTGCATTTTTTTCATCATACCTTGCATATTTCCCATTCCACGCATAAACATATTCCTCCTAAATGATTAGTCTTCAACAATTTCAATAAAATCTTTACCAAACAGCTTTTCTGCTTCCGTCACAAGTGGATCTTGTGAAGCAAGTGGTTGAGCATCGTCGATAAACGGCCCATCTGGCATTTCTGCCGGTGGTGGCTCTAATAACTCTACTTCAGGATCGTTCTCATCCTGAGATTTTTTCTGTTGCTGTAAGCCATGATCACGAATAAACTCTTCACGTAATTTTAACCACGCATCATCAGGTGTACAAAGCATTTCGTACATAGTACCCGTTTGCCCTGCAATTAATTGTGTGAATTGAGCTTTTAAGGCTTGATTATCAGCAACCATTTGACAATGAATATCATACTTGAATTTTAACACAAAAGCACTTGAAGATGCCGCAACAGGTTCAGCCTCTGCTAAAAGAGCTGATTGAGATTTTTGCATTTGGCTTAATGCTTGTGCCCAAACTGATTTGATACGCTGCACATCTTGCTTTGTAGCATCCTTCAGTACCTCTTGAATACGACCTGTTGGTGCCTTATAACCATTTGGGTTTTTAGCTCGCGGACGTTGCTCTTTAGGTGTTTGCGTTGCTTGCACAGGAGCACCAGCTTGCAATTGGGCTGATAATTGTTGCACCATTTGCTCAAGTGCTACGATTTTTTGAGCGAGCTCAGGGCTCATAGCTACCTCACCTGAAGTGGGAGTTTGACCAACTGCTCCTCCCGAAAATTGCACCATTTTAAGTAACGCTGTTTCTAAGTAAATCTTTGTATGGTGGGAGAACCTCATTTCCTGCTGTGTTTTCGCTAAAATATCAATGTAGCCGTATAGCAAATCGGGTGCGAAATCATGCGCCAATGTAAATACTCGCTCCTCCGGTGATACTAGCTCTAATAATTCAGCCAAATCCTCACTTGTTTGCAGTAATAATAAGTCCCGGAAAAATGTAATCAGGTCCTCCGAAAGGCGAAGAGGATCTTTCCCATCCGCAATAAGCTGTTCTAATAACGCAAGCATTTGTGCGACATTTTTTACTTTTAGAGCTTCTGCTAAGTCATAGAAAACTTCCTGACTAATAGAACCTGTAACAAGTAATGTATCCTCTAGCTTCAATTTTTCCCCGCTGAAGGAAACAACCTGATCTAATAAACTTAAAGCATCACGCATACCACCAGCTGCTGATTGTGCGATTACCTTCAAACCTTGCTCCTCGAATGGTAACTCAATATCCTCTAACACAACTTTCATGCGCTCAATAATATCATTGGTTGAAAGACGCTTAAAATCAAAGCGCTGACAACGCGAAATAATCGTTGCAGGCAATTTATGGGGCTCTGTCGTCGCTAAAATAAACACAGCATGAGAAGGTGGTTCTTCTAATGTTTTTAAAAGCGCATTGAAAGCACTTGTAGAAAGCATATGCACTTCATCAATGATATACACTTTATATCTGCTACTAGCAGGAGCAAATCGTACTTTCTCAATGATGTCACGTATTTCTTCAACGCGTGAATTAGACGCCGCGTCAAATTCAATAACATCTGGATGAGAACCATCTGTAATACTTAAACAAGTAGCACATTCATTACAAGGCTCATTTGATGGTGCCTGCTCACAGTTTAAAGCCTTTGCAAAAATTTTAGCTGTACTTGTTTTTCCGGTACCACGTGGGCCGGAAAATAAATAAGCATGCGTTGTTTTATTCGCTAGGAGAGCATTTTGTAGCGTTCTTTTGACATGTGCTTGACCAGACATTTCTCGGAATGATTGCGGTCTATACACACGATAAAATGCTTGATACGTCAATGGTTTCCTCTCCTCTTCTTCGTTATATATAATAGTTCTATTATAGCATTTGCTTCATTATTTATAAAATAGTGTCATCGTTTTTCTAAAAATTCAGGACGATTATTTTTCACCAGCTCTACTTATAAAGGAGGCTGATGTAAATCCCCCTACCTCTCTTATGTACTATCCTACCCGTCGCTTTGTACAATTTGTAGCTCCCTTAAACGTTCCGGCAATCGCCCCTCCGTCTAAAGATTCTAATAAATAGTTTAAAATTAAAATAAAAACAACTTGTAACAAAATAAAAAAAAACGCATCCGCCTTTTGTAGACGGATGCGTTTGAATTGGCAATTTAATGCCGTGCACCTTTCTTCGACAGCCGCACATAAGCGTTACTCTTGTCGTTAGCTCAGATTAGGCAACCCCGCGGCACATGAATAAGACCACTTAATGCTGCTTCCTTCCGGACCTGACATGGTTCATGGGTATCCATTGCGCAGGACCCAATCGTCAACACTACGTGCAAAAGGCAGACCAAACAATACGGACAGCCTCGAAAAAGGAATTCAGTCTCGCTAGAGCGGATTGCGAGTTACAGGACACCGCTACCTTCCCACCTAGCACGGCAATATCTAGTATACTTACTGTTTTCATAAATTGCAACTTAATACACATAATATTTGTTTGGAACATTCTATCTGAACTGTAAAAAAGAAATTATTAATCAATTATTCCTCGGCATAATTGATTCAAGGAACGCCTTTACGCTTAGGCCTGCACGAGATCCAACACGATATCGGTCATTTCGGTAATGCACAAGTCATGCGTTTTTACCGATGTAGGTCAGCTAGCCATTATCTCATGGATGCGATAATTTTATACTTACATCCTATATGTATGTACGAATTCTATTCCCATTACCGTGACATCCACCGGAGGCTTTAGGCCAACAAATGTTTTTTGCGCGAAAGCGTAACGTCAGATAAATTACTACAGGACATGGCGTTCTTAGACTGAGTTTCTCTATTTTTCACTTACGTTACAAAAATAATTGCTGAAAGAAATAAAAAAATATAAAAAAATCTGTTGACGTGAATTTTATAATATGATAAATTAAATCTTGTCGATAAGACAACGCAACAAAATACCATGGAGGTATACCCAAGTCTGGCTGAAGGGATCGGTCTTGAAAACCGACAGGCGGGTAACACCGCGCGGGGGTTCGAATCCCTCTACCTCCTCCAGTTTTAAAATTCCGACTACGAATGTAGCCGTTTTTTTTTGCTTAAAAATTGTATGTAATATTTTCTATATACCACTTCCACTTAGGTTGTGGTATTTTTTTATTGTAAATTATAATTTTATAACCAATCAATTATGCCTCGGCATAATTGCGTCCGGAATCGGCTTTGTGCTTGGGCCTGCACGAGGGCCGACACGATGTCGGTCATTTCGGTAATGCCACAGGACGTGGCGTTTTTACCGATGCAGGTCGGTTAGCCGTTATCGCATGGAGGCGATGGTTTTAGGCTAACATCCCTTCAGAACTCCTTTCCTATTCCGTGACATCCACCGGAGGCTTTAGGCCAACAGATGTTTTTTGCGCGAAAGCGTAGCGGCAGCGGCACGAAGTTGGTCACTCAGTCGTTGCCACAGGACGTGGCGTTCTTAGACTGAGTCCTCTGTTTCAACGGGCGTTTGGACACCCGCTGAAACAAGTTAAAAATCTATAGCATTATTTCATCAAGACATGCGCTTTCGTTTCGAAAACGAATTCCGCCTCAACACAACATCAAAAGTAGTGGTACAATTACCTTTATTCCAAACACACAAACGAGCATTTTTAGCATAAAGCTTGTTAATAATATTAGGGAGGATTTTTTATGCGCTCGAAATTTTACATATCTCGTGCTTCCCTCACTTGGATTTTCACAATTGCTCTGTTAACCGCTATCGGTAGTGAGATTAAAATAACGCCTTTCGTTAATACAACTTTTCGTTTCGGATTAGGAAGTATTATTTTCTTTTTATGCACTCTACTTAGACCTACACCAATTATTTTGGCTGGATTTACTACGAGCATCGTGACAACCATTTTTCGAGTTATCATTAATTACTCTTTACATGATGTTCCATTAGCCGATAGTTTACTAATACATTTACCTGCTGCTGCATTTTATATATTATTTGCAATATGCCTACAAATTTTAAGCATTCATCAATATAGAGAACAACCACTATTGCTCGGATTACTAGTTGCATTTAGTGAAGTTTTCAGTAATCTAGTGGAACAACTATTTCGTTTTTTTATAAATTCTTATACTTTTTTATTCCTTCATGATTTACTAATACTACTAGCAGTTGCTTTATTACGAAGTTTCTTTGTTGTTGGTATTTATAGTTCTATTTTAATTGCTGAGCAAAAAAAACGCGTTCAGGAAATGCTTACAATCGGCTCAGATTTATATGTTGAGACACTTTATTTAAAAAAATCTATGAACCACATAGAAGCAATTACAGTCAGTGGATTTGAATTATATCGACAATTAAAATCACTAGGCTATCGCGCAGAAAGTTTACAGGCACTTCATATTGCCCAGGAAATTCATGAAGTGAAAAAGGATTCACAACGCATTTATGCAGGTATTTCTAAAATTGTTGGCGAAAAGAGCTTTGGCTCCCTTAGATTGTCAGAATTATTGCATTATATTGAAGATGGCAACAGTAAGTACGCTAATTTCCTTGAGAAAGAAATTGAGTTTAAAATAAATATTGAAATTGATTTTCAGACGAAAGAACATATTGCATTGCTTGCACTTTTGAATAATTTAACAGCTAATGCTATAGAAGCAATTGAAGATCAAGGCATCATTTCTATTGCCATTCAGCAGCAACAGGATGATACTGTAATAACAGTATGTGATAACGGGGAGGGCATTCCTCAAAATAATCTCTCTATTATTTTTGAACCCGGATACACTACAAAATACAATGTTGAAGGCGTAGCAGCAACAGGTATTGGGCTTTCACATGTTGTTGAATTAGTAAATAAATTAAATGGCTCAATAACCGTTGAATCAAATATTCAAAACACGATGTTTAAAATTACAGTTCCTACGCAAACTATTCAAACGGGAGAGACTTAAATGAGGTATTTTATTGTAGATGATGATCGTGCAAGCCGGGTCATGTTAAAACAAATTATTGAAGATAGTGGCTTAGGTACAGTTATTGGTGAAGCACGCAATGGTGAGGATGCCATTCCACAAATTTTAATGACACAGCCAGAATTTGTGTTGATCGATTTACTTATGCCCAAGCTTGATGGGATAGCAACAGTCGAACACCTTATTCAAAATCGTTTTGAGGGACAATTTGTCATGATTTCTCAAGTAGTGAATAAGGAAATGGTTGGTGAGGCATATGAGCAAGGTATAGATTTTTTTATTCATAAACCTATAAACCGTATTGAGGTTGAGAATGTTTTACGTAAAACAACTGAACAATTTCGCCTAAAAAATTCATTGCTTATTATTCGCCAATCACTTACAAATATTGATCTAAGTGAACAAATAAATCATAAAGCAACATCACGCGACCATATTCAATCCATCTTAAATGATATGGGTATCGTTGGTGAGATTGGAAGCGAAGATATTATTGCTATCATTGAAACATTACTTGCTCATCAGCACAAAATTGCACCACTTCCTCCATTAAAGGAGCTTTATGAGGAAATTGCTGTTGTCACAAAGGCTACACCCGATGAAATTTTGAAGGAAAGTAAAGCCATTGAACAGCGTGTGCGCCGTACTATATTAGCAGCGATGATAAATCTCGCCAATTTAGGTGTTGTAGATTATACAAACTCCGAATTTGAATATTACGCACCTCGATACTTTGACTTTATAGAAATTCGTCTGCTTATGACTCAAATAGAAGATCACAAAAATCGCAAAGCAAAGGTTAATATTAAGAAGTTTATTCAGGTATTATATTCAGACATTTTAACTAAATTAAATTAATTTTCTCGGATTTTGTCGGATTTCATAAGTCCTCCGTATTATTAAAGTAAGGCAAGTCCTAAAAATTTTAATATTAGGGGGTACTAAGGTTTTGAAGAAGAAATTTAGACTCAGTTTAGCCACTCAAATTTTAGTCGGTTTGACTTTAGGGATTATCGTTGGCGGGATCTTTTACGGAAGCCCAAAAATCGAAACATATTTACAACCTTTAGGTGATATTTTCCTTCATCTAATTAAAATGATTGTTGTACCGATTATTATTTCAACTTTAATCGTTGGTGTAGCTGGAACTGGAGATATGAAACAGCTTGGACGATTAGGCGGAAAATCGCTTATTTACTTTGAAGTTATTACAACAGTAGCAATTGTAGTTGGTTTACTTTCTGCAAACTTATTCCAACCAGGCGCGGGCGTAAACATGAACGAGCTCTCTCAAGGGGATATTTCGAAATACGTTGCAACTACAGAAGAAGTAAAGCATGAAGGACCATTTGATATTATTGTAGGCATAGTACCGACAAATATCATTCAGGCAATGTCTGAAGGTAATATGCTTGCTATCATCTTCTTCTCAGTTATTTTTGGTTTAGGGGTTGCTGCCATTGGCGAACGAGGAAAACCAGTATTAGACTTCTTCCAAGGGGTAGCAGATACTATGTTCTGGGTAACTAACCTCGTAATGAAATTCGCTCCAATTGGGGTATTTGGCTTAATCGGTGTAACCGTTTCCAAATATGGATTCGCTTCACTAATACCACTTGGCAAACTCGCTATACTTGTTTATGCAACAATGCTATTCTTTATCTTTGTGGTTCTTGGTCTTGTGGCCAAATTTACAGGTATCAGTATCTTCTTCTTAATTAAAGTACTAAAAGATGAGCTGATTTTGGCGTTCTCAACAGCAAGTTCTGAAGCTGTATTACCGCGAGTTATGATGAAAATGGAGAAACTAGGTGCTCCTAAGGATATCGTATCCTTTGTTATTCCAACAGGTTACTCCTTTAACTTAGATGGTTCTACACTGTACCAAGCTATCGCTGCATTATTTATTGCTCAAATGTACGGTATTCACCTAAGCATTGGTGAACAAATTACGTTAATGCTTGTATTAATGGTTACATCTAAAGGGATTGCAGGTGTTCCAGGAGTATCCTTCGTTGTGCTACTAGCAACTTTAGGTACTGTCGGCATTCCAATTGAAGGTTTAGCATTTATCGCAGGTATCGATCGTATTCTTGATATGGGACGTACAGTCGTTAACGTAATTGGTAACTCACTTGCGTCATTAGTAATGGCGAAATGGGAAGGCCGTTTCGATTCAGAGAAAATGAAAAATTACTTTAAAAATAATGAAAATTTAGCATAAAAATTAAAAAAATCCTCACGATGTATGGATGGCATCGTGAGGGTTTTTTTATTTTGATCAATTATGACTCCGGAGGCTTTAGGCCAACAAATGTTATTTTGCGCGAAAGCGTAGTGAAATGTAGCGACAGCAGCATGATGTTGGTCACTCAGTCGTTGCCACAGGATGTGGCGTTCTTAGACTGAGTTCCTCTATTTCAGCTTCTGCTAAAAGAAGTTAAAACTTTATCTAAATAAGCAATAATGGATTCTTTTCCATTTGCATGTGTCTCTTGTGCACGTATCTCATCTTTTTCAAGCTTTAACTCAGCAGTTGCAACAATCCGCTCCGCATCTTCATGTGGTACGACAACTACACCATCCACATCCCCAATGATATAATCACCAGGACGAACAGATACGCCCCCAATAGCAATAGGAACATTGACTTCGCCGCCACCGTTTTTATTGCCTGCTGCAACCGTTGTGCCAAGTGAAAATACAGGAAAATCCAACTCACGAATAGCCGCAATATCACGAATAACACCATCAACGACAAAGCCCTGTACACCCATACCCTGCGCTAATGAAAGAACAAAGTCACCGGCAACTGCACGATTGGTATTCCCTTTAGCGTCAATTACTAAAATATCCCCTTTTTCAGCCACACGAATAGCTTCCAATACTGCACCGTTTTCACCATCTGGTAAACGCACTGTTACCGCACGGCCAGCAATTTTATAATGATCTGCTAACGGTTTAATATCACTGCGTAAATTCGTATGTCCTCCTGTCGCATCTGAAACTGCAGTCGTTGGCAAATGCTTGAAACTTACTTCCACCTTTGTCATCAATAACACCCCTATTATGATTTATGAAAGCTTACACAATTATTGTAAATAAAAATCATCTACTATTTCAATATATATCAGAATATTACGGAAATTTAACATACTTACGCTACAGAAAACAATTACTGAAAGAAGTTAAATTATTTCGGTAAAATGTCTTGATTGTTCATCCAATGCCTCTGCTGCAGTAGCAATTTCGGCAAAATCATTTGTCGTTACATTAATTTGACCATTTGTTTTTTCAACTTTTTCAGCTATACGTGTGATACTTTCAGTGACTTTTCCAATTTCTCGCTCAATGCCCTCAACATTATCTTTTACTTCTGAGATAGATTGCTCCACCCTTGCTGAAAGTTTTCTTACCTCTTTTGCTACAACATCAAAGCCTCGGCCATACTCACCAGCTCTAGCTGCTTCAATAGCTGCATTTAGTGCAAGTAGATTTGTCTGAGAAGCAATTTCTTGAATGGTTTTTACAATCCCTTTAATAGATTCAGCTTGCTTCTGTAACTGCGCAAGATTTCTAACATTATCGGCAGACTCTTGTGAAACCTTGTTCACTGTTTCCAGTAAATCCTCACTATTTTGAATACCAGCCTCTGAACGGCTATGAAGCTCTTTAGACATAACCTTTAATGTATCAGCTACACTAACAATTTCATTTTGACGTTCAGTAATATTTGTTGCGATTTTCGATACGCCAAGTACCTTACTTGAATTATTAGCAAAGACAGGCATATAAGTAGCCTCAAGCCAAATTCTATTTCCGCTTGCATCCATCCTTTCAATTTTATCCTGATAGCTATTGCCAGTGGTTAAGTTGCGCCAAAATTTCCCGTACTCTATGCTATTCACAAATTCCGGCAAACAGAAATCCTTATGATCCTTTCCTATCATTTCCTCCACTTTATAGCCTAATGTCTTAGCAAAAAGTTCATTTACATAGGCAACTTTATGGTTCATATCAAAACGGATAATGGCTATATTTCGTTCAATTGCCAGCACTACTAGCTCATCAGTAACTTGTGTATCTATTGTCTGCATAATCTACACCTCGATTATTCTATTAGTAAACTAAAATTTAGATCATAACTACATTCCGACTGGTTCTTTCCTGAGGACATTCTATGAGCCCCAAGGAGTTAAGCAGCCACTCCAATCAACTTATATACAAGGCGTACGTTCTAACAAATCATCTCAGCAATAAACTTGAAATTTACATAAAAATTATTTTTTCGAGCTAAAAGAATTTATTGTAGAAAAAAACATGGGGATATTACCCACGTTTTTTCACAAAATTTAATACTTCTTCCGATGTAGTAGCTACGTGAATAAGTGTTTTTTGTTCAGTTCGTATAAAACCTTCCTCAAGCATTTTCTGAAGTTGTTGTAAAAGCGCATCATAAAAGCCATTTACATTATATAAAATTACGGGCTTTTCATGTAATCCGATTTGTGCCCATGTAAACACTTCAAAATACTCATCCATTGTTCCACCACCACCTGGTAAAGTTATAAAAGCATCTGCTAACTCTACCATTTTGGCTTTGCGTACATGCATGGACTCAACAAAATGAATCTCTGTTAACGAGACATGTGCTATTTCCCGCTTCTGTAAATGAGTTGGCATCACACCAATAACCTCTCCACCAGCCGCTAACACTGCATCTGCTACTTTCCCCATTAATCCTGTTTTCGAACCACCATAAACGATACCGTGACCATTTTGAGCTAATACAGTCCCTAATTCGGCTGCCTTCTCTGCATAAATTGGGTTTATGCCTAAGCCAGAACCGCAATATACCGCTATTCTTATAGTAATCCCCCCTATTCAAAAAACGTGACACAATAGGTTACATATTGTCTCACGTCTTTTGATCATTTATTTTCTTCAATCGTCATTACTCTTTCGAAATTTAACCATAGTTCATTTCCTATTTACGTAAATGACTTGTTTGTGCCTGTCGCTTCGCTTTCGGCCAGAACACCAAAATTTATCTTCCTACTGTTTTAGAAATATTAGCTTTAATAAACCTTCTATTCACGTAAATGACTTGTTTGTGCCTGTCGCTTCTATTTCGGCCAGAACACCAAAATTTATCTTCCTACTGTTTTAGAAATATTAGCTTTAATAAGCCTTCTATTTACGTAAATGACTTGTTTGTTTTAGCATATGACTGATGCGGCTCACAATTGAATCAATTGCTTCGGGATTTTTTAATAAATCATAATCATTAATATCTAAACGTAGAACTGGGCATGAATTAAAATTATTGATCCAGTTCTCATAGCGGTCATGCATTTCAATCCAATAATCATTTGGTGTTTGTTGCTCCATTGTACGTCCACGCTCTTGAATACGTCCAATTACAGCATCAATTGGCCCTTCTAGATACACAAGTAAATCTGGATGAGGGAAATATGGTGTCATCACCATCGCATCAAATAAATTTGTATACGTCTCGTAATCTGTTGGGCTCATTGTACCTTTGTCATAGTGCATCTTAGCAAAAATCCCTGTATCTTCGTAGATGGAGCGATCTTGAATAAACCCGCCACCATATTCAAAAATTCGCTTCTGCTCCTTAAAACGTTCCGCTAAAAAATACACCTGTAGATGGAAGCTCCATTTTTCAAAGTCCTCATAAAATTTATCTAAATATGGATTGGTATCCACCTTTTCAAATGACGTACGGAAATTTAGCGCCTCTGCCAACGCCTTTGTCATTGTTGACTTCCCTACACCAACCGTACCAGCGATTGTAATGACCGTTTGTGGAGGAATATCATATTTCTCTCTCAAATTCATTGTTGCAAGCTCCTTTGTTGTAACGTGTCCTTTATTGTTTGTAAAACATATTTCAAATCATTTGGATTTTTTACGAAATCAAGCTGATCACCATTAAATCGAATAACGGGAATTTCGGGATGCATTTTCTCAAAATGCTTGATAAAGGAATGATAATCTGCCACTAGTTGCTCCATGTAATCTCGTGAAATCATTTTTTCAAATTCACGACCACGCATCGCAATACGTTTCATCAACGTATCAACACTGGCATGTAAATAAACAACTACATTTGGAACAGGCATATCTTTCGTTAATATTTTATAAATTTCTTCGTATTTATCGTACTCAGTTGGTAGCAATGTACGCTTGGCAAATATTAAATTTTTAAAAATGTGGTAGTCCGCTACAACAGCTTTATCATGCATTAAACGAAATTTTTTTATATCAGATAATTGTTTATAGCGATTACAAAGGAAGAACATTTCCGTCTGGAAACTCCATTCCTCTATGTCTTCATAAAACTTATTTAAAAAAGGGTTTTCGTCTACTATTTCTTTTAATAGATGGTAATTAAATGTTGCTGCAAGCTCTTTAGATAAAGAGGTTTTACCAACACCAATCGGACCTTCTACCGTAACAAATGGAACCGTCACTAGAAGCTCCTCCTTTATGTTCTATGGATTCTATCATCAATTACCCCATTCTCGGGGTTTGTATAATTATATCAATTATGCCTCGGCATAATTGTGTCCGGAGGCTTTAGCCCAACATGATGTTTTTTGCGCGAAAGCGTAGTGCTAACGTTAGCGTCAGTAGCATGATGTTGGTCACTCAGTCGTGTGTTGTTGTTGTTGTTGCTGTCGCACAGAAGGAAAACCTTTTTCTGTCGCTTCGCTTTCACACAGATAAATTGCCACAGGACGAGGCATTCTTAGACTGAGTTCCTCTATTTCAGAAGTGAAAAATGAATCAGTGCTTTTCATTGTATCATAGTGAGAAAGTGAAAAACAGAATCAAACTATTTCTCTATTAAAATAGGAGGCCAAAACCAATTCTGTGACATCTGCTGAAATAAATAAAAAAATAGACCCACTCAAAGTGGATCTATCGTTACCCTTATAATTTAACTCGCTGTAAGCGCAGTGCATTTAAAACGACAGATACTGAACTAAACGCCATCGCTGCACCTGCTACCCAAGGAGCTAGTAAACCGATTGCTGCAATTGGAATGCCTAATGTATTGTAAGCAAATGCCCAGAATAAATTTTGTTTAATATTACGCATTGTTTTACGGCTCATGATGATAGCATCCGCAATACTGTTTAAATCGCCACGAATAAGTGTGATATCCGCTGCTTCCATAGCCACGTCTGTACCTGTACCAATGGCCATCCCAATATTCGCTGTCGCGAGTGCCGGCGCATCA
>Ga0209025_1003941_pt1 | contig 13327 bp, 13 predicted proteins | sample AraplaMF_Col_mLB_FD_184256 | JGI IMG/M metagenome (GOLD analysis project Ga0209025, IMG submission 184256) | Arabidopsis root microbial communities from the University of North Carolina, USA - plate scrape MF_Col_mLB (SPAdes) (version 2) | ecosystem: Host-associated > Plants > Roots > Endosphere... | reverse complement strand
ATTTCTGGACATCAAGGTAGTGGTATTGTTTTCATTGAAAAAAATGGGATGAATTACAGTATGAATGAGTCAGAACAAATTTCATCTATTAATAAAAAACAATTACAGAGCTTTATATCTGATAAGATTCAAGAGCAAGGATACATAGTTCAACAGTTTATTTCATGTCAAATGAAATCTGGTCATGTTTATGATTTTCGATTGCATGTTCAAAGAAATGGGGAAGGCAGGTGGGTTGTTACTTCTATATTCCCGAGAATAGGTCCATTAGGAAGTATTGTATCAAATATGGCTAAGGGTGGTTATAGTACTTATTTAGATGTCTTTTTAAAAGCGGAGTTTGATAACGATTGGTATAATATTAAAAGATATTTAGAACGATTTGCAGTAACTTTTTCTAACCATTTTAATTCTTTATTTAGAGATGTATTATTTGATGAGTTAGGAATTGATGTAGGGATTGATAAAGATCAAAAATTGTGGTTATTTGAGGTGAATTGGAGACCAGGGGTACCTAATATATTTAATCTTGAACTAGATGTAGCTAGAAATTTAATTCACTATGCTAGATATTTGGCTGATAAATCTAAATAAGAAAAGGAAAATAGAAAAATAAAATGAAACTTAGAAACCTTTATATACCAATGGTTTCTACTAATCTCTCTTTCTATATCTCCTATAAGGTTATTCTCCATCCATCCCAAAATTCGGCGGATGCTGGACTGTCGCCAAGTCGACGTACCTAATACGGGCAAATTACCGGAACCTGATAATACACCCTTCATTGTGGGCGAGGGCACATATTTATAAAAAAATACGCTTGTCCAATCCATTATCATTCTCTAGTCATTTAATACTACAAAGGGGGGAGAACATGGAAAACAATGAAAAAATCACGTTTCGATTTGTAAAAAAAGATGGAGAAGAAATTAATTTGGGAAATCTTGCTGATAAACGAAAAATTGTCATTGTCATTAATAATCAGATTACATTTGCACCGAATACAACACAAATTGCCAGTGGAGCCGGACAAAATAGTGCAGCAGGAAGTAATGCAGCGATCGATTCATCGAATACCCGACAGCAAGGAACGGTGGGCGCTGGAGGCGAAGCCATAAATAAAGGAATTAGTGGGGATCAGATTGAGCCGCATAAAAAGAAAAAAGAAACTTCGGATGAAGAGGCAGAATTTGTAATTATCATCAATAATCAAATTAATAAAACCCGTAAGGAACAGTCTGGTGCTACTCAAGTGGCAAGTGGTGGTGGAGAAGACAGTGCAGCGGGAACCAACGCTGCCATCGAAAGTTCTAATACTAAACAGCAACATGCAGTGGGAGGCGGTACGGATAGTTCGGCAGAAAATGCAGGTGAAGAAGGCGACCAAATAGAAAAATGCGATTAAAGAAAAGAGGCTGTAATTATTTCACAGCCTCTTTTTCTTATTATGGATTAATTGGTCTATTACTTACCCAACCATATTAGGAATATATTAAATATCTTGATGGATCATATACTGTCCATAATCCTATCCGTTGAGAAGCATTTGGATTTTTATATACTGCGATTGATCCATAAAATTTTCTATGACTAGCTAAAGTATTGTCAATATATACTGCAAGGTCATAAGGATGAAGTTGTATTTAATAAAAAGTTGTAGCTTCCGATTTTGATGATGCGAAAAATCAAATTCGGCAACTCGAATTGTCTTTTGCCACAGAAGCATGTGCTTCTTTTTTTGAAGAGCTATTAGTATTTGTACGGTTTCTAGTAATAAGTTTTGGATTATACATTCAAAAATAGAAAAAATATATCCAACCTTATTTAGCAATGAAGCTTAGTAAGAAGCGTGTGGATATAAAAATCGTTATTGGATAAAAAATCAAAAGAGCACGCCTATAAACGTACTCTTAGAAAGATAAGAATCTTATGAGTGGAGGAAATCTCCATATAATAACATATGCTTGTCTACTTTAAATGTCTAAAATTAACAATCATAATCATTGTCGTATTCATGGTTACATTCATCGCAAGGGTTGTTCTGGTCATCACAGCAAATACAAAATGTTTTATTGATAAATATATCAATAAAATCAAATGTATCGGAATTATTTGTGAGAGTAAGGCTTTGTAAATCTTCTACTTGAAAGATCCTTGTTTCATTAGGAACTAAAGTTGCATTAATTGGTATGTTAGAACTTCTTGTTTGAACTGTTACTTCAATGGGACCGGAATCGTTAGGAACAGATAGTTGAAGTAATGTTTTGTTGTGATTAATAGTAAAATCTTCAAATACTGTTCTTGAGGTATTAGGGGGTACGATAATATCGAGCGGTACATTTCCAGCTAAGGTAGTTCCCGAACCAGCAATCGTATGAGTTTCGACAAAACAGTTACTATCTTCGTTAATAGAATATGAATGCTCTTTATAATAATCATTTTGTTCATTGCAGCAAATGCAAAACGTTTTTTGGATATAAACACCAATGTCGCTACTTGTATTATTATTATTTGTGAGAGTGAGGCTTTCAAAATTTTCTACTTGAAGAATTCTTGTTTCACCTGAAGCTATTGTAGCGGTAATCGGTCTACGAGAATTTCTTGTACGAATAGTTACAACAATTGGTGCAGAAGTACCAGGAACATGAAACTGCAGTAATGTTTTATTGTGATTATTAGTAGCATCTTCAAAAACTATTCTTGAAGTGTTAGCTGGTACAATAATATCTAACGGTATATTTGAGCCAGCAATCGTATGCGTGTTAGTGAAACAGTTCTCTTTTTTATTGTGAGAATATGAATAGTTTTTATAGTACTTTTTACCATGTTTATAAAAATAATCAGCCATTCTTTAATCTCCTATCTTTTATTTGTCTATATATTGTATTTAATGAGGATAAGAACTGTTTGTACAAGGTAGAAAAAAGTTTTATTTAGGAGAATAAGAGAAAAAGATTAAGATATACTTACTGTAGCGTTTGGTTCAGTTAAACAAAATATAAGAATTAGAATGAGTATAGAGCTAGTTTATAACGATTGATATAGCACTGAAAACCAATAAAACAGCCATAATGATGTTAAATAATTGAGTATGTTTTAATAATAGTTTTTGGAACATTGAACCAAACAGGCTCCAACTAAATGTACTCATTAAACCGACTACACCTAGAAATAATGAAAAAAGTAGAAAACTGGAATATGAATTGTAGTAAGGGAGAATAAAAGTAGAAACTACAGTCAGTCCGAATAATATCCCTTTAGGGTTAACAAACTGAAGAAAAATCCCCACTGTAAATAAGTTTTTATTATCTTTTTCATCGGGATCTGTACTGCCTTTACTAGTGAGTATTTTAAAAGCTAAATATAACATGTATGCTACTCCTAAAATTTTTAAAGGTAATTCGATTTTGGGCAAAATATTAATTAGTACGATATTAAAGAAACTACATAAAGAAGTGAGGAGGAAAAAACCGAAAGCTACTCCAAAGCAAAATTGCATGCTCCTTTTCAAACCAAGTTGATTTGCGTATGTCATCGCTAAAAAATTGTTAGGACCGGGTGTGAAGCTACTTATAAAAACAAATAATAAAAAAGAAAATAAAGGCATTTCAAAACCCCCTAAGTATTTTTCGTATGTTATAATGACCGAAAAGAACAATATAACGTGTGCTTTTTATTATACATAACGGTCGTTATATTGTATATAGTGTGGGAGTGTTTTTTTATGGAAGAAATTCAACTTATTTTGGCGAAAAATTTAAAAACAATTCGTGAGAAAGAAAAATTAAGTTTAGAAAAGGTTGCCCAATTAACAGGTGTAAGTAAAACGATGATTGGACAAATTGAAAGGGGAGAATCAAGTCCAACACTAACAACAATATGGAAAATTGCGAATGGTTTAAAAGTGTCTTTTACGTCTTTAATTAATAATCCACAGCCTGATACGAAAGTGGTTTTACGAAACGATGTTCAAGTATTATCAGAAGACAATGGGAGATATAAAGTGTATCCTTCTTTTCCTTTTCAAGATGATAGGAACTTTGAAATCTATACGGTTGAAATTGAAACGGAAGGAAAATTAAGTTCGGAAGGCCATAAAGAAGGGACCGAAGAATTTATAACGGTGTTTGAGGGAGAATTGACAATTGAAATAAATGATTGTCAATATACATTAAATAGCGGAGATTCAATTCGCTTTAAGGCGGATAGACCGCACTCTTATCATAATTCCGGACGAACGCTAACTCGGTTAAGTATGACCATTTATTATCCAGCTTCATAAACTTGTTATTTTATTTAGAATATAAAGAGATACGTTTTGATAAAACCATCTATAAAAGATGGTTTTATTTATTACAATTTACAAAAAAAAGACACTCATCTGAGTGTCAACACAGTATTGCTCTCGCGTATAGGATTGGAGAATATTTCTCAAATACGTATTGAGATGGTCCGTAAAGGAGAAACTGTCTTCTTATTTAATGTAACATCAGCATGGGCGCAGTGTAAATTGATAATATATATACGGAAAATTTAGTAAAGATAGTTACTACTATGAATATAGTGCAATGTGTTTTTGTTGCATAATCACTGTCGTGATAGTTACTAGTTTAGTATCTAAAAATGTTTATTAAAAAAAGAATGAATCATTTTTTAATCGATTCGTATAATTGTTAGAGAGGTACCTGTTGAACCACCTCAACTAAATTAACGATGGATAATATGCCGAATAATTGAAGCGAAATTGTATTACCAGCAAATAAATTGGTAATTAAATTATTATTATAATTTGAAGTTGATATTGCGGGAGTAAAAATAGATCTAGGAAGTGGAGTGGAAGAGTTTAATAGTAGTAGTTATAGCAAAGGTGAAAGTTTAATATATGTAAAAATCATTTGAGAATGAAAAAAAGATTAGTTATGGAATTCTTTTAAAAGGATAGAGTTATTATATAAATTAGTAGACAAAAATGTGGAATGAGGTATTAAATTGAAGCGAGATGATAAATTATCAATAAATAAAGCTATGATAGAACCTGGAAATATTGGACCTACATTTCCAGTTCTTCCCCCAATTTATATTCCAACGGGACCAACAGGACCAACAGGTTTAACGGGACCAACAGGTACAACAGGACCAACAGGTACAACAGGACCAACAGGTACAACGGGATCAACAGGTTTAACAGGACCAAAAGGTACAACGGGATCAACAGGTTTAACGGGACCGACCGGTGCAACGGGACCAACAGGTCTAACGGGACCAACAGGTACAACGGGATCAACAGGTTTAACGGGACTAACTGGTACAACAGGACCAACAGGACCAACAGGACTAACAGGACCAACTGGTACAACGGGATCAACAGGTCTAACGGGACCAACCGGTACAACGGGATCAACAGGTCTAACGGGACTAACTGGTTTAACAGGGCCGACCGGTACAACGGGACCAACAGGTCTAACAGGACCAGCTGGTACAACGGGATTAACAGGTCTAACGGGATCAACAGGTCTAACTGGTTTAACAGGACCAACCGGTACAACGGGATCAACAGGTCTAACTGGTTTAACGGGACCAACCGGTCTAACAGGGCCGACCGGTACAACGGGACCAACAGGTCTCACAGGACCAACCGGTACAACAGGTCTAACGGGATCGACCGGTACAACAGGACCAACCGGAGAACCTGGGGTTATTGGCCCCATAACAACAACCAATTTGTTATATTACACTTTTTCAGATGGAGAGAAACTTATATATACAAATGCAGATGGGATAGCTCAATATGGTACAACGAATATATTATCACCTAGTGAGGTTTCATATATTAATTTGTTTATTAATGGAATTCTGCAACCACAACCATTTTATGAAGTTAGTACTGGTAAACTAACTTTATTGGATAATCAACCACCATCGCAAGGTTCTTCAATTATTTTACAATTTATCATTATTAATTAAAAAAGACAGATCCTTAAATGAAAAGGAATCTGTCTTTTTTGTTCTACATTAAAGTAGTTAAAATTAAGTGACGATAAATTCGATTGTGATTGGAATTCCACCGTCTAATGCATCTCCGCCAGGAATTGTAATAGCGCCAGTAGGACCAGTAGTAACACTGGAGTTCACGCTTGGCTGAAGAATACCGTTTACATACAAGTTGTAATACGTGAAAGTCGGAAAAGCAGTTGCAGTAGTACCCGCATCGTTTAAACAAGCTGTGGCAGCAACCGCAAAGGCTGCACCTGTTCCTGTTCCTGCTCCAAGTGTAGATGTAAATCTTCTAGAAGCCATAAATGGTTGAATGATTGGCAATTAAATTTCACTCCTTTAATTATTTTTTTTGAACGAAGTATAGAATAACCTGTCCACTATATTGTATGAAAGTTTTTTATAATAGAAACGGCTTCATGATTATAGAAGGAACACAATAGTAGTAAAGGTATCATTGTTAATTATTTGAAAGAATGATGTTGTTACTTTTGGTATATGCTAATGATTAATTTGTTTTTTAATTTATAAATAAAAATGTGCTTTTGGACCTAAGAGATAAACGTGGAAAAATAAAATAAACTTTTAAGTTTAGGTATTTAATCTAAGCAGTCAATTATTAAAAACATATAATTAATATGTGAGTCATGAACATAATTAAATTATATTTTAAAGTTTAATTATAATTCATGTTTCCTATTTTAAGTTAAACATATAATACAACTCTTTTTTTTCAATTACATCTCTAATAGTTTTTAAAATAGGAAAACACTCAAATATAAGAAAAGTAAGGAGGAAATAAATGAAACATAATGATTGTTTTGGTCATAACAATTGCAATCCGATAGTTTTTTCAGCAGATTGTTGTAAAAATCCACAATCAGTTCCTATTACTAGTCAACAATTAAGTCAATTAATTACTCTACTAAATTCATTAGTATCAGCTATTACAGCATTTTTTGCAAATCCAAGTAATGCAAACAGATTAGCGTTACTCGATTTATTTAATCAATTTTTAATTTTCTTAAATTCCTTATTACCTTCCCCAGAAGTTAATTTTTTGAAACAATTAACTCAAAGTATTATAGTTTTATTACAATCTCCAGCACCTAATTTAGGACAATTGTCAACATTATTGCAACAATTTTATAGCGCTCTTGCACAATTCTTCTTCGCTTTAGACCTTATCCCTGTATCCTGCAACTCAAATATCGATTCTGCAACTTTACAACTTCTTTTTAGTTTATTAATTCAATTAATCAATGCTACTCCAGGAGCAACAGGTCCAACAGGAGCAACAGGAGCAACAGGAGCAACAGGAGCAACAGGAGGTGGAGCAACAGGAGCAACAGGAGCAACAGGTCCAACGGGAGACACAGGAGCAACAGGAGCAACAGGTCCAACGGGAGACACAGGAGCAACAGGAGCAACAGGAGCAACAGGAGCAACAGGAGCAACAGGAGCAACAGGAGCAACAGGAGCAACAGGAGCAACAGGAGCAACAGGTCCAACAGGTCCAACAGGCCTAACAGGAGCAACTGGTGCAACAGGAGGCGGAGCTGTTATTCCGTATGCATCAGGTACACCAGTAGCATTAGCAACTGTTTTGGGTGGATTAGCAAACACAGGAGCACTTCTTGGATTTGGAAGTTCATTCTTCCCTGTAATTGTCCCACCTGGTGGCCCAATTACTATAGGTCCTGTACCTCCAGTATTTGATTTCGCATTTGTAGCTCCTCGCGCAGGTACAATTACTTCGTTAGCAGGATTCTTTAGTGTAACTGTAGCGGTTGCTGTGGCATTAGGAAGCATACAAATTCAAATGCAATTGTACAGTGCGCCAGCAGCAAGTAATACTTTCACTCCAGTAGGTACACCGTTACTATTAACACCAGCATTTAGTGGTCTTATTGCTATCGGTGCTGCTTCGAGTGGTATTAGCGCACAAGCAATTGGGGTCGCTCCACAAGATAAGATATTACTTGTTGTTTCATCAACTACACCAGGTTTTGATATAGCTACTGCTATTACAGGATTCGCAAGTGCAGGGATAACATTCGTCTAAGTATCGCGTCTTAAATGGTGAGAATTGAAAAAAGGAATACTCTTTTTAAGAGTATTCCTTTTTGTATAGCTAAAAAAGACCTTATTTATTTTTATTACAATTACATCCTTTTTTCTTTACGTAGCCTTGTTGAGCTAAATCTCTTTCCGATTGGGAACTGGAAGATTGAGAGTTCGAAGATTGCGAGGATGCTGACGAGCTACTATTTTTATTATTAGAGTAGTTTTTTCGATAGTTATAATTACTCATAGTACTATCACCTCCAATTAAATATATTAATATTATATGTATGTACTCTATTAATTGTTACGATAAAAAATCTCCTCGATATTTTCCGAGGAGATAAATGATGATTCTATTAAAATGATGCTAATTAATACCCCCAGTAAAGAGGGAAGTAATAAGAATCTTGGTAATATAGATTTTGTTGTTGAGTAGGGGGCTGAGTTGACTGATTTATCATTTCGCGGTTTTGATTACAGTTCGCCGGGGGACCAATTACCGTAGTTGATTGAATTGGGGATACTGTTTGTTTCCATTGTTGTTCATTGAGGCAATAAGTATGAGCCATCATATTAGCGGGAGTTAATCTTAAAATATCAGAACCAAAAATAACTTCTGGGGTTGGGGCGTCGAATATAGCTAATAAATGAGTATTATCTGCGGAAGCAATTTCATAATGCCACCACGCTTGTGGAATGTTGGCAACTTGCCCTGGTTTTATCGGTAAGTTTAATATTTGATTCGTAAATGGATTAAGTAAAGAAACAACAGCAGATCCTGAAATACAGTAAACAAGTTCAGCTGCATTTTGATGAATATGTGGTTCTACAACGTTACCTGTACTTAAATAAATATCTAATAAAGAAGTATTTTCTAAAGTGTTTAATTGTTTTATGCCAAGTACATTTATATAATTTTGGGCATCTTTCTTAAAAAAATTACTTTTACTTAAATCATGAGTGAAATTAGTTGAGGGGGAAGTGTAGTCGATATTAGAAGTCAATTGTATTACCAGCCTTTCCTATGTTTTAATACAATCTGAAATTAGGGTATGAGTCTAGTTATCGAAATGTGAAAGTGAAGATGGTTTTAGGTCGTTAAATAATAAAATTGCAAGTACATATGCAGTAGGATTGAATTTCGATGAAATAGTATAAAATAAGTTTGGTTGCGAGAAAAAGCTCCTTTAATTACAATTAATGTAATTAAAGGATCTTTTTTGTTAGTTAATAAAAAGGGAGTGTGGGATATGAATAGTCTAATTTTAAAAGAGTTAGAAGTTGAATTGAAAAATCACTTTAAACCATTTTTGAATGCACCTGCAACAATAGAAGAAATTCAATATGTCGAAAGCGAAATGGAAATTTCGTTTCCAGATGAATTACGTATGCTTTATCTCACACATAACGGTGAAGTTAAATCGGGGCCAGGATTGTTTTTTGGTTTGCCATTTCTCTCTTTAGATGAAGTTTTGAATGAGTGGAGAGTATGGAAAAGAATTGAAGAAGAGGAGTTTTTTAATTTTGATGCATTTTCAATACCAGCAAAATGTATTAAGGAAAGATATGTGAATCACAAATGGATACCTATTAGTAAGGATTATGGCGGTAACAATATAGGAATAGATGTTGATCCGGATGAAAAGGGGGAAATGGGACAAGTTATTAATTTTGGACGAGATGAAGAAGTAAAATATGTAATGGCAAATAGAATTTCAGATTTTTTACTATTTATTTTACAAACGCTAAAAGATAAAAATTTCACCATTCACCAAGAGGAAGACTATTTATATTGGAGTTATGGTGCTAACGACAATCTACATTTTTTAGACGCATTATTTAATATTGAATTACCTGTTTTACATCCTCAATTTATATTTCAGTCTGAAAATAATGTTAAAGATTGGTACGATAGTTTAGATGGAGAATGGAAAAACATTGTGGGTTCTTCTGAACGTGCGGATAAATTTATTAGAGAGAAGAGACTATATTTAGGTGGAAAGGGATTAGTAGATATTAGTCCATTACATATATGTACGGAAGTAAGGGAACTAATTTTAACTGGTAATGAAATTAAAGATATAACAGGGTTAGAACGGATGAATACTTTAAAGAAGCTATATTTAGTTAATAATCCGGTTCAAGATTTAACGCCAATTATACATTTACAGCACTTACAAGAAATGAATATAAAGAATACGGGGATAAATAATCTATCGGTACTTGTAGAAATACAGTCATTAAAAAAATTGGATATTTCTAATACTAGTATTAAAGATTTTTCGTTATTACCGCAGTTTGAAAAGTTAGAATCGCTTTCTGTACATATTTCAAATCGTGAGCAGCTCTATGCAATTTCAAAAGTAGATACTTTAAAGCATTTGTATATTTTAGGTTTAGAGAATGTTAGTGAATTGGATTTACTTGTTTTACAAAATTTAAATGACTTAATAACAATTGAATTTGAAAATAGTACCATTGATAATTTAGATTGCTTTCAACATAATGCGTCAATTCAAAATATAAAGTTGAAAGATACAAAGGTAACGGATGGATCGGCATTAGGTAGAATGAGAGGACTAAAGGAATTAGAATTAGATGGAGCAACAATTGAAAACATTGAAATGGTTTGTTGTTCTAAGTCAATAGAAACATTTACAGGCTCGTTTGAACAATTTCATATGTTAAAAGACTTATTTGATAGAAAAATAGATTTTTCAAAAATAATAGGAGAAATGAGTGAAGAAGAAAGTGAAGTTTGGTACCAGCATGTAAGTGTTTAGAAAATAATATTATTATGTAAACAAGTTTGTTTGTAGAAGTTGTAACTGTTATTATTTTAAAAATGTTCACCAACACTTTCTGGAATATAAATTAGTATTAAGCCACTGTTTGACAGTTGATTCTGCAATGGAGTGGTTAGGAGAAATAAATTATGTGTAACTGAATGTCACATCCCTCCTAGTTCGTTCGTCTTGTATGTAGAACGATAAGGAGGGATTTTATTATGAGAAAATTTGATGTAGCAATTGTTGGCGGTGGGCTTGCTGGATTAACAGCATCTATATATTTAGCGAAAGCTGGAAGGAAAGTTATTGTATTGGAAAAATCAAGTCGCTTTGGTGGTCGAGGGATGACTATAAATAAAAATGGCATTTGCATGAATCTTGGTGCACATGCTTTATACAGAGGAGGAGCAGCATTTTTAACTTTTAATGAGTTAGGTTTGAATCTCCCAGGTGGAATGCCATCTACAAAAGCACATGGAATATGGAAAGGGGATGTATTTACCATTCCAACAGATTTTCGCTCCATTTTATCAACACCGTTACTTTCATGGTCTGCAAAAGTACAATTCTCTCGTCTTATGATTCATTTAGGGAAATTAGATGTAGGAAAAGTTCAAAAAATGAGTTTATCTACATGGGCAGAAAATGAAATAAAAGATCCAATGGTTCGAAATATATTTTATGCGTTATGCCGAACAACAACATATACGTTTGCTCCTACGATACAATTAGCATCATCTGTACTAAAGCAAATACAGCTGTCTATGAAAGAAGGGGTACTTTATGTAGATGGTGGTTGGGAGACGATAATAACAAAATTAAGAGATATGGCGAATAATGTCGGGGTGCAATTTTCGGCTAATAAACATGTTTTGGAAATAGAGCATTACGAAGGTAAACAAAGAATACATTGTTTTGACGATGAGTTATTTGAAGTAGGTACAGTCATCGTGACGACTTCACCAAAAGAGGCTTGTAAAATAATAAAAGGTGCAGAAAGAACAAGTTTGTATAGATGGAGTAAAGAATCGGTACCGGTTACCGTCGCTGCATTAGATATTGGTTTAAGACGCTTAACCAACCCTACACATCAATTTGCATTAGGGTTAGATCAACCTATATTTTTCACGAATCAATCAAGAGCAGCTAAATTAAGTGAAGATGGCTCAATAGTAGTGAGCTTAATTAAGTACCATAATCCTATGCTAGAGATAAATCATTTTCATGATGATCAAGAACAGTTAGAAAATACGATGGAGTTGCTACATCCGAATTGGAAAAGAGAAGTTGTTGCAAAGCAATATTTACCGAAAATAACGGTAGTACATGATTTTCCTCATATTGACCGTGTTGAAAAAACGGGCCCTAATATACCTGAAATGCCAGGTGTTTACGTTGCAGGAGATTGGGCTGGGCATGATGAAATATTAGCTGATGCTGCGGTAGCAAGCGGGAAACGTGCAGCGTTACACATTTTAAAGCAATTAGAAAGTGAGGCAGTTCATCATGGAAACGGAGCAATTATATGAAGCGTATCAACCATTATTATTTTCATTAGCATATAGAATCCTTGGGAGTGTTATGGACGCTGAAGATATCGTTCATGACGTATTTATCGCGGTAAATAATATAGAGGATGTTCAATCTATAGAAAATATGAAAGCATATTTGTGTAAAATGGCGACAAATCGTTCAATTGATAAATTACGTTCGGCAGCGCATAAACGTAATTTATATGTAGGGATGTGGTTACCAGAGCCATTTGTGGAAGAGACTGATGAGCCAGCAGAGTCATTCGTAATGAAAGAATCAATTTCTACGGCATATTTATTACTTTTACAACAACTGTCTGAGGTAGAAAGGGTTGTTTTCATATTAAGAGAGGTTTTGAGTTATGACTACGAGGAAATAGCTTCAATTGTTGATAAGAGTAGTGTGAATTGCCGGAAGATCTTTCAACGCGCACGAAAAAGTATTTTAGATAAGCCGAAGCAATCAACACTAAGTACGAAGAAAATGGCTGCCTATGTGGAAAAGTTTGTATCATCATTACAGTGTGGGGATGCAGAAGGCATGTTAGAAGTATTAAAAACAGATGCGATATTTAAAGCAGATGGTGGTGGTAAAGTTACAACTGCTATTAATCCGATTTATTCTGCAGATAAAATTATACGTTTGTTCTATGGAATTACAAAACGGTTGCCAGAAAAGTATAGTGTTGATTTCAAAATAGTAAATGGTGCACCGGGCGTTATAGTTACAATAAATAATAAAGTGACGTATGTACTTTCATTCGCATTTGAGGATGAGAAAATTTCAAACATTTATATGATGGTTAATCCTGAAAAACTTATGCACTTAAATGTAATAGTATAAAAAAGACGCATTTCTTTAGAAGTGCGTCTTTTTTTTATTTTTCTAACATTTCAAGAGGTACATCTTTTTCGCCGGCTACCTCAAATTTAATTTCCCCGTCT
>Ga0209025_1003939_pt1 | contig 13336 bp, 13 predicted proteins | sample AraplaMF_Col_mLB_FD_184256 | JGI IMG/M metagenome (GOLD analysis project Ga0209025, IMG submission 184256) | Arabidopsis root microbial communities from the University of North Carolina, USA - plate scrape MF_Col_mLB (SPAdes) (version 2) | ecosystem: Host-associated > Plants > Roots > Endosphere... | reverse complement strand
GAGCAGCACGGCGGCAATGATGAAGCTCATGCCGCCAGCGATGATCGCCAAGCGTTTCTGCTTGCGCGTCATTCGCTCATTCCTTCCGTCGCAATCTCGAGCTCTCGCGCCAGGGCCAGCAGTTGCTTGCCTTGTTCGCTGTCAGCCGGAAACGCCGCCAGTCCGCGTCTGAGCGCCGCCAGCGCCCGTCCGTCGTCTTTGAGGATCGCGTAGGACCTGATCAGCTTCAACCAACCGTCGAGATTATTCGGGTCGGTGGTCAGCCTCGCATCCAAACCGTCGACCATTTTCCGGATCATCTCGGCCTCCTGGCCAGACCGCATCGACCCGGCCGCCGCTGTGTCGGTCTTCCCGGGTCTTTCGACAGGCGCGCCGCTGTTTGCGGCGATGTGTTCCCTTACAAGGGGCATCCAAGGAGCTGTTATTGGCGACGTCGCCGCAAGCGCTTCGAATGCCTGTCGTGCGCCGACTTTGTCGTTTGCCTGCTCCAGCGACAGGGCAAGGTAAAACCGCGCCCGCGGATTTTCGGGCTCAAGCTCAAGCACCTGGCGCAATACGGCCTGCGCCTGTGGCGTCACCGTGCCTCCCGATTGCGCCATTAATGATTCTGCAAGACCGTCGAGACGCGGAACGCCCTGCCCTAGAATCCGAACGGCGTTGCGGTAGGCGTTCTCTGCATCACCGGCTCTGCCTATCTTGAGCAGAACCGGGGCGATCACATCCCAACCGCGTCCGTCGGCGGGGTCCTGAGCGAGGTGCTGCTCGGTCTTTTGAATGAGGATCGCAACGTCCTGGCCGGGATTTCTCAAGCGAGCCTGCAGCGGTTGCGAGGATAGCTCCGGCGAACCAACGGCGACATATACGCCGATGCTCAAAAGCGGAAGCAGCGATACGATGCAGACCCTGAGCCACAGATGGCTTCGCGGCCACATCGCCTGCTCCGGCACCTTGTCCTTGGTCCTGAGAAGACGGCGGGCGGTTTCGGCGCGCGCGAGTTCATACTCGCTTGGCGCAATCTGCCCGGCTTCCTTTTCCTCTTCGAGCTCGAGAAGCTGGTTCCGGTAAACCGTGGACGCCGTTTGCGATACGCCTGGCCGCCGGGAGCGACCGGCGGACGCCAGCGGGTGAAGAAGTGCTGCTGTTGTTGCAGTCGTAATGACCGCGAAGAGAATCCAAATTGCCATTGTCTTTAGACGCCTTTGTGCGCCCGGAGACTAGCGGAGTTCATCACCCGAACATTGATGCGGATCAATTACTGACGACTTAGGCGGCCCGTGAACACATATCCAACCCCACGGACAGACTGGATCAGAGCCGGCGCCTTCGGGTCCACCTCGATCTTCTTGCGCAGTCGCACGATCTGGGCGTCGATCGCCCTGTCAAAGGCTTCCAGGTTTCGGTTTCTTGTCTGGTCCATGAGCGTCTCTCGCGACAATACGCGGCCGGAATTGCGAACGAACACCAGAAGCATGTCGAACTCTCCGGTGGTGAGGGGCACGTCGCCGCCGCTCGGGGCGGTGAGCCGTCTGCGACCAAGGTCCAACCGCCAGCCGTCGAAGACGAGGCTTTCCTCATCCTCGGCCGGAACGCGCGAGGGGGGCGTCGCCGACGTGCGTCGACGCAAGACGGTCCTTAAGCGTGCGAGAAGTTCGCGCAGATGAAACGGCTTGGCTATGTAGTCGTCGGCGCCCACTTCCAGTCCGACAACCTTGTCCGTGACGTCGTCCTGGCCTGTCAGCATAAGTACTGGCACGTCGGACGTATTGCGGAGCTCCCTCAAGAGCTCCAGGCCGTTTTCTCCATTCGGAAGGACGAGATCGAGGAAAACCGCGGCGTATGTTGCCTTCGCGAGTTCCGCGCGCATGGCCGAGCCGTTGCTCACGGCATGCACTCGGTAGCCGTTGTCCTCGAAGTAACGGATCAGCATCTGCCTGATCCGGGCGTCATCATCGACTACTAGAATGCGATCGGATTCCATTTCGCTCAATCGTCCCGCTGTGAACTTGCATCGGAGAAATAGCGCAGGATTTTTGCCAACGCCACAGGCAGGATTGCAAATCGAAAGCCAGGAATGGGAGCTCGACTGCGGGTCGCAGTCAAGAACAGCTTCAAAAGGATCGGCTAGCAGGGATCCGCACCAACGAATAGGCAGCTTGATCCGGCATCGCATCGAGGCAACAGTTCCTCTCCGATTGAGTGTTAAGTGTTGGGGGGACAGCAATGTCAGGAATGCTCCAAATCGCACTTCCGCACTTCCAAGGATCGCGGCGGAAAGTCGCGGGTCTCGCCCTCATAGTTCCGACCTTCAAGGAGGTCGACAAGGTAAATCCCCTCATCGAAAGGCTGCGAGACGCCCTCGACGGCATAAACTGGGAGGTCGTGATCGTCGATGATGACTCGCCCGACGGCGCCGCCGGAGCAGTGACGGAAGTCGCACGTACCGATCCGGGGGTGCGTTTCATCCGGAGAATGGGTCGAAGAGGGCTGTCGTCGGCGGTTGTCGAAGGCATTCTAAGTACTTCCTCGTCGCGGTGATCGATGCCGATATGCAGCACGACGACCGTCTCCTATCGAAAATGTGCGAGGCGCTGAGAGATGGCCTGTGGAGCTGGTCGTCGGTTCGCGATATGTCGCCGATGGTGGCGTCGGTGCGTGGGACAAGACCCGGCAGAGAATCAGCAAACTGGCAACGCTGCTCTCGCGACTGGTCATGAGGGAAGAGCTCGCCTATCATCATCGTGGGTGTCGGCTGGAACAACGACGGGCGCTTTGGCGCCCCGGCAGAGATGATCATGTTCGCATAAGGTGCGCCAGATGTCGGGAGCAAAGGCCATTAGGAAAGGCAAGGTCGCGGTGCGGTTCCTGCTTGCGCTATCGCTCAGTTTGGTTGCGCTGTCGACAATATCGGGTTATCGGGGGACCAGGGCCGCCAGCGTTCACGCCGTGCAGGAAGATCGCCCTGTCGATATCGTGACCGTTCTGCCAGGAATTGGCGACGTCATCCCACAGTTCCCCCTGAAGATATCGCAGAACCGACGATACACGGTCGATTCGGCGGGTACGCCTTTTCTGATGATCGGTGACACGGCCTGGTCGTTGATGGCCCAGCTGAAGAGAGAGGATGTCGACGCCTATCTGCTGGACCGCAAGGCGCGGGGGTTCAACGCAATACTGGTGAACCTGATCGAGCATCGCTTCGCCACCAATGCGCCGGCAAATGCCTACGGCGACGCGCCGTTCCTCGCACCGGGCAGATTCGATATGCCCAACGAGGCCTATTTCGCCTATGCGGACTGGATCGTCGCACGTGCGTCCGAACTCGGACTGCTGGTATTGCTGGCGCCGTCCTACACCGGCGCCGGCGGCGGGTCGGAGGGATGGTACCAGGAAATAAGGGCGGCCGGCGCCGAGAAAATGCATGCCTATGGCAGGTTCGTCGGAGCCCGCTACAGCCGCTTCCGGAATGTGCTCTGGGTCATCAACGGCGATACCAATCCGCCGGATCTTGATCTCGTGCGCGCGGTCGCCAACGGCATTCAGGACGCCGATCCGGACGCGCTGCAAACCTCGCACAACGCGAACGGAACGGCCGGCGCGGATCTCTGGGGCGGCGAGGCATGGCTGAAGCTGAACAATGTCTACACATGGGATCCGGTCTTTCCGCAAGCGAGAGACCAATATCTGAGGAAGCCGATCCTGCCCTTCTTTCTCCTGGAGAGCCAATATGAAAATGGACCCGGTATGTCGACGCAGAGGCTGCGGGGACAGGCTTACCAGGCATTGCTGACCGGCGCATCCGGTCAGATATTCGGAAATTTCCCCATCTGGTATTTCGACGGAACCGATGAGTTTTCCGTGCCCCGGGGCTGGAAAAATGCGCTGGACAGCCAAGGCGCTCGCAGCATGACGCAACTGCGGGATCTTTTCTCGCATGTGCAATGGCAAGACTTCGTGCCTGATGTCGACAATGAATTTCTGGTCGGCGGGATCGGAAGCGGTCAAAGGCGCAGTGTCGCGGCACGTTCACCGGATGGCCTCACTGCGCTTGTCTACATCCCTGAAGACCGATCGATCACTTTGAAAATGGGGCAGTTGGAACGGAAGCAGGTTCGCGCGATCTGGTGGGATCCTGTCAACGGGCGCGGCTTCGAAGCGAGCGGCTCACCCCTTCGCGCGAAAAGGCTCGAATCGTTTCGCCCTGGGGCGGAAAATAGCGGTGGTGACGGCGATTGGATCCTGATTCTCAAGGGTGAAGATTAGAAGGGCGAGGTTTGGAGATGGCGAGCGATAGTATTCACGGGGCGGGCAAACGGGACAGATCTCTGACCTCGGTGGGCCCAACCGATTTTGCGTGGCCGCTTGTATCGCCGCTCCCTGGGCAGTGACGGTCTTTTTTCGAAAATTGCCGACATTTCACATGCCTGCCCGTTCTTTTTGTGGTCCGCTTATCGTGGCGACCCGGCCGCTGGGCTATTCACCCTCCTGTTCATTACCGTCGGCAACGCCGGCGAGCGAAACGACGTCCCGTTCTTTATCATCACGGCGGTGATAGTGTTCGTGGGGCGGCAAACCCCGTTCGCTGGTGCGAATTCTCCTGAAGATTGACTTGCCCGGTGTATGGACTTTGGCGTTTGGAAGGCCGCGCGGGGTTTGGTGGGCAGCTGTGGTCCACCCGCTGCGCACTTCAGCGCCCGCGCCTCAACGAACCTGTCGCCTTTAGCCTCCCCTAGATCGGTCAGCATTCTGAGATCGTCAGCAATCCCCTCGCTCGTGACCGGGTACGATTCGTCTTCCGGACGTCCATCGAGCCTGCCTTGCGTTAGTCGGCCTCGAAAGGGCGGCGGCCATTACGACGACATCAATCAAGGTCAATCACCCTGGGCCACTTTGCGGTGATAGCTCGCGATGCTAGCAGGCCTCTTTCAACAGGCTCACGCTCTCGACGGAGATGTTCTTGCCTTTGACGGCGACGCCCAATGGTGCCAGTGCGGCAAACGCGCGCGAGAGGGCTTCGGGGGCCAGCCCCAGCTTTCCCGCAAGTATTCGTTTCTGATAGGGCAGGCGTAATGTGGCATGCGAAACGGAAGGTGGGCATCGGGCGACGAGGTAGTTGGCGACCCGCTGGGCTGCCGTATGAAGCCGGTCTCCTGCAATGCAATCGAGCGCGCCGAGGAGATGCCTCGCCATTATGTGCATGATGTTTTGTTGAATACCCTGATGCTGCTGGGCGAGTGATCGCAAGCGCTTGAGATCGAACATCACGATTTCCGTAAACTCTGCCGCCCAGGCGCCATGTGCGTATGTGGTGCCGCCGGTAACGAGGTATTCCCCGAAGACGTCCCCGGGTTCGCAGATGGAGACATCGGCTTCGCGGCCGGCCGATTCCTTCTTTGTAAGGCGCACGAGCCCGCTCGTGACGCAGAAAATGAACCCGGCTTTCTGGCCCTCTTCGACGATTTGTTCGTGGGGAGAGAATGTTCGCAATTCGGCCAAAGCCGATAGCGTCTCCACAGTTTCTCGATCCAATCCTGCGAGCAACTCGGATCGCAGAAGCACGGGATTTCTTGCAAGCATCGTCCTTCCTTTCCTGCTTGAGGCAACCGTTATGGTGTCGGTTCGTTTTCATCGTCCGCGAGTACACGCCAGGCAGCACCCTGAAGGTCCTCGTACTGGCCGCTTTTAAGCGACCAAAGGAAAGCAAGGAGCCCCATGGCGCCCATAAGAAGCGCGATCGGGATCAAGTAGATCAACATGTTCATGCTGCATTGACCTCTCTCGTCGTCGTCATTGTTCGTTCTCGCCGCTGGTGCATGCCGAGTGTGTTTAGCCGCAATGCGTTGGTGACGACGATGATCGAGGAGGTGGACATCGCCACCGCGGCGATCAGCGGCGTTGCATATCCTGCGATCGCGATCGGAACCGCCAACACGTTGTAGCCAATCGCGAGGGCGAAGTTCTGACGGATGAGCTTCGCGGCTTGTTTGGCGACCGCGATAGCCTGGGGCACGGCCTCCAGCCGCTCGTTGAAGAAGACCAGATCGGCGGCCTGGCGACCAATGTCGGAGGCCGTGGCGGGAGCCATCGAAACATGGGCCGCAGCAAGCGCCGGGGCGTCGTTGATGCCATCGCCAACCATCAGAACCCGATGGCCATTGGCACTGAGCCGTTGGCACTCTTCAACCTTCTGCTGTGGCCCGAGAGCGCCCAAGGCCTTGTCGAGACCCAGTACGAGAGCCGTGCTGTCGACCACGCTCTGGCGGTCGCCGGACACGATCACCGTTTCATATCCGCGCAGATTGAGCTCATCGACGGCTTCCCTGGCACCCGGTCGAAGCGTGTCCTCAAAGAGGAAGCGAGCCTGGACTTCGTCGTTTCTCGACAGCACGACCTCGGAAAAGGGGCTGTCGTCACTGGGCGATGCCGCGGTGGGGTCTGCGAAGGCCGCGTTGCCCAGTCGATAGGTCTCGCCTGCGCGGCAAGCCTGAAGCCCGCCCCCGGGGATCTCGCTCACCCGATCGAATGGCGTCGGAGCCGGCCCCCCGCTTCGCGCAAGGGCCTGCGACAGTGGATGCCGCGAATGAACCGCCAGGCCCTTGGCCTTCGCAATGAACCTGTCATCCAAGGCTGTGGTCGCGACAAGCCGTGGCACACCAATGGTTAGTGTGCCCGTCTTGTCGAAGGCAACCGTGTCGACCTCTGCCAGTCTTTCCAGGGCCGAGCCATCCTTCACCATGACCCCTTTTCGAAAGAGTTCGCCGGCGGCGACGACCTGTACAACCGGGACTGCAAGGCCGAGTGCACACGGGCAAGTGATGATAAGAACGGCGACTGCGACCAGCATCGCATGCTTCCAGTCGCCGCCGAAAAAACCCCAGGCGAGAAACGAGACAAGTGCTAGAAGGTGGACTGCCGGCGAGTAGAGGGACGCAGCCCGGTCGGCGATGCGGCGGTAGCGAGCGCGGCCGCCTTCGGCCGCTTCCATCAGATTGATGATCTCTGCGAGGAGAGAGTTCTTCGCAAGTTTTGTCGCACGCACGACGAGCGAGCCAGTCAGGTTCATGGCTCCGGAACTGACCTGGCTCCCACCGGCGACCGCCACGGGACTGCTTTCGCCGGTAACGATGGAGAGATCAATGTCGCTTTCTCCGCTGAGGATCGTTCCGTCGACCGGAATGCGCTCCCCGGCCGCGATCGCGACTTCGTCACCAACAGCTATGTCCTCGATTGGAATGTAATGCCGTGATCCGTCGCGCATCAGTAGCAGCGCCCCGCGGGGAGCCAGTCTTGCCAAGCCATTGATCGCCGCGCGAGCCTTTTCGCGCATCACGTGATCGAGGGTTCTTCCAATGAGAAGAAAGAACAGCAGCGAAACCGATGCGTCGAACCACGCGTGCTCGCCGTGATGCATGGTCTCCCACAGCGAAACCGCGTACGAGAGTGTGACCGCCAGGGAAATGGGCACGTCCATGTTGGTCCGCCCGTGCTTGAGCGCGTTCCATGCCGACCGGAAGAAGAAGCGCCCGGCGTAAACCAAGGCCGGGGCCGCGATCAACGCGGAGATCCAATGGAACATGTCTCGGGTTGCGGCGTCGGCCCCCGACCACACCGAAACCGACAAGAGCATGATGTTCGTGGCTGCGAAACCGGATACTCCGACGGCAAGCAGGAGCTGATTCCTCGTGGTGTCGTTTTCTGAGGCGATGGGCGTGAAAAGATGCGCTCGATATCCGGCTGAGTTGATTGCTAAGATGATGCCGGTCGGATCCGTCGTTTGCTTATCAAACTCCTGCCGGTAAATGCACGTCACTCGCCGAGAAGTAAGGTTCACCCTTGCCTTTGTAACGTAGGGGAGCGCCGACAGCGCCCTCTCGATAGTCGAAATGCAGGCACCGCAATGGACGTCGGGGACGCTTAGGTCGAGCTGGCGAAGGCCGTCCCCCAGCGGGTGGCTTACAAGCGCGATCTCCTCGGCGCTGAACGATGTCGCGCTCATTGCCAGCACGCTCTCTGTATTCAGGTCGCAACATGTCATTGGCCGAACCCCGCCGTGTCGATGCGAGCCGCTTCATGCATGACGATGGCATCGCCCTTGCGCGAGATCACTTCAACGATCCAGTCGCCCGACGCGAGACGATGGCGCGCTTCGAACCGCCCTTCGCCCACCTTGCTGAACGGCAACTGGAAGTCCTCGTGGTCGCCGACCGGGCGCTTGAAGTTCGCGGTCACCTCATCGACCGCTGCAGGAGACCGATCCTTATTACGGATGTCGTAGTGGATCACGTCGTCCTTCAGGGAGAGTTCACCGACGATGCCCGATGCCGCCATCGCCTTCATGACCTCGGCCTTGCGATTGAATTCCTGGCTGGCGACGTAAGTGTTCTCCACCACCAGACCACTCCAGCTCGACGATGCGAACCAGGCCATCGTAACATTGACGCAAATGACGACCGCGAAGAAGGCGGACGTGATGAGAAGCATGTGTCGGCCAGTGAATCCTTGAGCGCGAGTGGTCATTTGACGTCTCCTGGGGCGTTGAACGCGGCGCGGTAGGTCGCCCGATTGGAATGGTCGGCGTCCTCGATGATGAAAAGGAACTCGTTGACCGCGCCGCCTGTCTGCTTGCGTGTGACGAATACCTTCAGCGAGGTGGCGACATCGGGTTGAGCGTCCACGGTGAAGCTGCGGGCATCCTCTTTCCCGAATTCAGGGATGCGCATCGTCGCCCCTTCAAGACCGGAAAGGCTGACCTGTACTTGCTTGGGCTGCGGCACCATGTTCAGGATACGCAGCGTGTAGCCATTTCGGATCGAACCGTTGCTCTCCAGAACATATTGAGGGTTGCGGTCATGGACGACATTGAGTTCGAGCCGGTCCCGCAATGCCAGATGCACGAGCATGGCAATACCGATCAACGACCAGACGACCGCGTAGAACACCACTCTCGGACGAAAGATGATGCGCCAGTTGAAGTGCCGGATCGCCTCCACGAACGTGCTGTCGGCATTCCGCACCCTGGCGGGCTGGACATGTGTGCGCCCGTTGTCGGTGGCAAGCGCCATGTTGCTCGCATACTCGCTAAGCGTGGCGTATGCGATCAGTCCGCGGGGTTTGCCAAGTTTGTCCATGACCCCGTCGCAGGCGTCGATACAAAGGGCGCAGGTGATGCACTCCATCTGCTGGCCATCTCGAATGTCGATGCCCATGGGACAGACGGCCACGCAGGCGTTGCAGTCGACGCAGTCGCCGACGGCTACTCCGTTGGTCTGGGCCTTCTTGGCGTGACGCGAGCGGGCTTCACCGCGCCAGTCGTTGTAGGTCACGACCAACGAGTTCTCATCAAGCATGGCGCCCTGGATGCGAGGCCAGGGGCACATATACGTGCAGACCTGTTCGCGCATCAGGCCGCCGAGAACGTAGGTCGTTGCTGTGAGGATGGCGACGGTCGCGTAAGCCACGGCGGGTGCCTGTCCGGTAAACAATAGAGACGCGAGATTGGGCGCATCTGCGAAATAGAAGATCCAGGCCCCGCCGGTGGCAACGCCAATGACGATCCAGATCGTGTGCTTGACGACGCGCTTTTTAATCTTGTCGAAACTCCATGGCCCGGCGTCGAGCTTCATTCTGGCGTTGCGATCGCCTTCGATCGCGCGCTCGACCACCAAAAACAGATCGACCCAGACCGTCTGGGGACAAGCATATCCGCACCAGGCGCGTCCGACTGCAGACGTCACCAGGAAGAGGCCAAACCCGGCCATCACAAGCAGCCCCGCTACGTAGTAGAACTCCTGCGGCCAGATCTCGATGAAGAAGAAGAAGAAACGCCGCGACGACAGGTCGACCAGAATGGCCTGGTCCGGGGCATAGGGCCCACGGTCCCAGCGGATCCACGGCGCAAGATAGTAGATGCCGAGCGTGATCAGCATTACGATCCATTTGAACTGACGAAATCGACCTTCAGCTCTCTTGGGAAACACTTTTTTTCTGGCGGCGTAGAGCGGCTGACGGTTTCGGCGGGCGTTGACGGGCTCGGCGTTCAACCGTTCGATATTCTCGGGATCTGGCGCGGTATATAGGTTCATGGGACGTGTCCGAATTTTATTTGCCCGTTCTTGCAGCTTCTCGACCACCCTTCCTTGATGCAGATCAAGAATGGGCGATCCGAAAAAAAGCCGCGCTCCAGACAGAAGACGGGGCGCTAATGGCGCTGGACAAGCAGCGCATAACGGATTTTGGGCTTGTTGTTCTTTGAGCCACATCCACGATGCGGCGCGACCGAAAACAAAGAATGGCCACGCCTTGGAGAGAGGCGGCGTGGCCCGGAAGATCTGCGGGGGGAGAAGATCCGCGACAACCTTCCCTTCGACGGCAGGAATCTTGAGAGTTTGGTGTGGCCGCCGTCTTTGGGATTGGCCAACTGCTACGAGGCGCCCAGCGCGGGAAGTGTCGCAGCCAGTATGCCGGACCCGGATCGCGCAGTGCGCAGCTTTTAAAGGCGGCGACTGGCAACAGGAAGATCAAAAAAATGGCCGCATCCGAGGGGATGCGGCCCAAAGTCTATACTGGGAGAGGATGCGCGCTCACATCCTCGACAGGACAGGCGCCACTTTAGCGGCTTGTGGTCTTGTGGTCTTTGAGGCAGGTCAAATTCACAATCGAACTGCCGATCTTTTCAGGGTCGTCCTGTTCACTGACGGGCGGCGCCGTTTTCGCACGTGCCGATACGCGCGAATGGATCACGGCGCGCGGAGTACCGTAGAGACCGAGGAGTGGGTTGTGGTCGTGGTTTGTCATTGTGACCTCCTTACGTCCCGCCGCCCAGCGAGTGGACGAAGACTGTGAGCTCTTTCACTGCGGTCTCCCCCAATCTTGCGGACCAGGCGGGCATCATGCCGTGCTTTGGCGAACTGACCTGACGGATGATTGCATCTTCACCACGTCCCTTGAGCCAGATCGCGTCGGCGAGATTGGGGGCACCCATATCGACCTTGCCTTTGGCGTCCTCCCCGTGACACGCGGCGCAGTTGTCCGCAAACACCTGCTTTCCAGCTTCCGCAAGCTCCGGCTTGGATGGAGTGTTCGTCAGCCCCCACACGTAAGCTGCGACCTGCTTTGTCTGCGTTGCGTCCAAAATCTCCTTGAACGCCGGCATCTCCGAAACGTGGGTATCGGCGTCCGCATCGAAGCGAATTCCGTGCGCGATCGTTTTTTGAATCGAGTCGAGATCGCCACCCCATAGCCAGTCGTCATCATTCAGGTTGGGGAAGCCTGGGCCACCACTTGCTCCCGAACCGTGGCAGGGGGCGCAGTTGACCTTGAAGGCCGATGCCCCGCCTGCGATCGCGAACTCGCGCAGCGCTGGATCCGCATCGATTTCCTGAACGGTCTTCGTGGCGATCATGTCATGGAACTTCACCTGGCTCGCCTTCGCCAGGTCGAGGTCCTGCTGAAGCTCGGCGCGGCTCGAAAAGCCAAGAAGTCCCTTCGTCGTGGAGGTGATCATCGGGATCGCAGGGTATGCGACGGCATACCCGATGGCCCACAGAATCGTTGCGTAGAATGTCCACACCCACCATCTTGGCATCGGGTTGTTCAATTCGCGGATGCCATCCCATTCGTGTCCGGTGGTTTCGACGCCGCTGACTTCATCGATATGTTTTTCCGACATCTCAATCATCCTTCAAGGGAATATCGGCGGCCTCTTTAGCTGTCTGCTTGCTGCCGGGACGAAGCGTGAAGACGACTGCGCCTACGAAAAACGCGGCCATTGCCACGAGACCCCAACTATCGGCGAAGTGCCGCATTGCTGTGTAAGTTTCCATCAGATCACCTCAACGGTAGCCGGTCGCATCGTCGTAGGTCGAGAAGTCGACCAACGTTCCGAGCATCTGCAGATAGGAAACGAGGGCATCCATTTCCGTAAGCCGGGCAGGGTCGCCGTCGAAATCGCCGACCTTCGCCTTCGGATAGCGGGCCAGGAGTTCCGTCGTGTCCGCGTTCGGATCAGCCTGTGCCTTCATGTCGGCTTCGGCGTTCGCAAGCATGTCGGCGGTGTAGGGAACGCCAACGTCTTCGTTGGCCTTCAGATCCATTCCGACGTCCTTGACGGTGATCTCCTGCTCCTTGAGGAAGGCATATTTCGGCATGATCGACTCGGGAACGACGGCCCGAGGATCGGAAAGATGCTGGACATGCCACTCATTCGAGTAGCGTCCGCCGACACGGGCGAGGTCCGGACCAGTGCGTTTTGAGCCCCACTGGAAGGGATGGTCGTACATCGACTCGGCGGCAAGAGAATAGTGTCCGTAGCGCTCCACTTCGTCACGGAACGGCCTGATCATCTGGCTGTGGCAGAGGTAGCAGCCCTCACGGATGTAGATATTCCGCCCGGCCAGCTCCAGGGGCGTGTAGGGACGCATCCCCTCGACTTTCTCGATCGTGTTCTGCAAGTAGAACAGCGGTGCGATCTCGACGATGCCGCCAATACTGACCACGAGAAGCGAGCCGACGAGAAGCAGCGTGGCGTTCTTTTCGAGGATTTGGTGTTTGTCTAATATCGATGCCATATTTCACCTCACTCGGCAGGCTGTGCCTGGGGCACGTAAGCGGTCGGGATAGCGGCTTCGTCACGGATGCGTCCGCGGATCGTCATGAACACGTTCCACGCCATCACGATGCCGCCTGCCAGGTACAGCGTCCCGCCAACTGCTCGCAGCACGTAGTAGGGGATCATCGCGGAGACAGTTTCGGCGAAGGAGTAGACGAGGAAGCCCTGCGAATTGTACTCGCGCCACATCAGACCTTGCTGGATGCCGGCGACCCAAAGAACGGCTGCGTAGATGACGATGCCGAGGGTGGCGAGCCAGAAGTGCCAGTTTACCATTCGCAGGCTGTAGAGCCGGTCGCGTCCCCAGAGCTTGGGCGTCAGGTAATAGACCGCTCCGAATGTAATCATACCCACCCATCCGAGGGCGCCGGAATGGACGTGACCGATTGTCCATTCGGTATAGTGGCTGAGCGAGTTGACGGTCTTCACCGACATCATCGGACCTTCGAAGGTCGACATCCCATAGAAGGCGATGGCGACGATCATCATGCGGATGATTGGGTCGGTTCGGATCTTGTCCCAGGCTCCCGAGAGCGTCATCAGGCCGTTGATCATGCCGCCCCAAGAAGGCATCCACAGCATGACGGAAAACACCATGCCGAGTGTCTGCGCCCAGTCGGGCAGCGCGGTATAATGAAGATGGTGCGGGCCGGCCCAGATGTACATGAAGATCAGCGCCCAGAAGTGAATGATCGACAGGCGGTAGGAGTACACGGGACGGTTTGCTTGCTT
>Ga0209025_1003936_pt1 | contig 13346 bp, 14 predicted proteins | sample AraplaMF_Col_mLB_FD_184256 | JGI IMG/M metagenome (GOLD analysis project Ga0209025, IMG submission 184256) | Arabidopsis root microbial communities from the University of North Carolina, USA - plate scrape MF_Col_mLB (SPAdes) (version 2) | ecosystem: Host-associated > Plants > Roots > Endosphere... | reverse complement strand
CATCTGTGTTTCCGAAATCATGATTTGCAACGTGTAAATCAGTATGACAAACTCCACAATACTCTACATCTACTAGCGCTTCACCTGAGTGTAACGGACGTAATTCTTTTTCAATAACTTCAATGTTCGCTTTACTATTTTTATTTACTACTACTGCTTTCATATGTGATCTCCCCTTTAGTGTTTTAGAGTTTTAATGAGTTCATCTCACAACTTCTACCTGCACTGTTTTGGCCAATTATTGCACCAAATTTAAATGTTCAATCATCATTACACGTTCATCATAACATTTAATTTTAAAAGCTTATTGTTAAATATTGAACAATATTTGAATTATTAACCAAAAATTTATTTGAAGAAAAAACTGAAATTACATCTATGTATATAGTTTATTAGAGCTCTACGCGGGAATATAAGACTCCATTAATACAGATTTTTCAAAACAGGAAACTCTATAGTCATCAAATTTTAATAACAGAATACTGACCAATATAAAAAGCCCTTCATCTGAAGGACTTTTTATATTCGTTTCATCGAAATTGTTTCACGTATACTTTGTAAATTTTGCAACGTTTCTTCTTGACGCTGTAACGATAACCCAACGTATAAAGTATCTAATAAACTTAACTGTGCTAATCTTGATGAACTGGCTTCTGTGCGGAATTCCGTCTCACGTGTTGAAGTATATAATGTAATATCAGCAAGTTGACTTAATGCAGATTTCTGATAGCTCGTAATTGCAATAATGTGAGCTCCCCTTGCTTTCGCTACTTCTAACGCTTCTAGTAACCCTTTATTGCTACCAGAATGAGAAATTGCAATAACCACTGCTTCTTTCGTAAGTAAACCCGCACCCATAATTTGAAAATGGGAATCTGTATGAGCAATACAAGAAATACCCGTTCTCATAAATTTATGATATGCATCCATCGCAATAATACCAGAACCACCATTTCCATAAAACTCAATACGGCTTGTATCTTGCAATACTTTTACAGCTTTCTCTAGTGCTGTATCGTTTAGCAAATGTAAAGTATCTTGCAGTCCTGTAATATGCGAATGAAAAACTTTTTTAGCAACAGTTATCATACTATCTTCCGCAGATACTTCTTCATGAATATTTTGCATAGGAGTATGTACAATTTCACGAGCTAATGTAATCTTTAAATCTTGAAACCCTTGAAACCCAAGGTGCTTACATAAGCGGAATATCGTAGCTTCAGAACTATGCGTAACTTCAGCTAATTCTGTAATAGATTTATGTACAACATCTTGTGGATGTTTCAATATATGTTCGGCAATACTTCGCAATTTCGGTGATAAACCGTTTAACGAAGCCTGAATCTTTCCAATCCCACTTCTTGTACCCGGCATAGCATATCTTCCCCTTCCATCGTAGCTTTATTGTACCTAATTATCGAAAGAAGAAAAACCTTTATTTGGCACTACTAAAAATTGAAGTTTTAATCAGCGAGAGTTTTGTACATCTCCCACTGATTGTTAGCCCGCAAATAGCGGGCTAACTCTATACACTTCTATATATTCTGACATAACATGGTACACCATTATTCATACTTACGATTCCCCTCATGCTTCACCGCATATAATGCAGCTTGTGTACGATCATCTACTTCCAATTTAGCTAAAACATTTGAAACGTGTGTTTTCACAGTTTGTTCTGTAATATGAAGCTCTGCTGCAATTTCTTTATTACTTCGCCCTTTTGCAATTTCACGAAGTACTTCTTGCTCTCTTTTCGTTAACATGGAAAAAGGATTTTCTTTTTCTTTCTTAACTGCTGACCGTCCCAAGAGTGCTGGTGTTACTTTCGGATGAAAATTCGCATTCCCTTCATGTACTGCGATAATTGAAGCTACAAGTTGCTCAGGTTGTACTTCTTTTAATTGATAACCATCCGCTCCAGCTTCCAATGCTGGTAAAACATAATCTTGCTCTGAAAAACTGCTTAGTATAAGTATCTTGATCGTTTCATCATGTTTTTTTATCCGTTTTGTTGCTTCAATACCATCCATCTTCGGCATTGATAAATCCATTAATACTACATCTGGTCTTTCCGTTCGGACGAATGTTAATGCCTCTTCACCATTTTCCACTTCCCCAACTATTTCAAATTCTTCTCTCGTTTTCAAAAAGAATACAAGTCCTCTTCGGACAATATGATGATCCTCAACTAACAGTAATTTAATCTTCAAGCTTCTTCCCCCTTCAAACTGGCAATTGAATTTCAATTTTCGTACCTTTTTTCAGCTCTGTTTTTATTTGAAATGATCCCCTCATTAACTGAATACGTTCCTTCATACTTTTTAAACCGAGCGCTGACTCTCTTACGTGATCTTGTATAAATCCTATTCCGTTATCTTCTATGTAAAAATACAACTGATTATTTTCTATTTTTAAAAGAACATTTACCTTTTCACATGAAGCGTGTTTTTTACAATTATGTATAGCTTCCTGGCTAATACGCCATAAAACTTCTTCTATTTCATCTCCAATTGAAACCATTCCATCAATTCGAACTTCCACGTGAATCCCTAACAACTTTCCGTAATTTTTAATCGCCTCTGCTAAACCTTTCTCTAATCCTTCTGGTCTTAATTGCCAAATTAAAAGTGTCATTTCTTGTAATGCTTCCTGTGATAGTTCTCCAATATAACTCAACATCTCTTGCAAGTCTCTATCTTGTGTCATGTTTAGAGTACCTTTTGCTGTTAGCATAATAGAAAATAACAATTGTTTTACTGAATCATGTAAATCACGAGCTAATCGATTTCTTTCAGCTACTACTACATATTTACGTTCTTTCTCTACTAACTGAATACGTTGTATTGTCGTTCCTATTTGAAATGCAATCGATTCTAATAATGCTAATTCTTCCTCCGAAAAATGTGTTTTTTGAGGCGAGGCCACATTTAATAGACCAAATTTCTCCAATCCAGACCTAAGAGGAATTGTCGCATGATGCGTTACATCTTCGGTCTCTCCCCAATTACATTCAATCGCATCCTCAATTCGCTTACATTCAATAATATTTGTCGCTTTTTCCAATCTGCCATTCACAAAACGCTCTACACACCAGCAGTCCCCTTCACACATTGGCTTCTTCTCTTGCCACGTAAGAGCTGGCGGTAACTTTTCATCTACAAGCATTCGGTGCTTTCCACTTTCATCAATAAAAAAGATCCACCCTGTTTGCAAATTCATAACTTGTAACAATGTATGTAACACTTTTTCTAACATGTCTTGTAAGTCTGTTGCTTCATTTAATAATTCTGCAATTGCTTTTAATGCTTCTAAACGATGCATCTCTTTTTCTTCAAAATTCATTTTCATCACCATCTACCATTATAACATTAAGAAATTTCTAAATTCTACAAATTAAAAAGAACTGAATTCCTTCAGTTCTTTCTTTATATTGATTATTTTATTATTGTTTTTCTATCCAATTATTCTACTTTAGCTGTCCGATACAGATTGTCCACCATGGTTATACTGTAAACTCTCAGTAGTAACGAACATATTTGCTGATGGCATTTGCACTTGATTCTTATGGAACATAGACATTAATTCAAATCTTACTTGTCTCGAAATTTCAAAATAATCTTCTGGCTTTATTAAGCCTGTAATACAAAATTCATATCCAACGTATTTAAGATTTGGATTTAAATCTGTAACACCAACGTATTTAAACGGTTCCACAGCTTCATCTTCTACTTTATAAAGGTTTGTTGCGAATTTTTCATTGCAGTTCACACAAACTTCTTCTAACAATTCCTTAACTCTTGTAGGATCTTCCTGATAACTTACCGTAATCCGTTCAATTACGCGCATCCATCCTTTATTAAAATTTTGTATCGTTCTAATCTCTCCGTGTGGTATCGTAAGAAGTTTTCCTGACCATTCACGAATTTGCATAAAACGAATACTAATTTCCTCAATTGTTCCTGAGTTTGTTCCGTTAAAAGTAACAAAATCGCCAACACGAAACTCTTTGTCCGCTAATCGTGCAAAGCCTAATATAACATCTTTTAACATCTGCTGTGCAGCAAAACCGATAACAACTCCCGCTATCCCTGCACCTGCAATGATACTTTTTATATCTACAAACTGGCTAATTAAATAAATGATTAGACTGATGATAATGATATATCTAAAAATAGATCGAATCACACTTTGAATCGTTTGCTCTACCTCTTCATCAAAAAAGCTTGATTTCCTAAAAAACCAATCAATAATGCGGTTAATTACAAAAGAGATAATGATTAAAACTAAAGCAAATAGTAAAAATCTTAAAAGTAAAAACTCTCTTACATAATTAAAAAATTCTTCCGTATACGTTAATACGCTCATTCATCCACACCCTTAACTAATGAAAATTTCATGAAAAACTAGTTTATTGTTTTCATTTTTGATTTCCTTAAAACTTGTTACACATTCTTCTTTAAATATACCCTTTTTCATCACCTAAAGGGAGCTGACAATTGAAATTTTATTAAATGTAGTTTTTTTATCCCAACACTCCCCTATACAAAAAGGGGAATATTAACACAACGCCGAATAGTTCATTTAAAAACATTCTGACTCTCGGAGGTTACTAATAATGGGATATATCGAAGAGCTAAGAGAAGTTATCGGATCGAGACCACTCAATCTAGCAGGAGTTGCTGTAGCTATTTTCAATGAACAAGGACAAATATTACTTCAACAAAGACGAAATGGTATTTGGGGTGTCCCTGGTGGATTCGTTGAACTCGGTGAATCAACAGAAGAAGCCGGAAGACGAGAAGTGCTTGAAGAAACAGGGATTGAAATAGGAACCTTACAATTAATAAGCGTATTTTCTGGAAAAGAATTTTTTGTGAAATTACCGAACGGAGATGAATTTTATCCTATCACAATCGCATATCTTTGCAAAGACATTACAGGCGGCAAATTAAAAGCTGATGCGTTCGAATCATTAGATGTACAATTTTTTGATTTAAATGCGTTACCAGAAAAAATAAGTCCGTTTATAAAAAAACTAATCGAACAAAATATCGTTTCTATTTAAACGTAAAAAAGAGACCTTTTTTAAAGGCCTCTTTTTTTACTTCACTTCTGCGTTTAAACAAGATTGAAAATGTCCTAGTGCATATTCATGTCCTTGCGCATTAAAAGATGCAACCGCCTTTTCAAATACTACAATTTTAAATCCTTTATTATAAGCGTCTACGGCTGTGTGAAGAACACAAATATCAGTACAAACCCCTACAAGATGTACTTCTTCTATTCCTCTTTCTCGTAACTTCATCTCTAAATCTGTTCCTGCAAATGCACTATATCGCGTTTTACCCATGTAATATACATTCTCTGCATTTTTATATGTTTCGTACACATCCTGTAATTCACCAAATAAATCTCTTCCATTTGTACCAGCTATGTTATGAGGTGGGAATAATTTTGATTCTGGATGATATATATCGTTTTCTTCATGTTTATCGATCGCAAAGACAACATAATCTCCATTTTCAATATATTCTTTCGTTATATGGACAATTTTCTTCTCAATTTCTTGTCCTGGTTTCCCGCATGTTAAAGCACCTTTTTCAGCTACAAAATCATATGTATAATCAATATTAATAAGAGCTCGTTTCATAACTACTATCTCCCCTTCTTCTGTTTCACAGTAAACAATAGAAAATTTGTTATTACGACATCATATGTACTATTCGACATTTCAAATAAAATACCTACATTTTTCATGTAAAACTTACCTTAATCCGAGTTTATCATATACTAGATAAATAATGGTAAAACAAATAGCTCCTATTAACAAGTCGTGAATTTGATAGTCAAGCGTAATTTTAGTCACCTCTTGGATCGTAAACGAAATGACTGACATCGTTAAAATAATTAAAACGATACGAAGACACCGACTCACATCATCAGCCTCTTTCTCTGTCATAGTAGAAACAATTGATTTCTTCCTACTTAATCGTATTAGAAAACGAAACAAGTTATTCACTATTACATCCGCTAGTCCAAACAAAAAAGCACACTACTTTTTGAGTAATGTGCTTTTTATCCTTACTTAAGACGCAGGTTTTGTTTCAAATGTTACTTGATTTAAACTAATAACCTTTCCTTTTGGGTCATTGTTTTCATACTGAACTGCAGTAATCGTATGACTACCAGTCTCAAGTGTCTTTTCTTTTAATTGTACTGTTGTCTGTGTTGTACTAGTTACTTGATGTTTATCTGCATACACTTGATCTACAAATATAAATGTTTCTTTATCATTTTGAAAATTAGAAAGCTCTAATTCAACATGTTGAATTAAAGTATCCTTTTTAATGAATACAGCTGGTATATTGCCATTTTCAGAAGTACCATCTGGTGTAATAACTTTTACTTTTCCTTCACCAACTGGCACTGCTCCTTTAGGAAATACAACTATATTCTCATTACTTGCGTTTACAACTCGTTCTTCCTGCTTTGATTGCGCATTCTCTTTTTCTTGTGGAGCACCGCAACCAGCTAATAACAATACAGACAATCCAGTGATTATGAATTTTTTCAAAATTCATCCCCCCTGTCATTTCATTATAATTTATTATACAAAAATAACTTTTTAATTTTAAGACTATTTTCAACACTTTCATGAACAAATAGAATATCGCTCACGATTAATGTATCATACTTTCCTTAATAGAACATTAATTTTTTTTATGAAATAAATAGTAATTCCCTCTTATCTATCATTTTAGCCCAACAAATGAATTACATACCTGTCCAAAATAAAAAGACATTGTTCATTCAATGTCTTTTTATTTTAAGCTTTAAAAAATAAATGTTGTAATCTCATCTACTTCTTTTCTTGGAAGTTTCTTTGGCTTATCTTTCGGAAAACCGAGAGAAATAACCATGTTTATTTGTTTTTCAGGCTCAATTTGTAAATATTGTCGTAGTTCATCTTGAGCTAACAATACCGGTCCTGTCATTGGACAAGTACCAAGTCCTTTGGCATGTGCAGCCAACATTAAGTTTTGTGCTGCTAAACAGCTACTCTTAATTCCTTCTTCTTCCCAAACTGAATCTGGAACAAAAGCAATTGGATCAAATATCTTTTCGCGAAATTTTGATTCATATGGTGTTGCCAAACACACGATTAGTACTGGTGCCTCTGAGAAAGCTGTTGCATATGGTCCGAAAGAACGGATAAGTAATTTACCTGCTTTCTCTTCTCCGTTTTCAGTGGCTTTTGCCGCAAGTTTATGTAATGCATCCCAAGTCATTTGCTCAATTTCTTTAATTTTCTCTCGGTTCATAATGACTAAGAACTCCCAAGTTTGTGAGTTCGTATCACTCGGTGCATAACGAGCACAATCAATAATTTCTTTTATATCACTAATGGATACTTCTTGTTCTGTGAACTTCCTAACACTTCGTCTACCGTGAATTACTTCTTTAAAATCTTCATAATTCATACATTAAATCCCCTTTTTACAGCGTTTTCAAATCTTGTCCTATGTTTGAATTATATCATGAAAAAAAGCTGGAGGAATACCAGCTTTTTTCTCCAATATTAGTTCGTAACTTTAAACAAGCTAATACTTTCTTCATATGCAACTTGGAGTTTTTTCGTAATTGTTCCTCTTTCGCCGGTACCAAACTGTTCATCACCAATTTGAACAACTGGGAATATTTCAAGCGGTGTCGCTGTAAAGAAGCACTCATCAGCCTCATATACTTCTTGTAGTGAAAACTCTCTTTCTTCTACTTCAATATGTAACTCTTTCGCTAATGAAATAACATAGTGACGTGTAATGCCATGTAAAATGAAATTGTCAGCTGGATGTGTAATCAATTTATTATTTTTCACCATAAAGAAATTTGAATGACAGCCTTCTGTTACAATTCCATCACGTACTAATATCGCTTCTTGATATCCTTGTTCGTTTATTTTATTTTTAATCATAATATTAGGTAGCAAATTTAAAGATTTTATATGGCAAAACTTCCAACGTATATCCTCTTCTACAGTAACTTTTATTCCTCGTTCCATAGCAGCAATTGGCCTTGGAAACGAAACAATATTTGCAAAATAAGTTGGTTGCATATTTGACTCATAAACATGATTACGTGCTTGAGCACCTCTTGATATTTGCAAATATACATTCCCATCTTCTTGAAATTGATTTTTTTCAATCATTTCATGTAACTCTTCCACTAACTCTTCCTTAGTAAACGGTGGAATTAGTTGTATTTCTTCCATAGAATTAAAGAATCGTTCCAAATGTAAATCTAACAAATGTGGCTTCCCATTATATAGCCTAAATACCTCATATATACCATCACCAAATTGAAAGCCTCTCTCCTCTAATGGAATCATCGGCTGTTCTTCCTTCGTATTTACAATTCTTCCGTTAAACAAAATCCAATCTTTATGAGTAGCTTTCATTTATTCCCACTCCTTTATTCCATGATTGATTTAATTGTACAACTTATCCATGATCAAAAGAAGGAATTTTCTGTATTTTTATAAATAAAAAAGTACATCACCCATTTAAAGTGATGTACCGGGCCATTCTTCTACTTCAGAAAATATTTTTCAATATCATCTAACATAAGATTTGCAGCTACAATACCACCTGCTGTATTCCAAATCACTTCATCTACTTGGAATACTTTATTATCTTTAGAAGCTTGTAACTGTTTAAAGAGCGGATCTTCTGTCCATTCTTTTGCTAACGTGTTTCCTTCATTATTCTTATCCCCATCTTTATCAGATGTGAAATAGAATAAATAGTCCCCGTCCATATTTGGAATTTGCTCTTTTGTAATTCCTTTTATCGCAAATTCATCTTTATCTTGTAGTGGTGGTCGTTTAAACCCAATATCATTTAACACAACGCCTGAGAATGAATTTTTTTGATAAATACGAACATCACCTGGGACGAAGCGAATAATGGAAACTTTAGAGTTAACTTTATCTCCTAATTGTTCTTTTATTGATGTAATACGTTTTTTATAATCATTAAGAGCATTTTGCCCTTCTTTTTCTTTATTTACAGCTTTTGTATAAAGCGTAAAGTTTTCTTTCCAATCACCGCGCAATGTTTCAGCATATACAGTTGGCGCGATTTCTTTTAACTGCTCATATATTTTTTCGTGACGCATTTTATTTCCGATAATTAAATCTGGCTGAAGCTTCATTACTGCCTCTAAATTAATGTCACGCTCAGTTCCTACTACTTTCGTATCTTTTAACTCTTTCGCTAAATGAGGATACCATTCATCACCAGCTCTTGGTTTTGTCGTTCCAACTGGCGTTACTCCAACAGTTAAAAGTGCCTCAGCACCTTCATTTGTTAAAACGACAACTCTTTTTGGCGTACCATTTACTGTCGTTTCGCCCATTGCATGTTTTATCGTATATGAATCTTTGGCTTTAGCTGATGTACCTTTATCTTTCTTCTCTTCTTCTTTACTGCACCCTACAATTATGACCATTAGTAACATAACGCAAAGCATAAGAATATTTTTAGTGCGTGTCATAAATCCTCCTAGTTGAAAATGATTTTCAATTACATTTACAAGACTAATGTATATATCATACATTGTCAATACATATATCAGAAAACTTTTTCAATATATATAATTTAGACCTCATTTTTATTCAAACTATTACTTATTTGTTATCCATATTTTTTAACCGTAACATATGAAAAAGAAACGGACATAAGAAAGTAATTATAATTCCAGTCAGCACATAACGTAAATAATACATATCAGGTATTAATTTTTTTAGTATAAGCTGTATCATGAACAAGAAACTAAGACCTAATACCGTTTTTACCACTTGTATTTTAAAATTATTATTTTCATTCATTTTAATAAAATGATTCTTTAAAATGATACCAATCGTAGAACCTGTCAAAACTCCAAGTAATTTTAAATGATCTATTTGATCTGCCATAAAATACATAATAAGTGAAACAGCCAATACAATTTGTTGTAACAATATGAATCTCTTATCACTTAACCTCGCTGTTACTTTCGTATATAAATAAACAACGATAACACTAATTAAAACGGCACCCATTATATCACTGAGCCAATGTACACGTAAATATAAACGAGAGGTAGCAACCAATATAATAAAAACAATACCAACGATCCAAATGATTCTCTTTTTACATAAAATCATGAATGAGCTCCAAAACGTTGCAGCCAACTGGACATGTGTACTTGGAAAAGAATAACCTGCGGCTGATTTTTCATATAAAGCTTGAACTCCATCGTATGTATACGGCCTTGGAATTTTCATACACTCCTTTACCATTATCCCTACATAGCCAGAGAAACAAAGCATAACAATCATATGAAATGCTTTTCTTTTAGAAACGCACCAATATAAAATTGAAATAATAACTAAATACAGCGTTTCATTTGCAATACTAGATACAAGTTTTAAAAATGTTGTGAGTACACTTCCCTCCAAACTTGTCATCCATTCAAGAAATAAAATATCAATATTAGACATACAAAAACTATACCTCCTAAAAAATTCCATTCCGCTATTAGTCAGCACTTAAGATATACTTGTTGATTAGCATTTCAAATTTATACACCTACTCACTTTATAGATTAAGAATATATAGTACCACATACTAATAACAGGTAATATGTTAAATCCTCTAATCATTTTTATAAATTTTGATGAAATTTTGAGCTTTATATACAAAACCATTACAAGTACAAATAAAAAAACCGCCTTATGTAAGACGGTTTCTATCATTTTGCTTTAACCAATTTAAAATAAATATATACGATTGATAGTGAATATAACGTATGCAAAATAAAAGAAATAAAAGGGCTATTCCAGTGCTACTATACAGCAAGCCGAACTTTAAAAAAATATTTAAAAGCGGCGGAAAGTTTGTTATGTTTTGTAATGTAATAAGCATACAAAATAAAAGGAAAAACACAGGGGCATATTGTAATTCATACGGCTTTCTCTTCTTATTCATTCTTTTCCGAATGAAAATATGAATTAGCTCTGCTACTAAAAAACACCCTCCAATTAATACAAGACCAGAAGTCATCGTCATACATCCACCTGCCTTATATTTATCCCGCATAACTACTCATCGTTATATTTTCTTCACATATATTCCGTCTTCCACATTAAATCCAAAGCTCTCTATGAAAGATCTCGCTTGTTCTGTTAATTCCGTTTGTAATACTTTTATCCCTTTCACATTTCTTTCTTTCATCATCGTTTCAAATGTGAAATACGTATTTGTCCCATAACCGTAACTTTGATAATCAAAGTGAATAATTAACTGAGATAAAATCGCACTCTCCTCTTGTACACTATAGTCTATTACACCGATATATGTATCATCAACTTTCACACAATACTGTACTTGATGCTCAGTTAAACTATGTGAGCGAAACATTTCTTTAACAACGTTTTCATTTTCTACAGTTACTTTTTCAAACGTAATCATATGTTGTCCATCCTTTTACTATTATTGTATCAATAATACGTCCTATTTATGAAAAAAACCTTAAGACCATATGCGATCTTAAGGTTTTTCTTATTAAACTAAGCTATACGCACGTTTCGTTTCTTCGTGGAACTTATTCGTATCGTATTTATGCTCAACATAAATTTGATGCCATACCATAAACGCAAGTACAGTCCAAATTTTACGGCTATAATCGCCTTTATCTGCACAATGTGCTTCCAGTAAGTTTAATACATACTGTTTGTCGATTAAATGATCTGTTTTACTCTCATTTATAATATTGATAGCCCAATCATGCATTTCGTCTTTTAACCAGTGACGAATTGGTACTGGGAATCCAAGTTTTTTACGATCTAATACGTGATCTGGAACGATTCCGCGTGCTGCTTCACGTAAAATAGCTTTCGTAGTTCCGTTAGCAATCTTAAATTCAGTTGGAATTTTAGATGCAACATCGAATACTTCTTTATCTAAGAACGGTACACGAAGTTCTAATGAGTTTGCCATTGTCATTTTATCAGCTTTTAATAAAATGTCACCGCGTAACCATGTGAACATGTCAATGTACTGCATTTTACTTACATCATCATAATCTTTAATCTCGTTATACAATGGTTTCGTGATATCCATATAGTTAACACTTTCATTGTAATACTTCATTAATTCAGCTTTTTCTTCTTCACGGAAGATTTTAGCATTTCCATAGTAACGCTCTTCAATTGGTGTACATCCACGCTCTAAGAAGCTCTTACCTTTAAATCCTTCTTTAAGAGCACCACTTAATGCTTTTAGAACGCTCTTACCTGGGCTAGGAATGTAAGAGAACATTTTTAGTGAGTTTGGCTCACGGTAAATGTTATAACCACCAAATAGCTCGTCTGCGCCTTCACCTGAAAGAACAACTGTTACATGTTTACGTGCTTCTTTCGCAACGAAGTACAATGGTACAGCTGCTGGATCAGCTAAAGGATCATCCATATGCCAAATGATTTTTGGGAACTCATCCATAAATTCTTTCGCTGAAATGAATACGTTATGGTTTTTAACGCCTAATTTCTCAGCTGTTTCTTTCGCAACATCAACTTCACTGAAACCACGTTGCTCAAAACCAACAGAGAATGTTAAAAGATTTGGATTCATTTCTCTTGCGATAGAAGCGATGATAGATGAATCGATACCACCAGATAAGAATGAACCTACTGGTACATCACTACGCATATGCACTTTTACTGAATCATATAACACATCACGAATTGCTTGGATATGCTCCTCTTTCGTTGCACTTGAAGCATTGAAATAAGGTTTCCAGTAGCGATGGATTTCCATCTCTTTACCGATTTCTTTTACGAAATAATGACCAGGCTCGATTTTATTAACATCAATTGTTAACGTTTCTGGCTCTGGACCATATTGGTACGTAAAGTAATGTTGTAGTGACGTTGGATTAACGCCTTTATCTTCCATCACATGCATAATACTTTTCTTCTCAGATGCGAAGAATGTAGTATCACCTTGTTGTGCGATGTATAAAGGTTTAATACCGAAGTGGTCACGTGCACCGAAAAGTTTCTTTTCCTCACGATCCCAAATCATAAATGCAAACATACCACGAAGGTAGTCTACACATTTTTCTTTCATATGTGCATACAATGCAATGATAACTTCTGTATCAGATTGCGTTGCAAACGTTGCACCTTTTTCAAGTAACATTTCACGTAATTCTACATAGTTGTAAATTTCACCATTAAAAATAATTACATATCGATCATTTTCATAAGTTAGCGGCTGATGTCCTGCCTCTAAGTCAATGAT
>Ga0209025_1003925_pt1 | contig 13382 bp, 15 predicted proteins | sample AraplaMF_Col_mLB_FD_184256 | JGI IMG/M metagenome (GOLD analysis project Ga0209025, IMG submission 184256) | Arabidopsis root microbial communities from the University of North Carolina, USA - plate scrape MF_Col_mLB (SPAdes) (version 2) | ecosystem: Host-associated > Plants > Roots > Endosphere... | reverse complement strand
TCCCGCTTACACGTCCGACGCGATTGACATAATCTGACGCCACAACACCTGACGGAAAGAATGATCCTGAATGGACTTCAACGAAGACAAGGCTGCGCAAGGCAGCGAGACGGCCAAAGAGCCTTCCTTCCAGCGCGCCTATGAAACGGTGGCGAGCGACATTGCTGCGCTCATCCGCGCGAAATACGAAATCGGTGACAAGCTGCCGGCCGAGCGCGATTTCGCCGCACGGTTTGGCGTGTCGCGGCCGACCGTCCGGGAGGCGATTCTGCGCCTGTCTCTGGCGGGCATGGTCGAGGTCCGCAAGAACAGCGGTGTCTATGTCACGAGCAGGCAGGAACTTGCGAACATTGCCGAGGCGGGAACCGGGCCGTTCGAGAACCTTGACGCACGTATCACTATAGAGCCTGAAATCGCGGCGCTTGCCGCGGAGAAGATGACTGATTCCGTTCTCGCGCAGCTCGCAGATTCCATCGCCATGATGCGCTGGGAGCATTCGCAGGGGCAGGAGGCCGACGTCGGTGACCGCCGCTTTCATGTGACTATCGCAAGCGCGACAGGCAATGCGACGCTGGTTAGCATTGTCGACCAGCTGTGGAAGAGCCAGTTGGAATCGAGGATCTGGAACGAGATCCACCGTCGCATGCAGATGCGTGCCTATTGGCCGATGTGGTTGGCGGATCACGAGCGCATCTTCGAGGCGATGCAGTCGCGAAACCCTGACAATGCGCGGCGTGCCATGCTGAAGCACATCCGCAACATCAAGGAGACGCTGCTGAAGGAGTCGTCGCCGACAGGAATCAAGGCCTCGGAAGATCAAGGTTCGCCGTGATCTACGGCGGCTTGGCGAACATGAACGATCCGGCATGTTCATTCAGGCCGAGAGAAAGCTGCGGAATTCCTGGCTGCGCGGATTGACGAAGACCTCCTTCGGCGGCCCGTTCTCAAGAATGCGGCCGCCATCCATGAAGATCACGCGGTGCGCAACCTTCTGGGCGAAGCTCATCTCATGCGTAACGACGACCATCGCCATGCCGGATCGGGCGAGGTTTTCCATGACCGCGAGAACCTCTCCTGTGAGAGCCGGATCAAGCGCCGAGGTGACCTCGTCGAACAGCATGAGCTTGGGCTCCATCGCAAGCGAGCGCGCGATCGCGACACGCTGCTGCTGGCCTCCGGATAACCGCTCGGGATAGGCGTCGAACTTGTCCAGCAGGCCGACCTTGGCGAGAACTTCCTTGGCTTTCGCCTGAGCATCGCCAGCACCAAGCTTCTTCACCAGCTTGGGTGCCAGCATGATGTTCTGGCCAACGGTGAGATGTGGAAAGAGATTATACTGCTGGAAGACGATGCCGACATCGCGTCGGAGATCGCGCAGCGGCGCCGGTTCATAGCTCATCTGATGGCCAACGACCTCGATCGTTCCCGCTTGGATCCTTTCCAGGCCATTCAGGCAGCGCAGCAGGGTCGATTTTCCCGATCCGCTTCGTCCAAGAAGAACGAGGACTTCGCCTGCAGCGACCTCCATGTCGACTGCATGAAGCACGACCATGTCGCCATAGCTCTTTTTCAGTCCCTTGACCTTAACGACCGGCATGCAAGCGAACCTCCAGTTTGCGGCTGAGCAGGGAGAGCGGAAAGCAGATCACGAAATAGATCAGGCAGACCACGGTGAAGACTTTCATCGGCGCCATCGTCGCGTTGTTCATCATTGCCGCGGCGCGCATCAACTCGGTCATGCCGACGATGCTGGTAAGCGAGGTGTTCTTGACGATCTGAACGAAGAACCCGACGGTCGGCGGCGTGGCGATGCGGATGGCCTGGGGGAGTATGATGTGGGAATAGAGCTGCCAGGGCGTCAGAGCCAGGGATTCCCCGGCTTCGAACTGGGTGCGCGGCACCGCTTCGATAGCGCCGCGCCAGATCTCACCGAGAAATGCCGAGGAGAAGAACGTCAGGGCAACGGCCGCGGCAACGATCGGCGAGAGTGAAAACCCGACGAGGCTCAGGCCGTAGTAGATCAGAAAGAGCTGCATCAGCAGCGGTGTATTCTGGAAAATCTGAACATAGGCCCGGCTGACCCAGCGTAGCGCTGTCGAACTGGAAACCCGCGACAGTGCGACGACGAAGCCGACAAGCCCGCCGAAAGCAAAGGCCAGGAGGGACAGGTAAAGCGTCCATTGTGCCGCCTGTATCAGGAAGAGAACGTCATTTGGGGAGAAGTAGCGCACCCGCTTCCTCCTCAGCTTGCCCGTCCGCGCGGGCCGCGCGGCATCCAGGGCCAAATCGTCGTAACGAGCACGGTGAGAATTCCACGCAGAGCAAAGGCGAGCGCGAAATAGATCGCCGTGACAACAAGGTAGGTTTCGAAGGTTCGGAATGTTTCAGACTGAATCCGGCCGGCAACGGCGGTCAGTTCCTGAACGGCGATGACCGAGACGACACTCGATCCCAGCATCTGCAGAACAAACTGGCTGGTCAGCGAAGGAAAGACTTTGCCGAGAGCCGGTGGCAGTTTCACGTAGAAGAAGATCTGGAATGGCGTCAGGGCCAGACTATCGGCGGCTTCGACCTGTGAGCGGGGGATCGAATCCAGTCCGGCCCGTACGATCTCGGTGATGTAGGCGCCGAGGTTGATGCTGAGAGCGACAATCGCAAGAATATAAGGCGATGGCCTGATATGGATCCCGAACCACAAAGCCAGCTGCGGCAGACCGAAGGCGACCATATAGAGCTGTGCAAGGAACGGTGTGTTCCTGATGATCTCGACATAGGTTGCCGCAACAGCGCGGCTGAGGCGGCCCCCTTCCTGTCTCGCCCTTGCGCAGACGACACCGATGAGGAAACCGGCAATGGTGGCGATGGCAGAGAGCTTGATCGTCATCAGCAGCCCGCTGATGATCAAATCGCTTCTCTGGAACACGACACCGAACTGGAACACATAGTCCATTCAGAACATCCCGTTTGACGGAAAACGTGGCATGCAAGCCGAAGGGTATTCGGCTTGTCAGTGTTTCTTCCGCGCGAGGATAACTTGGTCAGGCCTCGCAATGTCAGCCGCTTAGTGGAGCGGCGGCAACGGAATACCGAGCCACTTCTGGTGCAACTGGTTCAGGAAGCCATTCTTCTCGTTGAAGAAGATCCAGGTGTTGACCCACTGCAGGAGGTCCGTGTCGCCCTTGCGCATGGCGATACCGGCGTAGACGGAGAAGGCATCGAACTTGTTTTCGAGCTGCAGGTCAGGAAAGCGCTTGGCGAGATCGGCAGCAACGCTGGTGCCGAACACAGTGCCGTCGATCTGATTGGTCGCGAGTGCCTGGATGACGGTTGCATCGTCATCGTAGCGCCGCACGTCTGCACCAGTCGCAAAACGGCTGACGATATCATCCTGCATCGTGCCACGGGTGACGCCGATCGCCTTGCTGGCGGTCTCTCCGAATCCGGTCATCGCCGTCGATTTCGAAGCGATCATCACCATCGGATAGGATGTGTAGGGGTTGGAGATTGCCACAGTGGCAGCGCGCTGGGGGTTGATGCCGACGGTAGCGATGACGAGATCGGCTTTGTTCGTGACAAGCGCGGGAACGCGATTGGCGCCAGTGACGATCAGCATATCGAGCTCGACACCAAGATCCTTGGCGATCGCCTTCGCGATGTCTATATCGAGGCCCTCGACCTCATTGTTGGCACCGATGCGGCTATAGGGCGGGACGTCGTTCTGGACCGCAATGGTGATCTTCTTCGCCGACAGGATCCGGTCGAGCGCGGCCTCTGCATGGGCGGATGTCGTGACGAGGGCCATGGCGCCGAGCGCGGCCAGTCCCTGAAGCATTCTCTTGACGTATTTCATGATAGTACCCCTCTCTCCCGCTTCTTTGTGCGGGTTCTGTTGTCCCGGATGCTGTGAGGCAGCCGGGTGTTGGCGGATCGTCTATTTGAAACTTTCGAATGTCGGACGTGTCTTGTGGATGGGGAGCGCTGCCTCGAAGGCGGCCGAAGCCTGGAGAACACCAAGGTCGTCAAATCGCCGGCCGACGACCTGCAGTCCGATCGGCAGCCCCGCGCTGTCGAAGCCACATGGAACGACTGCGGCCGGGTTTCCGGAGAAGTTGAACGGGTACATGAATTCCGCCCAGGCCATCCAGTCCCACTCATGCTGCGGCCAGTGATCAGGGCGCATCTGGGTCGGTGGAAAGGCGGTGACGGATGAACCCGGGGTCAGGAAGAAGTCCCAGTCCTCCAGGAAGGTCTGCATCTCGGCAAGATAATCGTATTTGTCCTGCCGGCGGTGCAGGTAGTCGGCGGACGTGTAATGACCGCCGGCACGCATGCAGGCAACGAAGTCGGGTCCCATCCGGTCTTCCCATTCCGGGAGGATCGACAGGCGGCGCGCTTCCTTGGCAGCCCAGAAGAAGCGGGCGAGATCGACACCCTTCGGCCCCCAGGATGGCGTGACTTCCTCGACCACGGCTCCGAGGGATTTGAAGACTTCAGCTGCCGCGCGGATTGCCCTCTCAACATCGGGGTCGACCCGTGCGTGACCGAGGTCGATGCTGAACGCGATCCGCTTGCCCTTCATCGATTGTTCGAGCGCTGCGAGATAGTCGGGCGGCGGCGCCTCGCTGCTCGTATGATCGAGATAGTGTGGGCCGGCCATGACGCGGAGCATAGCTGCGCTTTCGGCGACCGTACGCGTCATCGGGCCGATATGGGTGCCATAGTCATTATTGGAGACCGGCACGTGCGGCACGCGGCCATATGTCGGCTTCAACCCGAAGACCGAGCAGAAGTGCGACGGCATGCGGATCGAACCGCCGCCATCCGAGCCGAGATGAAGCGGGCCGAAACCCGCTGCCGCAGCGACAGCAGCTCCCGCCGAGGAAGCACCCGCATTCATGCCCTTCGCCCATGGATTATGAGTGACGCCGGTGCGGGGGCTATAGCTCAGGCCTGACCAGGCCATTTCCGAAGTCGTCGTCTTTCCGAGCACGATCGCTCCAGCATCGCGCAGACGCTTGACGACGACGTTATCCTCAGTCGCAACGCCGGTCGTTCCTGCCAGCCAGTGCGAGCCCATTTCGGTCTTGAAGCCTGCGACGTCGTAGGCATCTTTGATGGTGACCGGAATCCCGAGCAGCGGCTTGTCGATGCCCCTTGCGCGGTCCGCGTCGGCCCTGGCTGCGTCAGTGAGCGCCAGCTCCGGGGTGATGACCGCGAAGGCGTTCAGGCGTGGGTTGACTTCATCGATCCGGGCGAGAATGGCGCTCGTCACTTCGGTCGCCGACAGCGTCTTCACCGCGTAGGCGGCCGCGAGTTCTGCTGCAGACATGTAGCCGATGTCGGCGTTCTTTGAAAAATCGGTGACTGCCACGCTGCTCTTCCCATTTCCCTGATTTGGCAATTCCCAAAAGTGGTCTAGCCACTCTGGTAACTCCAATATGCAGGGGCTTTTTGGGATGTCAAATGGATTTTGGCAGAGATGAAGCGATTTTGACCGACGTTCTACAGCGCCCGCGAACCGCGGGCTGCGTGATCACTCGCCGTCTCGTCGCGGAAGGCCTTTTCGTCTAGCTATGACCTCACCGGCCACCAAACCGTACTCTCGCGGCCTCCGTCTCAGGCATGAAGAGCGACACGAGCGTGCCTTCGGGGTCGCGAAGCTGGAAGGTGCGGTTGCCCCAGGGTAGCAGTTTTGGTTCGTGGACCACGTCGGCCTTGTCCTTCAGGCGGGAGAACTCTGCGTCGATATCCTCGCCCATGAATTCAAGTATGGCCGAGCGGTTGGCGCCCGGTTCGGCGGTTCCCTCTTTGAAGAGCGCAACGGTTTCGGCCGTGCCGATCGCCAGCGTCGCGCCGGGCGTGACGATTTCGGCGAAGACCGGCGCCAGCCAGTCGGCTGAGGTGCCCGTCACCAGCTCGTAGAATGCGACAGTGGCCTTGATGTCGCGGACGATCAGGCGGGTGGATGCAAGTTTCATGATGTTGTCTCTCCGTTCAAAATGCCTGGCCGCTTGTGCGGCATTCGGGCCTTGTAAACGGAGGCTCCTGACAGCATGGTGGCAGTAGGAGTGACCCCATGCGCCGTACCGACCGTCTTTTCCAGATCATCCAGATCCTTCGCCGGTCTTCCCGTCCGGTGACGGCAGCGATGCTCGCCGGCGAGCTCGAGATCTCGATCCGCACGGTTTATCGGGACATGGCGGATCTGATCGGCCAGCGCGTGCCGATCGCCGGCGAGGCGGGCCTGGGCTATATTCTCGATTCAGACTACGACATGCCGCCGCTGATGCTGACGCCCGATGAGATCGAGGCGGCCGTGCTCGGCGCCCAATGGGTTGCCCAGCATTCCGACCCATCGCTTGCCGGCGCGGCCCGCGATCTGATTGCAAAGATCGCCGTCGCCATACCGGAGAGGCTGCGGCCCTATATTGCCGAACCGAGCATTGGCACCAAGCCGGTCGCGGGCGATCCCCAGGAGACCATCGACGCATTGCAGCTTCGCAACGCCATCCGAACCGGCATGAAGATCAGGCTCCGCTATCGCAGCGAACATGGCGAGGAGACAGAGCGGATCGTTTGGCCGATCATTCTCGGCTATGCAGAGGCCTATCGCATGCTGATCGCATGGTGCGAGACACGGAGCGATTTCCGCCATTTTCGCACCGACAGGATGATTGCTGCCGAGGTGCTTGACGAGCGTATCGGCCTACGGAAAGGCGAGCTGCGCCGCCGCTGGGAGAGCTGGCGAAACGCCCGGGATCCCGCAGCATCCCGGTAACAACGGACCAGGTGTCATCGAGTGACCGACTGGCCCCGCCCGCCGAGCAGATCCAGCCACGGCCCAAGATGGACAATCGCCATCAGCAGATACATCACCGGCATCCCGCTCAGCATAGAGCCGCCTTCGCCGGCGCAGATCACCATCGCCGATTGATCGCCAGCATTCAGGAAAGCCATGATGCCGAAGGCAGGCGCGGCGGCCAGGTGCAGAAGGCGGCTGATCACCGTTTTCCTGCAATGGCCGGCGAAAACGCCGGCCATGCCGTTGGGGGTGGAGCGTCCACGCATGGCGCTAGACCCCGTAGCGGTCGTGATGGCGCCACCAGACCCCTTCCTCGTTGCGCCCGAGCGGTGCGCGGTCCAGCCACTGGTACATGCCCCAGAGACCATCGAGCCCGCGGGCGTAGGAGGAGTAGGTGTGGTAGATCTCGCCATCCCGCATCGCAAAGGCGCTGACGCCCGGGCGGTCGCGCGTGTAGGTCGCCACATCGGTGCCGGTCATCGAGGCGATCTGCGCGACGGGCCCCTCGCTCCCCTTCAGCTCCCATTGCTGCACCGTCTTGCCGGCGAGCGGCTCGGGCATCGGCGGCTCACGGCGATAGTTGTACTCGATGCCGCCATTGACCTGCTCTTCGGGCGTGAACCAGACATTGAAGTCGTGGTTGAAATCGCTCTCCGCCGAGGACGCCCAGTCGAAGCTCCATCCCATCCGCTTCTTGAACTGCTGCAGCTTGGCGAGCGGTCCGCGCGACACCGCCCAGAAGGCGACGTCGTGGTTTTCCAGATGGACGAAAATGCCGTTGAAGCCGTCGGCGATCGACGAGCAGGAGGGGCAGCCTGCGGTATAATCCGTGCCGAACATGAAATGATAGACCAGGAGCTGCGAGCGCCCGCGAAAGAGCGCCGAAAGCGGCACCGTACCTTGATCCGTCTGCAGCTGGTACTGCTTGCTGATCTTTACCCAGGGAAGCTGGCGGCGGTGCTCGGCGATTTCGTCGCTGCGCCGCGTCAGCTCCTTTTCTTCTTCCAGAAGGGCAAGCCGGGCCGAAAGCCAGTCTTCACGCGTACCTGTCATCGGGGTTGTCATCATCCATCTCCTCATCGACATTCAACAGGCGCTTCACGTTGCCGGCCTGTTGGCATTACCCTAGGTGTGATTGAGCGGAGGGTGGGAGTTACAAGTGTGACGGGATTTCGATGGACTCGATGATCACGGCTGCCGCACAGGCGCTTGCCGCCGGCGATGTGCTCGGCGCAATGAAGCGTGTCGCGCTGCGCGACGACGCTCCGGCGCTCGCCCTCAGAGGCATCGCGCTTGCCCAGCTCGGCGACTTCGAACGCGCCAAGGCGCTTCTGAAAAGCGCTCACCGCGCCTTCACATCCCGCGAAACGCTGGCTCGCGCCCGCTGTACCCTGGCGGAAGCCGAGATCGCCCTTGTCAGCCGCGATCTCGGCTGGCCCGAGAAAGCTCTGGAGGTGGCGCGCCAGACGCTGGAGCGGCATGGGGACAGGCTGAACGCCGCCCACGCCCGCAATCTCCAAATCCGCCGCCTGCTGCTGGTCGGCCGGCTCGATGAGGCGGAGAGGCTGCTTGCGATGCTCGACCCATCGCCATTGCCGCCCGCCGCACGCGCAAGCCTGGAGCTGACCGTGGCCGGGATCGCAATCCGCCGATTGAAGACCAAGCCCGCTCGCGCCGCTTTGGCGCGCGCGGCCAAAGCGGCGGACGATGCGGGTATCCCGGCGCTGGTTGCAGAGGTGCGCAACGCAGCCGGCGTTCTCGACGCTCCAGCGGGGAGGGAGGTCGTCCGGGGCCGGGAACGCGCGCTTCACCTTGAGGATGTCGAGGCACTCCTGTCCTCCGACGCATTCATTGTCGATGCCTGCCGTTTTGCTGTCCGGCGCGGGTCGCGGATCGTGCATCTGGCAAACCGGCCGGTCTTGTTTTCGCTTGCCCGGGTGCTTGCCGAGGCCTCGCCCGATGACGTGCCGCGCGGCCTGCTGCTCGCCCGCGCCTTCGGCGCGCGCCATGCTGACGAATCCCACCGCGCCCGGCTGCGGGTCGAGATCGGCCGGCTGCGCGCCGAACTCGAAGGGCTTGCGGCCATCGAGGCTACTAAGGAGGGTTTCGTTCTCGTGCCCGCCAATGGCGCCGCTGTCGCGGTGCTGGCGCCACCGATCGAGGATGAGAACGGTGCCGTGCTCGCTCTCCTCGCCGATGGCGAAAGCTGGTCGAGCTCGGCTCTGTCGATCGCGCTCGGCATCAGCGCGCGAACGGTGCAGCGGGCGCTCGAAACACTCTTGGCATCGGGCAAGGTCGAGAGCGTCAGCAATGGCCGGGCGAGACGCTGGATAATCACCCCGGCAATCGGCTTCCCGACAACATTGTTACTCCCGGGACCGCTCCCGAGCGACTAGCGTCAGGAAATTGACGATGGAGGAAGAAGCATGAAGCAATCCGCAGCTGAGATCATTCGCGAATACGGCCCCTTCGAGACCGCCCCGCGGGTCAACGGCGTCACCTTCGACGGGCAGCATGTCTGGTTCGCCTCCGGCGAGAAGCTGCACGCGCTGGATCCGGAAACCGGCAGCGAGCTGCGCACGATCGATGTCGCCTCGCACGCGGGAACCGCCTTCGACGGCCGCTACCTCTACCAGATCGCCGAGAACCGGATCATGAAGATCGACCCTCAGAATGGCACTGTTCTCTCGACCATTCCGGCGCCCGGAAACGGCGGCGATTCCGGCCTTGCCTGGTGCGAAGGCAGCCTCTGGGTCGGCCAGCATCGCGGCCGCAAGATCCACGAGATCGATCCGGAAACCGGCGCGGTCCGGCGCACGATCGAATCCGACCGCGTCGTCACAGGCGTGACCTGGGTCGATGGCGAACTCTGGCATGGCACATGGGAAGGCGACGAAAGCGACGTCCGCCGCATCGATCCGGCAACCGGCGAGGTTCTGGTGCGCCTCGATATGCCTGAGGGGGTCGGCGTCTCCGGCCTGGAATCCGATGGCAAGGACCGCTTCTTCGCCGGCGGCGGCACGCGCTCTGTGGTGCGCGCGGTGAGGAGGCCGCGGTCCTAGGCAGATCGTTTTGCCGCTCCGCTATTTTTCCGATCGCCCAAGCGCCCGATGGACCTTCCGCTAGCTTTGCTCTAGAGGAGGGCAGGTTCATTTCCCCACCTCCACCAGGATCCGCGCCGCTCCGCCAGGGGCGGTCGAAATCGGAATGAAAATGACAGATCATCTGGACGTCCAGGCCGTCACACCGGTAGCGGCTCGCGGGCGCTTGCTTCGCTGGTTCATATCGTCGGCAACGCTGTCCGTCCCGCAAGCGGCAGGGCCGGTGGCTTTTTCGCTGCTTGCGCTGCAGCTCGAAGGCGCGACGAGTGGCGGGGCGGCGATGATCCTGGCGATGACCATTGCACAGGTGGCCGGTGCCGTTCCGCTGACGCGGCTTGGGTCTTCGGTGACGCCGGCAACCGCACTGCGTTTCCTGCTGGTCTTCCGCGCGATCGCGCTGGCGCTGATGACGCTGTCGGCGTTTTGGAAGATGCCGCTGGAAGTCCTGGTTGGTCTTGCGGCGGCTGCGGGCCTGGTGAACGGTGCGGCCTTCGGGTATCTGCGCACGGTCCTGAATGAGCTCACGCCAGCCGCCAAGCTGCCGCGCGCGCTTGGGATCGCCGCGACGCTCGGCGAAGCCACGTTCGTTCTTTCACCGGTGCTTGCCTCCGCGCTCGGGAGCGTCTCGCCGCTCTTTGCAGTTTGCGCGATGGCGGTGCTTGGCACGTTGCCGGCGCTGCTCGTTCCCTCGGTTGGGGCGAAGGTCCAGAAAGCCGGCGTACGATCCTCGGAGCCGACGATCACGCCTGAGATCATGATCTGGCTCCTCTGTTCCACGGCGGGTGGCGCTGCCGTCGCGGCCATCGAGATCGGTGCCGTCGCGTTGGCACTCGAATTCGGCCATGCGCCCGCCTTGGCGATCATGTTCACCGTGCCACTATGCCTGGCTTCGGTCGCGGGCGGGGTCTGGGTAAGCGTGCGAAACCGGGGCGCCTCGCGCGCCGAGGTCATTCTCAAGCTGCTGTTGATGTCGACCGGCTCGGCGCTTGTTGCGACCTCCATCTCGGTCGCGACGACGATCGGCGGCGCCGTCCTCATGGGCTTCGTGCTGGCGCCCCTCAGCACGCATTATTCTCTCGAACTCGACAAGCTCGCTCCACCCTCGAAGAGGGCGGAGATATTTGCGTTGCTACGAACTGCAAACGCCATGGGCGTCATCTTCGCGAGCGCGATGATGACGATGAGTTCGATCACGACGGCGCTCGTTGCGACGACCGGACTGATGGTCTGCGCGACGTTGCTGGTGGCGGTCGCAAGCCGCCGCAAACTGGGGACGCTGAGGCCCTAGGTTTGGCATGACGAGGGCGTGTTACGCGCCCTCGAAGCCCGTCAAGACGCCAACGGCATTGACGCCGATCTCTTCGACGGCATAGCCGCCTTCCATGACGAACAGCGTCGGCAATCCCAAGGCGGCGATGCGTGCACCGATCTTCGGAAAGTCCTCTGTCTTCAGCTTGAACTTGCTGATCGGATCCCGCTCGAAGGTATCGACGCCGAGAGACACGACCACCACATCCGGCGCATATGCCGCGAGGCGGCTGCAGGCGTCTTCGAGCGAGGCGTTCCATTCGGCCCAGCTGGTTCCGAAGGGCATGGGATAATTGAGATTGAAGCCCTCGCCATCACCTGCGCCTTTTTCGTCGGCATGGCCGAGGAAGTAGGGATATTCCTGCATCGGATCGGCGTGGAGGTTCAGTACCTGAACGTCGGCACGCTCATAGAAGATTTCCTGGGTGCCGTTGCCGTGATGGTAATCGACATCGAGGATCGAAACGCGCTTGGCGCCGTTATCGCGCAGCCATTGGGCGGCGACCGCGGCGTTGTTGATGTAGCAATAGCCACCGGCGAAAGCCGATCCGGCGTGATGGCCGGGCGGGCGGCAGAGCGCGAAGGCGGCACGCTCGCCACCCTGCACGATCGCGGCCGCGCTCAGCGCCACGTCATGCGAAGACTTGATCGCATCCCAGCTGCCTTCGACGAAACCGGCGCCGGCATCGAAGGAATAGTAGCCGAGCAAGCCGTCGACAAAGCGCGGCGGGACATCGCCGCGCAGGCCGCGCGTCGGCCAGGTGAAAGGGAGAGCGGTGCCGCTGCGTCCCTCCGCCGTCCAGCGATCCCAGACGGTCGGCAGGAAATCGAGATAATCCCGACGATGGATCTTGGCCGCCGTCGACAGGTCATGGTCATCGGGTTCGAGGATCGGTCCCAGTCCGACGGCCGCGATCCGTTCGGCGATGAATTTCGGCCGGGACGGCAGTTCGAATCCCGGCACGATCGCACCGGCGACAAGCTCCAGCTGGCTCGAATGGCCGAGATGGCGGAGAGAAAAGACGGTCTTCATGAAAACACCTGCGAGAACAAAAATGCAGCGCCATTCCGGCGGGAATGGCGCTGCCGGCGATCTTACTTCTGCAGTTCCGTCCAGATCTTGGTGTAAAGTGCCTGAACGTCCGGCGGGCAGGTCTGCGAGGGCACGCCGACCGACTTGAACTCGTCCGGTACCTTGATTTCAGGCGCGTCCTTCATGTCGGCGGGCATGAATTTCTCCGAGCCGGCAATGCCGTTGGCGTAACGGTGGAAGCCCGAGTTCATGCCGGCATTTTCCGGATCCATCATGAAATTCTGGAAGAGCTTGGCGTTCTCGACATTCTTGGCTTCCTTCAGCACGACCAGATTGTCGCTCCAGTTGACGAAGCCTTCCTTCGGGTAGCCGAAATGGATCTTCGGATTGGCGAGCCGCTGGCGGAAGGCCGAGCCGTTCCAGTCGCTCGAGGCGGCAAAGTCGCCCGAGCCCATCTTCTGGATCGTGCCGTATTCCATCGCCACCCAGTAGGGCTTGGCGGCGAGCAGCGTATCGCGCACCTTCTTCAGCACGGTCAGGTCGCCGGTGCACTTCTTGCCGCCGTTATAGAGAATGGCGGCGTCCATGACGTCGGTCATCTCGGGCACGACGTTGATCTTGCCCTTTAGCTCCTCCGGCGGATTGAAGATGATCGCCCAGGTGTTGATGTCGCCGTTATAGACATCGGTATTGACGACAGTGCCGACGATGCCCATCGCCCACGGGACCGAATATTTGCGGCCGGGATCGAAGTCGGGGTTTGCCCATTCCGGGGCGACATTCTTGAAGTTCTCCATCTTGCCCGGATCGGTTTCGAGCAGCAGCCCTTCCTGGATCCAGATCGGCAGGTAGTTTTGCGAGGGCACGGCCATGTCGAAGCCGGATCCGCCCTGGCGAACCTTGGCGAGCGCCGTGTCGTTCGAATCATAATCGGTGATGGTGACCTTCACCTTGTACTTGTCTTCGAACTTCTTGATCATGTCGGGGCTCGTATAGTTGCCCCAGTTGTAGATGTTCAGCACCCCTTCCGCCGAAGCGAGCGAGGTCGTTGCAAAAAGCGTGGCCAAGGCGACGAGGCCGCAATTGATGATCTTCATGCTGTTCCCTTTCTTGTTATTTGCGTTTCTTGCTGACGAAA
>Ga0209025_1003921_pt1 | contig 13393 bp, 7 predicted proteins | sample AraplaMF_Col_mLB_FD_184256 | JGI IMG/M metagenome (GOLD analysis project Ga0209025, IMG submission 184256) | Arabidopsis root microbial communities from the University of North Carolina, USA - plate scrape MF_Col_mLB (SPAdes) (version 2) | ecosystem: Host-associated > Plants > Roots > Endosphere ... | reverse complement strand
TATTAAACTCATAGGTGTCCGTTCCTCCCGCTGAATAATTGGCGCTGTCCTCACGTACCTTCGTTCCGATTTCCGTCCACTTCTCAGCATCGCTCGACGCCATCAACTTGTACTCTGTGGGGTATCGCTCGAGAGCCGCCTCGATCTTGTTAAACCGGTACGGTTGTCCCAGATCGACATAAATCCAGGATGCATACACCTCGGGCGTATTGCCCGCTCTGGATGCCCAGCGTGTGCCAGTATTCCCGTCAACAAGATTTTCCTTTATAAAGCTGCCGTCATGGCCGCTCTCGAACACCGGTTTCTGGAGCGCCAGATTGATATTTGTCGTCTCAGCCGACACGGTATTTGCTTGGAACATGTTCACAATGAATAAGAGAATGCACAGCATTGCGAAATTGATCTTGCCCCTAACCCTGATCTCCATGGAAATCCTCCTTAGATTCAGTTCATGAGATGACTTGATAAAGAAAATGAACCCCCTCAACATGTTCTAATATCACTTGTTTGAGGGTTTTTTTTTAAAACTAGTTATATGATTGAATATTACTTGCCGTTAGCGGCTTTCCATTCATCGATCTGCTTCTGCTTCTCGGCAATGACATCGTCGGCTCCGGCTTTCTTCAATTTGTCTATGAATTCCGCATAGTATTTGTCAGGATCAACCGAACCCGAGTCAAGCGTATACAGATATTCCTTCAGTGTCGCATCTACGTTGGCAATTTGGGTTTTCACCGGTTCCGAGTCGAATACGAAGCCCATCACAGGGGATACCGTCGCAGTCTTGTCTGCCTCGTAAATCATACTAAGCATCTTTTCTGAAAGTTCCACATTGGCATTTTGATCCCACAACATCCTGCCGTAAGACTGCCCGATCTCCCATTCGCTCCAGTTGAAGTTGTACATATCCGGGATCATTTCAATTTGCTTGTCGCTAATCTTCTTATAATCCTTGCCATCTTCGCCAAATGCGATTAGATGGAACAAGGCGTCATCGGTATTCAACAGCTCGATTAATTGAACGGCTTTCTCCGGATGCTTCGAGTTGGCACCGACTGCAACGAGAGCGGTTGAAGGGGTATTCGCAGAGATAAATGGTTCAGTAAACCGTTTTGAATAACTGTACACCTTATCCTCCGCCGGCGCATGGGACATAAAGGATTGCGCCCCAAGCTCAGGCATGTCAACGTGATCAGGATACGGATTCGCATACAACGCTGCAATACGCTTCGCTTTTCGGTCCGGGAGATAATCCTTCATCGTCGCTGCATCCTTCTTGATGTAACCATTCACATACCAATTTCTGAACGTTTTTAAGTAATCTTTGTACTCCTGGGTTTCATACTGGTTAAACACCTTAATGTCCTTGTCGTTAACCCGGATCCAACCTGGAATTTTATTGTCACCCACCGAATCCATGCCATAAATGATTGGCATATCCGCGAAGTTGTCGGCTTGATTGCTATATTCCCAAGGAATGATATTCGGTTCTCCTTTTTTCACGGCATCTAGGAACGGCGTTAAGTCCTCCCATTTCTTGGCCGATTTCCAATCGAAATGATACTTGTCGACGAAATCCTTGCGCAGCTGCACCCCTTTCGCTCCAGCCATGCCCCATACCTGATAGTTAATCGATCCGTAAATTTTGCCATTGACCTTGACGCCCTGCCATATACTCTCTGGCACTCTTGACTTCGTTACGGGAGCATACTTGTCGAGCAGATCAGTGAGGTCGAGGTAAGCGCCTTTGGATGCATTCTGGATATAGTTGAGTTCACCAAAGCTTCCGGTAAAGGCAAGATCAAATGGTTCGCCAGATGAAATCATAAGGTTCATTTTCTGCGGGTACGCGCTCCAGTCCGTAACAACCAGCTTCAAGGTGGCGTTAATTTTTTCCTTGATGATCTTGTTGGCTGCTTCCATGATTCGATCGAAGTCTTTCACCGGGGAATTGGCAATATAGAACGTTAATTCGACCGGCTCCTCCATCTTCTTCTCTGACTCCTGCGTCGTTTGGTTCTCTGCGACTTTAGGGTTCGTTTCCGGTTCACTGCTGGTTCCACATCCGACGATTGTAAGGGATAGTACGAGTAAGCTGGCAATGACGGAAGGAATACGTTTTTTAAATGGTAGCATATGAGTCCTCCTATTTATTCTTTATTAATCAATCAAAAACACGCGCTTTTTCTACGCCTTAGATCGACGTCACTCCCCCCGGTTTAATTAACGCTACAGTCTCGGGATGCGCTTTCATCGTAATAGACCAAGAACCTTGCGTATACTAGAAAAAATGTATTTTCCTTTAATTAATCGCGAATTCCGGTTCTTTAAAAAAGATACTTTTCATGAAAAACGTGATATCTATGCTTTAACGGCGCCAAGCGTAAGCCCTTTGACGAAATAACGCTGCAGAACGGGATACATTAATATAATCGGCCCGATGGAAAGCATGGTGGCCGCCATTCTGGCACTTTCTCCAGGCAGCATGCCGATTGACTTCTCAATGGCTTTGGATGCCTGTTCATTGCTCATCAAGTACTGGATATTCGTCATTAAGGACTGAAGCAGGTATTGGAGCGTATATAATTTATTGTTCTCGATGAACAGCGCGCTGGTAAACCAATCATTCCAGTAGGCGATGGATATGAACAACCCGATCGTGGCAAGCACGGGTGTAGACAAAGGCAGTACAATCCGGAAGTACGTCATGAATTCCCCCGAGCCGTCGATCCGGGCCGATTCAATGATGGAATCAGGCAGCGCCTTGAAGAAGTTGCGCATGATGAGCACATGTACGGGGGATACGAGCAGCGCAATAATCAATATAAGCAGCGAATCCTTCAGATGGAGGTATTTCGTTACGAGAATATAGTAAGGCGCCAGCCCCCCGTTGAACAGAATCGTGAAGAATACGAGAAACGCAACCTGATTTCTGTACCTCACTTCATTTCTGGAAATGGCATAAGACATCATGGAGGTCACAAGCAAATGAAGAATGGACCCGACAACCGTTACGAAAATCGTGATCTTATATGCGTTCAAGATGGATGTCGTACCGGAGAATGCATACTGATAACCGATCAGACTGAATTCCTTCGGAATCAAATGATAACCGTCGGTGAGCAGTGATTTCTCATTCGTCAATGAGATGGACAGCACCAACAACACAGGAATAAGGCACATCGCACTGTAAACGATGAACATTAAATTGATCAAGAGCTTAGAAAATACGCCTTCACGTTTCAACTTCAACGTTTTCACCTTCGCACACTTCCCTCATAGCCAGATTAGAATAATGAACTGTCGGAATCATATTTTTTGACCAGATAGTTGGATATCAGTACCAGAATCAATCCTACAACCGCTTGATACAAGCCTACGGCGGAAGACATCCCGATATCGTTCACGGTGCGCAGCGACCGGAACACATACGTATCAATGACGTCGGTGGTCGAGAATAAGATACCCGATTCCCGAGGCAGATTGTAGAACGCGCCCCAATCCCCAAGCCCGCCGTTGAAAATTTTCCCGAGCGACAGAAGCAGCATAATGAAGACGACCGGCATTAAGAGCGGTATCGTGATGTACTTTGCCTTCTGCCATTTGCTAGCGCCATCGATTTCCGCAGCTTCATAATAATCCGACGAGATGCCTGTAATCGCCGCTACATAGATGACCGAAGTATATCCTACTTGCTTGAGCAAATAAGCTAGCGGCATAATAAACCGCCAATAGACCGGTTCGCTGTACCAGTTGATCGGATCGAGGCCGAAGGAGGTCCGAATGCCGTTGACGAGACCCTGATCCGGGTTGAGCAGCGCGTATACAAGATACTCCCCCACGACCCAAGACAGAAAAAACGGCAGCAGCATCACGCTTTTATAAATGCCTGTCCGTATTTTGCTGCCCGTTTCTTGCAAGAGGATGGCGAACAAGACGGAGATGGCGGTCATCAGCACCAGAATAACGAGGTTATAGAAGATCGTATTGAAGCTGACCCGCCAAGCCGCATCGGATTTGAAGAAAAACTCGAAGTTTTTGAACCCGATCCATTCACTCCCCCATACCCCTTTCACGGGATTATAATCCTTGAATGCGATGACCGCTCCGAACATTGGCAAGTAATTAAATATGAAGATATAGAGCAATCCCGGCAGAAGCATGAGATAGAACGGCCAACGCTTGACCATTTCTTGCAAAAAAATGCCCCTGTTTAGGAGTCCGGTCCTTTTGATTCCTTTCTGTGCAGCTGGGATAGCCGACATGTTGTTTTTCATATACCCACTCCTTCTTTCCTAACAGTCTTGTTATTTTCGATTTCAACTTCACAATAATCGCTCATAGATTCTTTTCATACAGAGAAAAGCATATTTTCCTTTGATAACTCGCTATGATCGTTCTTTAAAATTTAAACTTTTCAATAAAATTAGAATTTCACGCATGAATAATGGATACGCCCGCAGGAATACCGATTCGAATGTAGAAAGAAAGTCATAGACAAAAGGAGGCCTGGTATGTCTATTCCATTCAAATTGCAATCTAATCGTTTATATACGAAATTGCTATTGGCATTTACCATCACCGTCACGATTCTGATCCTCGGTCTGTCCGCCCTCTTGTATCGCAATTACAGTACAGCTTCTCTAGCTAACGAGAACAGGCTGAGAACATCGATGCTCAATCAGATTAGCTACAGCATGAATTACATGGATAATTTGGCGCATAAATTCATGTCATCCCTCATTGTCGGACCTAACGTTTCCAACCTCCTTTATCATAAGAACGGAGACAAGATGGTGCTAGATAACGCTTTGCGAAATTTGGATATGCTCGTCGTCACGAATGATTACGTGCATTCGGTATACACCATCTCTCTCCCCTTAGACCGGATCGCCTCGACGGAGGATGGTGGATTCTATTCCACGCATCATTTTTACGATCAGGATGTGATCAACCTGCTACAGAAGTGGGATAGCCATAATTCGTCCACCATGCCGATAGCCCGCATAATTCCAAGTGCAAATTCCTCTTCAGAATTCATCAACGTATATTCATACATCCTGCCTTTCCAGACGTATTCTGACAAACATCCAAGCGAAGCGGTCGTTGTTAATATTAAGTCGAATGCCCTCCGTGAGCTCATCGCTTCATTAGATAACAAAACCGAAGCTGCAGAGAACGATATCATCGTGGTCGATTCGAATGGAACTGTCGTAAATCATGCTTCAGAAGACATGTTTCTGCGAAACATTCGGGATGAGTCGTATGTTCAAACCGTAATTGCTTCAGATCATGCTTCGGGCACCTTTAAGACAAATATCGACGGCCAATCCTATACGATCGCCTTCGTTTCCTCACAAGCGTTGAATTGGAAATTCATTAGCCGGATCTCAGACAAAACATTCATGTCTCCAGTGGATGCCGTTAAGTCCTCAACCCTATTCATCAGCATCATCGTGCTGCTCCTGGGATTTCTCTTTTCCCTCATCATGTCCAAGTCGATCTATTCTCCGTTCGGAAAGCTGATTGAAACCGTTCGTCTGAAGAGCGATGAATGGGAGCAGAAGCAGCGGGATCAACGTCTATCCTTACGAAACCATTGGTTGAAGGATCGGCTGCTGGGGAATAAGGATGTGAGTCATACGGAACTGCCATCTCTAAAGGCGGAGCTCGGCATCAAGACCAATTTGGCCGGTTCCCTTCGGATCATTATATTTCGTCTGGATCATTATCGAATGTTTCTGGACAAGTATAATGAGAGAGAGCGTAGTCTGCTGAAATACGCCATCGCGAACATCATGGAAACGACGTCATCCGGCAAATTTGCCAGCGACGTGATTGAAATGGATGCCGACAAGCTTGTATTGCTTCTGGAATCCTCAGGTCGAGAGGATGAGACGGCAGGTATATTAACACTGGTGCAACTCATCCAAAGTATGGTGCAGCAATATTTGAATTTCTCAATTTCCGCCGCCGTCAGTGCGCCAATCGAATCCCGCTCCCTGCTTAGCGAGGCGTATTCTGACACACTTGCTCTATCGTTGTATCGAATGATTGCCGGACATGGCAGCATTCTTACGCCAGCCATTCGATCTTCGATCCGCTCAGAACCGTCGCCCTTCCCTGAAGGAAAGGTTAAGTTGCTGCTGGATTCGCTCAAACTCGGGCATCTGGATAAGGTCAAGAAGTACTTTGACGAATTTGTTCAAGCTTTGGTCGATGCGCCCTACGAAACGATGCTGTCCTCTTACATCCATCTCATGTTCATGATCAGCAGTTCCTATCATTCCGTTGCAGATAACAATAACAATTCACGAGTATCGAACGCGTTTCACACGTTTTTTTCCAAAATAGACTGTTTTGAGACGGTTGAAGAGATTCATCAGACGTTCGAATCTTTGTTCACTGAAATTGTCTTGACTGTAGACACCGTAAAACATAACAAACGCAAAATCGTCGTGGATCGTATTAAGAAATTGATAGAGGATCAGTACCAAGATAAAAACCTGAATCTCAGCATCCTTGCTGAGGAGTTTCAAATGTCGAACGTTTATTTGGGAAGAGTCTTCAAAGAGTCGACAGGCGAATCCGTTGCCGAATACATTACAAAGGTTCGAATGGCTCGGGTCAAACAATTGCTTAACGATTCCAATTTGTCGACCAAGGAGATTCTGGAGCAATGCGGTTGGGATGATCTGAATTATTTCTATACGCTGTTCAAGAAGCATTTCGGTGTATCGCTGACCCAATACAAAGTATTGATCAAAAACGACGATCAACAGGAACGAGTTAATCCAGCCTTCATTGATGGATGAATGAGAAAAACCGTCCGGACTAAGTATTAGTCCGAACGGTTTTTTGATGTGTTGCTAGGCTTCAATAATTTTCTTCGCAATCGCCGCAAGGTCAACAATATCGATCACGCCATTGCTGTCCACGTCGGCCGACTTGAACTTGCTCCATTCCGGATGCTGCTGGGTCATGCCGTAATGAGCCGCTGCGATCGCAAGGTCGGCGATCGAGTATTTGTTGTCGTGGTTGACATCGCCCGGCAACTCAATGGCCGCCGTCACTTCAACGGTCACGGACGCTGGAAGCGCTTGGCTTTCCTGTCCATGTGCATCCCCAATCGTTGCGCTTGTCACCGCGATCGAGCCGCTTGCGCTTTGCGGTACTTGCTTCGCTGCAAATTTCAGCTCAACCACATCCGCATCGCTTGTGATCGCATGGTCTGTACCCAGACTTACGAGAATCAAGCGAATTTGTCCAGGTGTCTTCGATGGCTGTTTATAGACCGTCAAGCCTTCGTGCACTGGAACAGCATCCTGGAATTCATAGAGGTTCGGATCGTACTGGATCAGCATATCTTGTGCAAAGATCGGCTCATGTACCTGCTTCAGACCGAGGCGTACGGTAAACGAATCGCCCTTTAATACCGAAGCCGGAGCTGTTAGTTGAACACCCGTTTGCTGCGCATCACGCTTCGTCACAAGAACCTGCGCTGTCACCGTTTCGCCGCCATAGGATGCGCTGATCGTCGTGCTTCCTTCCGCGATCCCCGTTAATACGCCTTTGTTATCGACAGAGGCGACCTTCCCATCCGCAGTTGCGAATACGGCTAACGAAGTAACATCCTGCACCACGCTGGAATCTTTGTATGTCGCCGTCACGACCGTTGGCTGCGTATCGCCAATGGTCAGGCTATAGGACGGTTGGTTCATACTGAGCGTAAATGCTTCGGTCGGTTGACCTGGCAATACCTTCACCTTTTGCAGAACATCAAACGCATATTGGTCAACTCGCGCAACCGCAATGATTGTGCCGGCTCTTGCGTACATGGCAGGGTCGAATTCGGCAAACGTTAACGCCAAATCTCTAGATTCGTTGGTAAATTGGGCGTTAATCGTTTGCGGAAATACCGGCACAGTACCTGCAATTGTGGAGACATCGTCGAGTTTACCCATCGACTCGAGTCCCTCGACACTTATTGATGCACTGACCTGCAATCCAATACCTGACAGTTTTCCGTAAATGGAATATGTTCCGGGATTGTTGATGATGCTTTTGTCAACTATATTCCAGTTGATTGCAAACTGTTCGGTGCCACCGTCATCAAAGTGCACGGTTGCTTTGGCAGGAAGAGCGGGTCCTGTTCCAACCGTTGTAGATATAGGTGCAATAGGATCTGCTGTAGCAGATGAATAAGGCTTCAAAATACTTACAGTGTAATTCGTTATGGAGCCTGACAGAGTTATCTGTGTGATTGTCAAGGTGTTGGTACCGTGAACCAGAGCCAATGCTACAGGAGTCGATGTGTCCGGAAAACTGCTTGTAATGTCTTTGCCGTTTAGTGAAATGCTGTAGGTTGTGCCTGTTGTTGCGGCAGTGGGCATTACAAGCGTTACCGGTTGCGTAATATCGGTAATCGCAGCTGTGTAAGTTGTATAATCGGGATTAAACGCGCCGTTCAAGGTCGCATTGCCGAGCTTGAGATTGGCATCGTATACCATATCAGGTTGATTAGGCGCTACACTAATATTGTCAAAGTAAGCATTGCAGTTAAAGGTGTAAAATCCAAAGGTTCCGCTTGTAAAGGTATTTGTCTGCGCCGAAGTTGTATATTGACCGTCAAGCGTGGCAGAAATATTGCCATTGTTGAGTGAAACGCTCAATGTGTGCCACACTGATGTATCAGCAAAGGATGCCGGAAGCTGCAACGAGGCCAAATTCATTGAAGGATTAATTTGGCGTATCAGTAGATAAGGGCTTCCATTATTCGGAAGGTTATAATTATTTCCAGTTCCAGCCTTATTCCTAACAAGTGCTACCTGGTATGTCGCGGGGTTATACTGGAGGTTGTTGTTAGTTGGCTGTTGCTGATAAACATTAAACCCTAACATATCGTGTATAGCAGTACCAGTCCAGCTATTGAGCATGTAGTTAATGTTGTAAGTATAATTACTCCATGTTGGTAGCGGTTGCGGTGCATAAAGTGAGACACCGCCACTAATATACATTGCTTTGTTACTGGTGTCAGTGGTATATGGGTTGCCGCTATTCGCTTTTTGTGGATTTTCCACAACACTAAGATTTCCGTTAAAGAAATTTGTAAATCCATTTGCGTTAAGAGTTGTTGGACCCGTACTTGAAGTCGTACTCTGTGGTACCGGCATTGAACTACTTTCGAAATCCCAATTAATAAATGAACCTGACCCTGGTGTATACGGCGGAATCGTACCGCCCGATGGCACAATTGGCTGCGCTGCTGGCGCGTCTTGACCACCGTAAATATAAAACTGATCATAGAAATTGTCTCCAGTACCATCGGGTGAGCCGAGTGATACATAGTTAAAAGAATTTGGTGTATTGGCCCATGTAGAGCTGTTCAGTGTATTAACGACTGTTCCGTCGACGGAAAGCGCGATGGTACCTGGTGTAGAATAATCAAGTGAGAGTGTATGCCAGCCGGTGGTACGGAGCACATTGGTTGCAGTTGTGACACCGCCAATGTTCATCACGTAGTACTGGCCACCGTTTGTGGAGCTTGGGTCGATCCCCAGTCCGACAATATTGGTGCCATCATCTGCCCGGACGAAGGTTCTGCCTGCATAGGTGATCGGATAGCCTGTTCCATAAGTGGTATGGTCGGTTGAAGAATTATCGAATATCTTGACACTTACGTTCTTATTAAGTTTGTTTGAGAAGTTGCGGTAAAGCACAGGCTTACTGGCACCGGAAGAGTTAATTTCCAGAGAAGAGGTACCGTTAAAACCGCCTTCCGACATATACAAACGACTGATTGTCGGCAAAGCGCCGCTGTAATTCCATTGGCCTAAATTAATACCGCTTTCAAAGTTGTCGCCAAAATAGACGTCAGACGGTACGTCTGCTTTGGTCTTCGTCATAGCTTGCGCGTATTCAGACGGAAAACTTCTTGACAGAACACCGATATTGGCATAATCCATTTTCGAATCATCAAATTTCGATAAACCGTCATTTGCATCCTTAAAGTAAAAGTTACTATTTGTGACTTTCACCTGTCCGTCTTGTAAATGATCATTTTCAATATTGTAATGCTGCGGATTTACGGACTTGACGTTGGAAACTTCCAAACCGACCCAACCCATATCAAAGTTGATGTTATTAGGCGTTATATTCGTCATACCTTGGTTTGACAATTGTGGATTTGCGGCGATATGATCAATTACCATTTGATTGATGTAGTTAGGTCTGGAATAATTATCACCCGGATAATACAAGAACGCTGTCATGAATGCGCCGTCGTCATTTCCGTCCTGTTGAACATGATGAATGTAAATGTAGGAGAATTTGTTGTCGTAACCATATTGATCGCGCGAAAGCACATATGCAGTCGGCGAATAGTTACGCGCACCGCTTGGACCTGTATTATTCCATCCTTGAACATCACTACTATTCAAGAGAATTGCTCTACGCGGTGAGTTGTATATCTCGATATGTGAAACGGTGTTACTAGTTGCGTTATTTATAGCAACGCCTGATGCTTGCAGGACCAGTTGGCCCAAGTCATGTATAACGTTATTCTCAATCAAATTGTGGTTCGTAAAACTGACAGCATTTGAAGTGCCGTCCACGCCCGGGAAACCGCCCTGTATGTCCACACCGTTAATACCGCAATATTCAATAAGGCTGTTTTTAACCACGCTGTTCGTAACACCAGTTTTTAGTATAACACCATTCATACCAGCGTTTTTAATGTGAGCATTTGTAATCGTAATAGAATCGGCGTTCTCAATAGTGATATTGCCAACTTGGAACTGCGGACGCTCACTTTGACCGCTGTAAATCGGGTTGGTGGAATTTGCTGCATAGCTGGGGAATGCATAACCGCGTACACCAGATCCATACTGCAGCCACGGCCAATTGGGACTGTAATAATCCGGGAAGCTGGTATCTTTAAACCCCAGTCCATCAAATGTAATGTTTTTTACAGGAGTAATTACTGTGCTGTCCCATGTGCCGGTACGGTTTCCGAGTATATTTACAATGCTTTCTGTCGTAGGTACAACAATATCTTGTGCGTTTAAATCGGTTTGTTCAGATGTTGGATAATAGTACAAATCGCCGGATTTGGCATTGTAATAGAACTCGCCCGGGGTATCTAGGAAAGCAAGGTTACCTTGCAAGAAATAGCGGGAGTTGGCACCTATGCTATAAAACGATGCAAATTCTCCATCGGCCGCGCTCCATTTGCCAGTGTCATTAGGATTAAAGGTTAATGTGCGCGTAGTTGTATTTATACTTTGCACTGGCAAAGTATTAGAATCCCATGAGCGTCCATTGCCAATGTCGTTACCAACAATCTGAACACTCAAATCTGCGCGAGTCTGCGCATTGGTCAAGGCTTGAACGTAAATATTGTTTGCATCGCCTGCTTTGTATTGCATCGAGCTGTATGTTCCGCCTGCCGAATAAAGAGGGTTCTCCAACAATGTCGAGGGATAGCCGGGGTATTTATTAGAGTTAAGAGTACGCGCTTGAGTCACTCTTGCGTCATTGACATAAAGCGTGTTAACGTCAAACTTACCATTTGGATTGTTTGGAAGCGGACCTGACGTTGCAGGCAATCCACTCGGGAACAAGACGCCCAGTTGTGCAATCAGGTTTGTCTTGTAAACTTTGCCGATCAAATTTTGCCACATATCTGAATCAGGGTTATTCGGGTCGGTTGATGTCTGTACTTGCGACCAAACGGAGGTTACTTTCATGCCTCCTACAAATGTTGCACTGCCTGGCGCGCCCAATGTTTTATAGATAACATGGTGTCCATTCGTGCCGGAATCTGCCGTGGTAAAGTTGACCGTATTCGGTGTGTAATAGGTGCCAGGTTCAAAGAAAACATAGATGTCGCCGCTCATATTTCCGTTAATGGTTTCAACTGCTTTGCGTGCGCCATCCAGCGTGGCAAGGGGCTTTTCGTATGTACCAGGGTTAGAGTCGCTACCACTCGGCGAAACAAAAAATTCCGCTTGAATTTTGGACGCACCTGTTGTGTCTGCAAATGCATTATTGGTCATTGTTGCGAACATCGACAATATCATGCAAGCGATTACAAAAGTGCTGATAGTCTTTCTGGACACGGACTTCCCTCCCTCGAAAATAATGGAATGTAAATATGATTATGAAGATCAGTCTAAATCTTGTTAATGATTCGCTGGGATATCTCAACCATCTCCTTTCTGAATCGCGTGAGGCACGAGAAGCAACTTTGGAAGAAAACATCCCCAAAAATTTGCATGTTCCACAGTAATCCTTATTTCACGATTTTCCTTAATCTTGTCACAAATAACCTCCGAAAAAAATAAACATATTTATTGAAATGTTAAACAATATTCCTCAAATTTTATATAATTCTAGTATAGAAAAGAAGGGGAAGTGAGTCTGTGTCCAATCAATTCTTGAACGCAATAAATCCATACATCCTTTATTGTATAAATGTCAATTCAACGAATTGCCCTCCCGCAGGAAAACCCTTCCCTCCACGAACGACTCGGTGGTTTGAATTGGAATTGATCACTTGGGGAGAAGGATATATGGTAACGGAAGGCAAGAGGCTGAATGCGCACGAGGGAAAATTGTTTTTCCGTCCTCCCGGCGTAAAGGTTCAAGGCTTTGCACCCTACTATTGTTACCTCGTGGTTTTCGACATATCGTATGACCCAACCAAAGAACCGATTTATCATGGTCCATTTTCATTAAACAACCCAGAAGCTGGAAACGGCGAGGAGCATTGGAGAGAAATTTTCCCGATGTTTGAAGAAATAAGAGATCCGAACTGGGAAATGCTGTTTAGAAACATATTCGACAAGTTTGTTCGATCAGGGAATCACGATCAATTTACTTTAAAAACTTTGCTGATGCAGCTGCTGTACAAGCTAGATCAAACGAGAGATGATGAAGTCATATTAGCCTCTCGTCATCATTCTCTTCGAAGGCATATCAACGGAGTTCTTAGAGCGAAAGCGTTCATTGATAGTCATCCGGCTTCATTTATCATTTTAAAACAGTTGTCAGCACTCGCTGGTTTAAGTGTAAATTTCTTCTGCACGGCTTTCAAAGAAATTGTAGGAGAATCTCCTATCGTATACGCTAATCGGGTGAAAATAAACACAGCGAAATTAATGTTGATCCAAACCAATGACACCATCAGACAAATTTCCAGCACTCTTGGATTCGATAATGTCACTTATTTTCATCGACTTTTCAAAAACATTGAGGGCGTTACACCCAAGCAATATCGTGAACGAAACAAGATGCAATAGTATCCATATTTTCGCCATGAAAAATCCCCTCCGGTCAACAGTATTGAATTCATCATTACATGAACTCTTTTTTTACTGTCTACCGTAAGGGG
>Ga0209025_1003913_pt1 | contig 13420 bp, 13 predicted proteins | sample AraplaMF_Col_mLB_FD_184256 | JGI IMG/M metagenome (GOLD analysis project Ga0209025, IMG submission 184256) | Arabidopsis root microbial communities from the University of North Carolina, USA - plate scrape MF_Col_mLB (SPAdes) (version 2) | ecosystem: Host-associated > Plants > Roots > Endosphere... | reverse complement strand
CGCGACGCCGAGCCAGTACTTCGCGGCGTTTCTGCTCACTGCCGGCGCGCAGGCGCTGGCTGACATATTCCATGCCGCCGCCCCAGATCATCCAGTAGATCACGCCGGTAGTGATGGCGCCGACGAGGGTCGCGATGATCGGCACGGGAATCTCCTGTCGCGGCGCCTGCGATCGGGGCGAGCCAAGCAGGACGCCCCAAGCTTGTACCGATCAGGGCATGTATCGCAACGGTAGAACCGGTTTGTGACAAGCCGGGCGCGCTGAGGAGCCCGCGCTCAAGCCTTGGTCAGGGCCGCCGACAGCCCCGGCTTCACATTCAGCGTCTGAAAGACGACGCAGTAGCGCTCGGTCAATTTGAGCAGCGTGTCGAGCTTCTCCTGCGGCGCGTCGGTCTCGACGTCGAAGGAGAGACGGATCGCCTTGAAGCCGACGGCGGCATCCTTGGCGACGCCGAGCGTGCCGCGGAAATCGAGATCGCCCTCGGCGCGGACCGTGCCCTTCTTCAGCTCGATCTCGAGCGCGGTCGCGACCGCCTTCAAGGTGACGCCGGCGCAGGCGACGAGGGCTTCCAGCAGCATGTCGCCGGAGCAGAGCTCAGCGCCGGAGCCGCCAGTCGCCGGGTGCAGGCCGGCGAGCGCGATCGCACGGCCGGTCTCGACCTTGCAGGCAATGTGCTGGTCGTCGAGCTCGCCCTTGGCCTTCAGCGTGATCACCGCCGCATCGGGCGCCTCACGGTACTTGTCCTTGAGCGGGGCCTGCAGAGCGCGCAGCGCGGTGACGTCCATGGTCGTGATCCCCTGTGAAGCGGTCCGCCGGCTTGTAGCCGCTTCAGGCGGCGGCCTCCACCTCCGGCGCGACATGCCGGCTTTCCTTTTCGAGCGCCCGGCGCAATTCGCGGCGCAGGGCGACGAAGCCGACCGAACCCTCCTCGCGCGGACGGACGAGCAGGTTGTCGAGGCTGAAGGCGACCGGTCCCGGCTGCTGCGGCAGGACGAGGATACGATCGGCCAGGCGCAGGGCATCCTCGACCGAGCCGGCGGCGATGACGACGGCTGGGCGCCCCTGCGTACAGAGTTCCGGCAGGAAGGCGGCGAGCCGCTCACGCGCCGGCGCATCCAGCGCGGCGAAGGGCTCGTCGATCAGCAGCAGACGCGGCCTGACCAGCAGGAGGCGAGCAATGGCAAGGCGCAGCAGCTCTTCGGACGAGAGCGCACTTGGCCGCTGCGTCGCCTGCGCGGCAAGTCCAACGCGGACCAACACATTGGCGATCAGCCCCTCGCGCTCGAACGGGCTCGCCTTCGGCAGCGCGAAGGCAAGGTTCTCGCTGAGGCTGAGCCAGGAGAAGAAACGTGGCCGGCCACAGAGCAGGCCGAGCTCGGCGGTCGGCACCGTTCCTTCGTCGGCCCGCAGGCCGGCGAAGCCGCGCAGCGCCGCCGCCCGTACTTCGGGAGAGCCGAGCAGTGCGACGACCTCGCCAGCGGCCGGACGCGGCAGGGCATGGTCGGGAGAACGGGAGAGCGTGTGAAGATCAGCCGACATAACTGGCTCCATCCATAAACAAGGCGGAAGGAGCGCCGACGGCATGAGGCCGTCCCGTCGTTCCCGCGCTTTAGCTGCATTTGTTTCGCGCCCGCAAGCTGAGGCTCAAATCGGCGCGTGTCCTTTCATAAGGTCTAAGCGTCCGTTTTGTCAAACGACTGATCCAGCTCTGCGAAGTCGGCACGCGCGAGCTGGTAGCGGCATTGCAGGATCGTTTCGCCGCGCGGGCGGGAGTTGCGCTCGACTTGGTCGAGCAGACGAAAACCCAACCTCTCCAGCACCCGGCCCGAAGCCGCATTGTCTGCGGCATGGCCCGACCGGAGCGACTGGAGTCCGGCTTCGGAGAAAGCGAACCGCACCACGGCCGCCGCGGCCTCCGAGGCGAAGCCTTGCCCCCAGGTCGCCTGCTCGAGCCAGTAGCCGAGCTCGCCCTCGCCATCGGCGATCTCGTCGAGATCGACGAGCCCGATCATTCGTCCGTCCAGCATCGCAGCGAAGCGATAAGCCTCCCCCGCCGCCCATTCGCGTGGATGATCGGCGAACCAGGCCTCGATCTCAGTCCGATCAGGCGGGAACGAGGCCATCCGCAGCATGCGGGTGACGGCCCAGTCGGATTGGATCTCAAAGGCGCGTTGCGCGTCGGCCGCCGTCGACGGACACAAGTGAAGACGTCTGGTGGTGATCATATCGAGGCCGAGCCACTCCAACCGGTGCAGGCTGGCACGAAGCGCGAGGCTGCGGAACTGCTCCGTCAGCGTGCCGCGGCGCCGCGCACACAGGCCTCGATATTGTTGCCGTCGGGATCGAGGACGAAGGCGCCGTAATAGTCGCCCGCGCCCTCGCGCGGGCCGGGTGGTCCGTTGTCGCGGCCGTCGGCCGAGAGCGCCGCCTCGTAGAAGGCATCCACCGCCGCCTTGTCCGGCGCGATGAAGGCGATATGGGCCTGGTTCAGCCCGGCGCGCGAGCCTTCGACCCAATAGGACGGGCGGATCGTGCCGATCCAGAGATAAGGGATCGGCTCCTCGGCACTGCGGCCGAACAGGAAGGATTCCGGGCTGTTGGAGGCAGTTGCGAGGCCGAGCGGCCGGGCGAACGCGTCATAGAAGCGGCGCGCCTTGGCAAGATCGGTGACGACGATGCCGGTGTGGTCGATCATGCGAGGTGAACTTGGCGCAGGCAGGCTTGTTCCGCGGCCGACCGCCTACCACCACATGCCGGCGCTCTCGGCCGCCTTGTGCTGGCGCGGCTCGCTGTCGGTGAGCGAGCGGTCGAGCGTGCGCAGCGCCTCGCGCTTGATCGCCTCGAAGGCCGGCGAGAGCCGGTCGCGCGGGCGGGTCAGCGGATTGTCGAGCTCGTCGAAGATGCGGCCGGGCCGTGGCTGCATCACCACGATGCGGTCGGCCAGCGTTACCGCTTCCTCGACATCATGGGTGACCATCACCACGGTCGGCCGGCTCTCCTCCCAGAGCGCGAGAAGATGGCCGTGCAGGCTGGCGCGTGTGGTGGCGTCGAGCGCCGAGAAGGGCTCGTCCATCAAAAGGAGCTTGGGCCGGGTGACCAAAGCGCGAGCGATGGCGACGCGTTGCTGCTGGCCGCCCGAAAGCTCGCGCGGCCAGCGCGCCTCATAGCCGGCGAGGCCGACGCGGGCGAGCGCGCCGGTGACGAGGCGATTGCGTTCCGCGGCAGGCAGATGGCTGAGACCGAAGCCGGCATTGTCGGCCACTGACAGCCAAGGCAGCAGGCGCGGTTCCTGGAAGATCACGCCGACATCGGCGCGCGGCTCGGTGATTGCCGCATCGTCGAGGAGGATGCGCCCTTCGCTCGGCCGGTCGAGCCCGGCAACGAGGCGCAGCAAGGTGGTCTTGCCGCAGCCGGAGCCGCCGACCAGCGCCAGGATCTCTCCGGCGGCGACGGAGATGTCGATGCCGGAGAGGGCACGGGTGCCGTCGGCATAGGTCTTGGAGAGGTGGTCGAAGGTCAGCATCGCGCCCTCAGAGCCTGTCCCGGGCAGTGTCCTGCCAGGCGAGGAAGGGGCGGGTCAGCGCGAGCAGGAGGCCGTCGGCCAGCTTGCCGAGCACGGCGAAGGCGATGATCGCAGCGATGATGGTGTCGGGACGGCCGAGCTGCTGGCCATCGACCAGGAGATAGCCGAGGCCCTCGCTCGCGCCCATGATCTCGGCCGCGACGACGAACATGAAGCCGAGGCCGAGCCCGCCGCGCAGCGCCGTGAACCAGTCGGGCAGGATCGCCGGCAGCAGCACGCGCCTGACCATGGCGAGCCGGCCGAGGCGGAAGACGCGGCCGACCTCGACGATCTTGCGATCGATCGAGAGGATCGCGGCGGCGACACCGAGATAGACCGGGAAGAAGACGCCGACCGCGATCAGCGCCACCTTCGAGGCCTCGAAGATGCCGAACCAGAGGATGAAGAGCGGCACCCAGGCGATTGAGGGGATGGCGCGCAGGGCTTGCAAGGTCGGATCGAGCAGGCCGCGCGCCAATGGCAGGGCGCCGGTCAGGGCGCCCAAGGCGGTGCCGACAGCGGCGCCGATGCCGAAGCCGGCTGCGACGCGCCAGAGCGTCGCCAAGGCGTGGGTCCAGAGTTCGCCGCTGACGGCGAGCTGCCAGAGCGTTTTGCCGACCACGCTCGGCGGCGGCATCAGCCGGCCATTGGCGAGGCCGGCCCGGACGAGGATTTCCCAAATGATCGCGAGGACGACCGGCAGCAGGAAGCCGGCGAGGCGCACGCCGGTGCGAGAAGCCGGCCGCGCTCGCGGCGCGACCGGCTTCTCGTCGATGGCATCTGCGATCTCGATCGTGCTCATCGGCCCGCGATCATGACCGCTCAGTTGGTCGCGGCAAAGCGCTTGTCGATCAGCGCGTCGACCGATGCCTTGACGTCGGCATTGGCGGGCAGGACGCCGGCCTGCTGCAGCGCCAGCCCCGCAGCGAGGATGGTCTCGGCTTGCGCCGGGCCGATCGTGCTGTGGGTCAATTCGGTGCGGTTGAGCTGGCGCTCGATCACCGCGTCGGAGAGCTTGGTCGCCTCGACCAGCGCCTTCCTGACCTCGGCCGGGTTGGCGAGCGCGATGGCGCGCGCCTCCTCATAGGCCTTCAGCACCTTGCGGACGAGGGCCGGGTTCTTCTCGGCGAACTCCTCGCGGACATTGAGCACGCCCCAGGTGTTGTCGGCGGCCTTGCGGTGGAAGAGCTTGGCGCCGGCCTCGACCTCGGCCGCGGCCATCATCGGGTCGAGCCCGGCCCAGGCCTCGACATCGCCGCGCTCCAGCGCAAGCCGACCGTCGGCATGCTGCAGCAGCACGAGCTTGACGTCCTTCTCGGTCAACCCTGCCTCGGCGAGCGAACGCACCAGGAAGATGTGCGGATCGGTGCCGCGGGTGACGGCGACGCGCTTGCCCTTCAGATCGGCAACCTTGGTGACTTCGCTCTTGGCGCCAGTGACCAGAGCGGTCCATTCCGGCCGCGAATAGACATAGATCGACTTGATCGGGTTGCCGTTGATCTTAGCGATCAGTGCGGCGGCGCCGGCAGTCGAGCCGAAATCGAGCGAGCCGGCATTGAGGAATTCGAGCGCCTTGTTCGAGCCGGCCGAGAACACCCAGCGCACCTTGATGCCGTCGGCCTCCAGCGCCTTCTCCAGGATGCCGCGATCCTTAAGCAGCAGGCTGACCGGGTTGTAGGTGGCGTAGTCGACCCGGATCTCCTTCGGCGCCTGCGCCTGCGCGCTGCCAAAGGCGAGCGAGGCGGCGGCAAGGCCGGCGAGCACGGCGCGGCGGGTCGGGAGTGAGATGATCGGCATGGCGTTCCCCTTCGATCGATTTGCGCGAAGGGGTGGAGGCTGTTCGCCGCCGGCGCCCCCGCTTTAGCTGCACTTGTTTCGCGCCCGCAAGCTGCTGGCTCAAATCGGCGCGTGTCCGATTGATAGGTTCGATCGTTCTCTTTGTCAAACAAGACGCCAGTCGATGTGAGATGTTAATTTTCACATTGAACTAATGTTGAATTATGTTTCCGCGCCTGGCCCCGTTCATGCTAGGGATCGCCATCGCCGTGTCTGCCGGAAGTCTCGAAGAGCCTCGTTCAGTGCCGCCCTCTCCCGAAAAGCCAGCCCCGCGCCTCGCCGAGTTCATCGACAATCCCACGGCCGCGGTCGGCAGGCTGGCACGGCAGTTCGGCCAGGGCGATCGCGACAGCCTGCGCAGCGCGCTGGTCAATGCGCTGCGCGACAATCTCGAGGAAGGCCGCCAATCGGCGCGCGAGATCCTGGCAAAGTCCCGCAACGGCCTGTCCTGCGCCAAGCGGCTCTCCAGCGTGATGGACAGCGTCGTCGCCAGCCTGCATGTCGCAGCGACGCGGCATTTCTACCCGGTCGAGAACCCGTCCGCCGGCGAGCGCATCGCCGTCGTTGCCGTCGGCGGCTATGGCCGCGGCACGCTGGCGCCGGGCTCGGATGTCGATCTGCTCTTCCTGTTTCCGGACAAGCAGACGGCCTGGGGCGAGAGCGTCGTCGAAGCGATGCTCTACCCGCTCTGGGACCTGAAGCTGAAGGTCGGCCATTCCGTGCGCTCGGTCGACGATTGCATCCGCGAAGGCCGGGCGGACATGACGATCCGCACCGCGCTGCTGGAGGCGCGCTTGATCTGCGGCGACGCAGCCCTGTTCGCCGATCTGCAGCGGCGCTACGGCGCCGAGATCGCCGAGGGCACCGCCGCCGTCTTCACCGAGGCCAAGCTCGCCGAGCGCGAGGCCCGCGTCGCCCGCGCCGGCTCGTCGCGCTATCTGGTCGAGCCCAATGTCAAGGACGGCAAGGGCGGCCTGCGCGACCTCAACACGCTGTTCTGGATCGCAAAGTACTCCTACCGCGTCGACGATCCGGCCGAGCTGGTCGAGGCCGGGCTGTTCGATGCGCGCGAGTTCGCCATGTTCCAGCGCTCGGAGGAATTCCTCTGGCGGGTGCGCTGCTGGATGCATTTCATCACCGGCCGGGCCGAAGAGCGGCTCTCCTTCGACCTGCAGCGCCAGGTCGCAGCCGCAATCGGCTATGCCGGGCGCAGCGGCCAGGCGCCGGTCGAGCGCTTCATGAAGGCCTATTTCCTCGTCGCCAAGGATGTCGGCGACCTCACAGCGATCGTCTGCGCCGCGCTGGAGGCGCGCCAGCAGAAGCCGCGTGCCAGCCTGACCAGCCTGATCGGCACCTTCACCAAGCGCCGGCGCGTGCGCGCGCTCGGCCACCCCGACTTCACCTTGCAGGGCCAGCGCCTCGCCGTGATCGACGACGAGGCCTTCAAGCGCGACCCGGTCAACCTTCTTAGGCTCTACGAGATCGCCAGCCGCGACGATCTCGCCATCCATCCCGACACCAGCCGGCTGGTGACGCAGTCGCTGCGGCTCGTCACCCCGCAATTGCGGCAGGACCGCGAAGCCAACCGCATCTTCCTGGAGATCCTGACAGCGCGGCGCTCACCGGAAGCTGTGCTCAGGCGGATGAACGAATCCGGGTTGCTCGGCCGCTTCGTCCCGGATTTCGGCCGCATCGTCGCGATGATGCAGTTCAACATGTATCATCACTACACGGTCGACGAGCACCTGCTCCGCTCGATCGGCATCCTCGCCGAGATCGACGCCGGCAAGCTCGAAGCCGAGCACCCCCTGGCGAACTCGATCTTTGCGACGATCACCAACCGGCGCGCACTCTATGTCGCGCTCTTCCTGCACGACATCGCCAAGGGCCGGCCGGAAGACCACTCGATCGCCGGCGCCCGCATCGCCCGCAAGCTCTGCCCGCGGCTCGGCCTGACCGACGCCCAGACCGAGACGGTGATCTGGCTGATCGAGAACCATCTGGTGATGTCGACCGTCGCCCAGAGCCGCGATCTCGGCGACCCCAAGACGATCGAAAGCTTCGCGGCGATCGTGCAGACGCTGGAGCGGCTGAAGCTGCTGCTGGTGCTGACCGTCGCCGACATCAAGGCGGTCGGCCCAGGTGTCTGGAACGGCTGGAAGGGCCAATTGCTGCGCACTCTCTATTACGAGACCGAGGTCGTGCTCGCCGGCGGCCATTCCGGCATCGAGCGCAAGGCCAGGGTCGAGCGCAAGCAGCAGGCGCTGGAGGCGCGCCTCGCCGACTGGACCGAAGACGAGCGCGGCGCCTATCTCGCCCGGCACTATCCGGCCTACTGGCTCAAGGTCGAGCCCGAGCGGCAGGAGCAGCATGCCCGCTTCCTGCGCGAGGCCGAGACTGCCGGCCGTACCACCGCGACGCGGGTCGAGACCGACCAGTTCCGCGGCGTGACCGAGCTCACCGTGCTTGCGCCCGACCATCCGCGCCTGCTCGCCATCGTCACCGGCGCCTGCGCCGCGGCCGGCGGCAACATCGTTGACGCGCAGATCTTCACCACCACCGACGGGCTGGTGCTGGACACGATCTTCGTCTCGCGCGCCTTCGAGCGCGACGATGACGAATTGCGCCGGGCCGAGCGGATCGCGGCGGCGATCGAGCGCGCGCTCAAGGGCGAGATCAGGATCGCCGACCTCGTCGCCCAGCGCCGTGCCCCGCCGCCGCGCGGCGGGACTTTCCAGGTCGCGCCCGAGGTCATCATCGACAATGTGCTGTCGTCGCGGCACACGGTGCTGGAGGTGTCAGGGCTCGACCGGCCCGGCCTGCTCTACGATCTCACCACCGCGATCGGGAAACTCAACCTCAACATCGCCTCGGCCCATATCGCGACTTTCGGCGAGAAGGCGGTCGACGTTTTCTACGTCACCGACCTCACCGGAGCGAAGATCACCTCGACCGGACGGCAGCTGGTGATCCGCCAGGCATTGCTCGCCGTGTTCAATCTGGAGCTCGACAAGCAGCCCTCCGGCAAGGCCAAGGCCGTGGCCCGCGCTTGATTTCGCCGGGCCGAAGCCCGATATCGGCGGCGAAGCCAGTGCGGCTCAAAGCCGGCGCTGCAATGATGCATGACGAGCAACGATTGGGATGATGGAATGACGCAGAACCCTGCGAAGGACGATCCGAAGCCGGAAACCGAGAACCAGGACGCGGCCGAGACGAAGGCGAACGAGACGCAGACGCCCGATCCGCTCGCCCTGCTCGAAGCCGAGCGCGACGACTTCAAGGACAAGCTGCTGCGCACTCTGGCCGAGATGGAGAATCTGCGCCGGCGCACCGAGCGCGAGATCGCCGACGCCAAGGCCTATGCGGTGACCAGCTTCGCGCGCGACCTGCTCGGCTCGGCCGACAATCTGCGCCGTGCGCTCGAAAGCGTGCCGGAGACGGCCCGCGCCGCGGCCGACAACGCCCTGAAGGCGGTGGTCGAGGGCGTCGAGCTGACCGAGCGCGAGCTGCTCAAGACGCTTGAACGCCACGGCGTGCGCAAGATCGATCCGCAAGGCGAGAAGTTCGATCCGAACCTGCACCAAGCCATGTTCGAGGCGCCCGATGCCGGCATCGCCAAGGGCCTCGTCTCCAAGGTGGTGCAGACCGGCTACAAGATCGGCGAGCGCGTGCTGCGCCCGGCTCTGGTCGGCGTCTCCGCCGGCGCGCCCAAGCCAGCTGCCAATGGCTCGGACAGCCCGGCGGCCGATGCCGGCGACAAGCCGGCCAACTGACAGGTGCTCGAAGCTGCGGATGAACCCGCTTGGTTCATCCGCCCGACGGCTTCGTCACGCGTCGCAGAGTCAAGTTGATCCGGCCTGCCTGCGGCAGCAGGCTCGACGAGCCCGCAAGGATGCGGTCGACGCCGTGATAGGCCAGCCGGGCCTCGCCGCCGAAAGCCAACGCATCGCCCGAAGCCAGCTTCAGCGAGACCGTCTTGCCGCCGCGGCTGGTGCCACCGATGCGAAAGACCGCGGTGTCGCCCAGCGAGAGCGACAGCACCGGCGCGTCGAAGTCCTGCTCGTCGCGATCCTGATGCAGGCCCATCTTCGCTGTCGGCTCGTAGAAATTGACCAGGCAGGCTTCAGGCGGATGCGGATAGCCTGAGAGTTCCTCCCAGGCGCGCAGGAGCCGGGCCGGGATCGGCGGCCAGTTCGCGCCGGTCTCGGGGTGCAGCGGCTGGTAGCGATAGCCGCGCTCGTCGGAGACCCAGCCGAGCGAGCCGTAGTTCGTCATTTTGACCGAGAATGGTTTTCCGGTCTTGGGCATGCGCGGCACAAAGAACGGCGCCTGCCGCGCCGCTTCGCGCAGTTCGGCGACCAGCACCGCCTGTTCACCTGCGTCGAGATAGCCCGGCCAATGCGTCACGCCAGGCGCGACGGTGAGCACCGTCATCAGAATTTGTCGAGGCCGAGCACGTCGGCCATCGAATAGAGCCCGGGCTTGCGGCCGCGGCCCCAGAGCGCCGCCTTGACCGCACCCTGCGCGAACAGGCTGCGATCCTCGGCGACATGGGCGAGCTCGAGCCGCTCGCCGGCGCCGGCGAAGATCACCTTGTGGTCGCCGATGACGGTGCCGCCGCGCAGCGCGGCGAAGCCGATCGTGCCGGGCTGGCGGGCGCCGACATGGCCGTCGCGCACAGCGACGCGGGACTCGGCGAGATCGACGGCACGCCCCTGCGCCGCCGCCTCGCCGAGCAGGACGGCAGTGCCCGAGGGCGCATCGACCTTCATGCGGTGGTGCATCTCGACGATCTCGATGTCCCAGTCGGTGCCGAGCGTCGCCGCGACCTTGCGCACCATTGCCGCAAGCAGGTTGACGCCGAGGCTCATATTGCCGGAGCGGATGATCGCGGCATGGCGCGAGGCCGCCTCCAGCTTGGCGAGGTGCTGCGGCTCCATGCCGGTGGTGCCGGCGACATGGACGATGCGGGCCTGGGCGGCGAGGCCGGCGAAGGCGACGGTGGCCTCGGGCGTGGTGAAATCGAGCACGCCCTCGGCCTCGACGAAGGCGGCGAGCGCATCGTCGCCGACCAGAACGCCGCTGGCGGGCAGTCCGGCGAGCACCGCGGCATCCTGGCCGAGCGCAGGCGAACCCGGACGCTCGATCGCGGCGGAAAGGACGCAGCCTTGCGTGTCATGGATCGCTTTGACCAGCGAACGGCCCATCCGGCCGGCGGCGCCGACGACGACGAGACGCATGTCGCTCATGATGAAACGCTCCAGGAAAGCCAAGGCACGCCGACTACCGGCGCTACACTTGCCTATAGGGCGCTTCGCCGGTCGCCGAAACGAAAAACGGCCGGGCAAAGCCCGGCCGTGCAGATATCGGGTGCCGTCGTGGGCTTAGTCGACCGGCTGGATCGCCGCGACCTTCCACTCGCCGCCGCGCGAGCGCGTGAAGGTCCAGTGCTCGGTGACCTCGCGCGGGATCGTGGCGTGGCCCTCGACGACCTTGCCGCCATTGCGCTCGACCATGGCGGTGAGCAGGCTGAAGCGCATCGCGACGGTCGCGTACTCATAGCCGTCCTCGCGCCAGGATTCGGCGAGGTCGCCCTGCAGCAGCTTGACCTCGGCGGCCTTCTCGATGAGGCCCTTGCGGGCGTTGTCGGCGAATTCCTGCTCGAGAGCGCCGGAAATCTCCGGCGTCGTGATCTGGCGCAAGCGCGCGATGTTCTCGTCGGAGATCGCGGCCTGGACCTCGGCGAGCAGACGCTCGAAGGTGCCATAGTCCGCACCCTGCAGCTCGAACTCGACCGGCTTGGCGGCAGAGGCCGCGGCAGCAGCGCCGCCGCCCATCGCCGGGGCGGCCGGCTGCGGCTGATAGGCCTCGCGGCCGAGCGGCGCGCCGGCACCGGCGAGCTGCGGCTCGCTGCGGCGACGGAACAGGCGCAGTGCCAGCCAGATCAGGCCGCCGATCAGCGCGACCTGGAAGAGCAGGCCGAGGAAGCCGGCGATGCCGCCGAAACCGGCGCCCGAGAGCAGGCCGAACAGGCCGGCGCCGAGCAGACCGCCGGCGACACCCATCATCAGGCTGCGCGCCATCGACGGGCGAGCCGCCTGCGCGGCAGCGCCTGCCGCACCGGCAGCCGGAGCCGCGGCCGACGGGCCGGGCGCCTGCGTCTGGTTGCGCTGGAACGAAGAGCCGGGCGCGGTCGGCGTCGGCGCGACCTGCGACTGGCTGCGCGAACCGCGGCTGCCCATGCTGCGGCCGCCCGGAGCGGCCTCGGCGATGATCGGCACCAGCAGCAGAGCGCCGGCGATGAGGGCGATTGCACGGCCACGGCGGGCGAGCGAAATCAGTGACATGGTTCCTCCCGGAGCCGGGATCGGCTCACTGGACCCGAAATATGGTTGGGTCGTACGACTTTCGCAAGGTGGATATGACCTGAACCTTCGACGGACGAGCCCTCATCATATTGGGTTGCCGGCTCCACTATGCTATCGTTTTTCGCGTCGTCACGCTGCTCAGGCGAATGACGGGAGCAAGCCATGGTCCGATCCCTTCGGAGGCTACCCTGCTCCGGCGCCGTGGCGCTGCTGGTATCCGCGTCTTTCACGACAGTGTTGCTACTGCTGTCGCCGCCAGCCGCCGCACAGGAACGGGCCGTCGCCCTCGACAAGCCGCGTCTGGCGCAGGCGCCCGAGCCTCTTTGCTTCTGTTGGAGTGACGGCAAGAAGATCGCGGAAGGCAGCATGGCCTGCATCCGCACCACCCTGGGCCGGCGCCTGGCCACCTGCGGCCGGGTCATCAACATGATGTCCTGGGAAGTGACGGAAAACCCCTGCCCGGAAAGCTGAGCCGAGCCCCGGCCTCACTGCATCCGGAAGCCCCCAAAGGAAAAGCGCCGCAGGGCCTCTCCCGCGACGCTTTCCAATTGGCTTAATGGTCTTTTCGACTCGAGACTGACTTCCCCGTCAGAACGCTCCGATCACGATCGCCAGAACCAGCGCAAATGCCGCACCCATGGCCAACCGGTCGAGACTTAGCGCGAGGTTCATGTGAACCCTCCTTTGTCATTGACCTGACATGGAAGCTAGCAGAAACGGCGGCCGCCGCAAGTGGCTGCGTAGCCGCAGCCGACGCCGCACCAGAGAAGCATTCTTAATCAGCGGTTAAATCATTGAACTGCTTTGTGGATAGTCCCGAACAAGACCTTCTGCGCGGAAGCTTTTAGTATTGGCAAGTGCAGCATAAATCCTTGATGTCACAATCGAGCCGAAGTTGTTGCAACGCAATATTGTCCCACGCGGGACCAGCGCCCAGATCTTGCCGAGATATCGTCATGCCGGCATCAGGATCAGGCGCTCAAGCGCCCGCGCCACGGCGATGACGCGGGCATCGTCGCCGAAGCGTCCGACGAGCTGGAAGGAGACCGGCAGGCCGCGCGGGCCGCGCATCAGCGGGACCGTGAGACAGGGCGTGCCGAGCAGTGTCCAGAGCCGGTTGAACTTGGAATCGCCGGTCGAGGCAAGGGTCTCCGGGGCCTCGCCCGGCGCTGCATAGGTCAGCACCAGATCGACCTCGCCGAGCCAGCGCTCGGCTGCGTGCCGGCCGCGCCGGGCGGTGGCGCGGGCCGCGTCGTAATCGTCAGGCGTAGTGGCGCGGGCCTCGTCGAGATAGGCGCGCAGCTTCGGCGGCAGGTCGTCGCGACGATTGGCGTATTCCCAGGCGAGCGCCTGCGTTGCTTCCCAATTCTGCAGCGGGCCATGGGCATGAAAGGTCTCGGCTAGTTCTGCCGGCGTCGCAATATCCAGGACGGTCGCACCGCCCTTGCGGGCGAAGTCGGCGATGCGCTGCAGCGCCCCCTCACAGGACGGTTCCGGCCTGTCGGTGAATTCCTGCCGGCAGAGACCGAGCCTGAGCCCGTCCAGCACAGCCTCGGGCGCATCGAGATCGGCGCGCCCGGTCAGCGCCGCCAGGGCAAAGCCGAGATCATCCGCGCTGGCCGCCATCAGGCCGAGCGTGTCGAGCGACCAGGA
>Ga0209025_1003900_pt1 | contig 13449 bp, 10 predicted proteins | sample AraplaMF_Col_mLB_FD_184256 | JGI IMG/M metagenome (GOLD analysis project Ga0209025, IMG submission 184256) | Arabidopsis root microbial communities from the University of North Carolina, USA - plate scrape MF_Col_mLB (SPAdes) (version 2) | ecosystem: Host-associated > Plants > Roots > Endosphere... | reverse complement strand
TCGTTAAAAACGGATTACCAGGTGAAGAAGCGCAAATTAAAATTATTAAAGTGAAGAAAAACTTCGCGTTTGGTCGTTTAATGAAGCTTCATCAAGAAAGTCCATATCGTAAAGATGCAGAATGCCCCGTGTACAACGAGTGCGGCGGTTGTCAGCTTCAGCACTTAACATATGAAGGGCAATTACAAGCGAAAGAAAAACAAGTACGCGACGTTATGCAGCGCATCGGTGGACTAAGTGATGTTCCTGTTCATCCTGTACTTGGCATGAAAAACCCGTGGGTATACCGTAATAAAGCACAAGTGCCAATTGGAGAACGTGAAGGTGGACTTGTGGCTGGTTTCTATCGTCAAGGAACGCATGACATCATTAATATGGAATCATGCTTAATTCAGGCGGAAGAAAACGATACATTAATTCAAGAAGTAAAACGTATTTGTGAAAAGTACGGTATTTCGGCTTACAATGAAGAGCGTAACAAAGGAACACTTCGCCACGTAATGGCTCGCTACGGGCAAGTAACAGGGGAAATTATGCTTGTCTTCATTACACGTACAGCAGAATTACCGAATAAAAAAGCAATCATTGAAGAAATTGCAGCGAAATTCCCTGAAGTAAAATCGATTGTACAAAACGTAAACACGAAGCGTACAAACGTAATCTTCGGAGACACAACGACAGTACTGTACGGGTCAGAATATATTTATGACTTTATCGGTGACATTAAATTTGCGATTTCAGCACGTTCATTCTATCAAGTAAACCCAGAACAAACGAAAGTGCTATACGATAAAACGTTAGAATACGCACAATTAGATGGTAACGAAACTGTAATCGACGCATACTGCGGAATCGGATCAATCTCCTTATTCCTAGCGCAAAAAGCGAAAAAAGTGTACGGCGTTGAAATCGTCCCAGAAGCAATCGAAGACGCAAACCGAAACGCAGCACTAAACAACATGACAAACGCTGAATTTGGCGTAGGAGAAGCAGAAGTAGTCATCCCAAAATGGTATAAAGAAGGCGTGATCGCTGACACAATGGTCGTAGATCCACCGCGTAAAGGTTGTGATGAGGCACTACTAAACACAATCATCGACATGAAACCAAAGCGCGTCGTATACGTATCATGCAATCCAGCAACGTTAGCACGTGACTTAAAAGTACTAGAAGAAGGCGGATATAAAACGCAGGAAGTACAACCTGTTGATATGTTCCCGCATACGACTCATGTAGAGTGTGTGGCTTGGCTTAAGTTGGTATAATAGAAAAGCAGTTGATATAGAAAAAATCTATACCACCTGCTTTTTGGTTTATAAAAATACCATTCAGCAACGGTTTTAGTTAAAATAAATATTGCTGATTTTTACAAATTATAAATTGAGAGTTTGAAATTGTATTCATATTGAGAGGATTTGAATTTGAAATGATAGATAATTTTTGGAATGATTTACCACGACCGTTTTTCGTACTTGCACCAATGGAAGATGTGACAGATGTTGTTTTCCGTCACGTAGTAAGCGAAGCTGGTCGTCCAGATGTATTTTTCACAGAGTTTACAAATTCGGATAGCTATTGTCATCCAGAAGGTATGAAAAGTGTACGTGGCCGTTTAATTTTTACAGAAGATGAACAGCCAATAGTGGCACATATTTGGGGAGATAATCCTGAATATTTCCGTCAGATGAGTATTGGTATGGCAGAGTTAGGATTTAAAGGCATCGATATTAATATGGGCTGCCCTGTACCGAACGTAGCATCAAGAGGAAAAGGTAGTGGCCTTATTCTACGTCCAGACGTTGCGGCAGAACTTATTCAAGCAGCAAAAGCAGGCGGACTACCTGTCAGCGTAAAAACACGACTTGGCTTTAAAGAGTTAAGTGAGTGGGAGGATTGGTTAACGCACATTTTCAAACAAGATATTGCGAACCTTTCTATTCATTTACGCACAAGAGAAGAAATGAGCCAAGTAGACGCGCACTGGGAACTAATTCCGGAAATTAAAAAATTACGTGACCGCATTGCACCAAATACGCTAATAACAATCAATGGAGACATTCCTGACCGTCAAGCTGGAATGGAACTTGCTGAAAAATACGGCATTGATGGTGTTATGATCGGACGAGGTATCTTCAAAAATCCATTTGCTTTTGAAAAAGAGCCAAGAGAGCATAGTAGTAAAGAACACCTTGATCTTCTAAGACTGCAGCTTGATCTTCAAGATCAATATGCAGAAGTATTACCACGCTCTATCACAGGGCTTCACCGCTTCTTCAAAATTTATGTAAAAGGCTTCCCTGGAGCTGCTGAACTAAGAAATCAATTGATGAGCACGAAATCAACAGATGAAGTGCGTGCGTTGCTTGATAAGTTTGAGGCGAGCGTTGATGTGGTAGAAAATAGTGAAACGGTGTAACTTTTGAAAGTTACACTGTTTCATTTTAATTAAGGTGAACTGTATCATAAGTAAGTGGGGTATTCTATGTAAAACAAGAGTAAGAAAAGAATACAGGAGAAAATCGAAAATGGCAGGTTGGTCTTGATTTTCACTGATATTATCATGTTTATTTTATTATGCCTATAACTTGGAGGCTATGTGAATGTTAAGTGATCAGACGAGATATTCTAGGCTCGCGAATATAACAAAGATAATAAATACAAAATTAGAACTACGTGAAGTATTGCAGCGTGTAACAATGGCGATATCAGAGGAGATTGTTAGGTGCAATGCTGTTGGAATTTATTTACCTCAGGAAGATGGAACATTTAGAGGGTTTGCAGGAAAACCAGAGACCATAAATGGCGTAACGATCGATACGCAGGTAATTGATCCTGAAATAGATTTACTGGCAAAAGAAGTTATTGAAACAAAAAAAACCATCTATATCCCTGATACCTCAAAGGATAATCGGCCGGATCCGAGACCAGTTGATGCGTTCAAAATTAAGTCCTTATTAGCCCTGCCTATCTCATTTGGGCAAGAGTTATTTGGTCTGGTTTTTTTATTTGATTATGGAACTCCAATGAACTTAACAGATTCAGAAATTCAGAGTGTTGAAGCTTATGTAAATATGGCTGCGGTCGCAATTCAAAACGCAAATAATTTAACACAAAAGGAAAACCTCATTGCCGAGAAGCAGCTGTTACTAAATGTTACCCGTGATTTATCAATGTGTTCCTCGATACAGGAAAGTTTTGATAAATGTTTTTTTTACTTAGGACAGATTTTAGAGAGTAAAAACGTGGCTATCCACCTTTTAGACCCGCTAGACAAAACGACGATTAAAACAACGAAGTTAAGCAAGGACTGTGATTGGGCAGAAGCGTATTGGATGGAGAAAAGCTATGAAGCCAAGATCCAAGAGGTTATTCAAACAAAAAATATAGATAGTAAGGGTCTACTGATGATTCCATTGGTTTCAATGGGAGAAGTATTAGGGATAATCGTCGTTGGCAAAGAGGGAAAAGCTCACAATTACGATAATTCCCAAATTCAACTAGCAAAATCTATCGTTGATGCTACAGCTCCTACGTTTTCAAACTTGTTATATACGGATCGACTTGAAAGCATGGTGGAAGAGCGAACGAGAGAACTAGCTACTGCTAATGAAAAAGTTACAAGTGTGATTGAAAGTATTACGGATGGATTCTTTACTTTGAATAATAAATGGGAATTTACGTACGTAAATAAGCATCAATATTTTCCACAAAGAAAAACAGCAAAAGATGTATTAGGCAAGAATATACGGGAAGTTTTCCCGAGTAGCGTCGACACAGTCATGTATAAGGAATTTCATCGTGCAATGTCAGAGCGAACTACAGTTCATTTCGAATTTCTCTCTACCTCTGATGAATATTGGCACGAAGTTATTGCATACCCGTATGATGATGGTATTTGTTGTATTTTTAAAAACATAACGGAAAAAAAGCGATATGAGCAGGAATTGAAGAGGTTATCCAACATAGATTTAATAGGGCAAATGGCAGCAGGTATCAGCCATGAGATTAGAAATCCAATGACAACAGTACGAGGATTTTTGCAGTTATTAAAAGAAGAGAGCATCTATGAGAAACATAATAAGTACTTTAATTTAATGATTGAAGAACTTGACCGTTCCAATTCTATTATTACTGAATTTCTCTCAATAGGTAATACAAGGAAATCAGATTTGCAGATGTTCGATTTAAATTCAATTATCCACGATAGTATTCCTTTAATAAAAATTGATGCGTATAATCAAAATAAATATATTCAAGTCGATACAAATGACATTCCGGAATTACTTTTAAATCGTAATGAGATACGGCAATTATTAATAAACTTATACCGAAATGGCTTAGAAGCGATGAGCACAGGGAAAGTTCTAACCATTAGTACCTACAAGGAAGGTCAAAATTGTGTGGTGCTTGCAGTGCGGGATCAAGGAAAAGGTATCAGGCCTGAAGTATTAGAGAAACTGGGTACTCCATTTTACACGACCAAAGATAATGGAACTGGATTGGGGTTAGGCATATGTTATGCCATTGCTGCCCGTCATAATGCAAAAATAGAAATTCAAACAGGATCGGAAGGCACTACCTTTTTTGTTAAATTTAATTATGAAAATAATGAACAATAACCTTATTTAGATTAGTTAGGGTGAACCGTACCACAAATAAAAAGGAAAACCTAAGTAAACACAATCAATATATTTCACCTGAATTTTGCGTAACATTCATGTTTGAGTTGCCCACTAAATTAGAGTTGCATAAAAAGAAATGGACTAACCTATATCAGGTTAGTCCATTTTCAAGTGTGTTAATTAATAGTAAATCCCCATCCGTAGTTTCGCACGATTATCCCATTATTTTTTGCTGTTTTAAAATCATCCCCAAAAGCATTAATCCACCTAAGACTACAAAACCTACCTCTAAAATGTTAAAGTAGTAACTTAACGATATTAATTTACACATGCTAAAAGCATTACTATAATCAACATTTCAGGAGGAAATACAATGGCAATGAGCAACAACGATATATTAAAAAGAGTAAGATACGCTTTAGATATAAAAGATATAGATATGGTGGAAATCTTTGAACTTGGCGGGATGGAAGTAACGAAAGAGGACGTACTTGATATGCTTACAAAAGTAAAGAGAAGTCCACAACATGAAGCTGAAAATGATGATGTAATCGAAGATGAGTACGTATTAACATGCGACATGATGATGCTAGAGGCATTTTTAAATGGATTTATTACTTTAAAAAGAGGGAAGCAAGATCCGAAACCAGGGCAACCGGCACCTGTACAGAGCAAGGAGAGTGCCAATAACCTTCTTCTAAAGAAAATGAAAATAGCACTATCTTTAACGAGTGAAGATGTGCTTGATATATTAGACAGCGTAGGCGTTACGGTAACAAAAGGAGAGTTAGGCGCTCTGTTAAGAAAAAAAGGCCATAAGCATTACAAAGAGTGCGGCGATAGATACGCAAGGAATTTCATTAAGGGATTAGGCGTAAAGTATAGAGGATAATAAGTTCGTTAAAACGGTAAATGATATAATAGGTAGAGTAGGAAGTTTGTATCCTACTCTTTTTTATTTGTAAAAATAATACACTAGGTGATGAAATGGTACATACATATTTAGGTGAGACAATTAATTTTCATATAACTTATAAGAAGAAAAAGTCTGTGCGTCTTTTTGTAGATTCGTACGGAAATGTGGAAGTGCAAGCTCCGAAAGGGACGCCTGTTGAATACTTAGTCCAGTTGCTAGAGGAGAAATGGGATTGGATTCAGAAAACACGTAAGGAAATGCAGGAGCGAGCGCTTGGACCACAGGAGAAGGATTATGATCAAGGAGAGGGATTTCTGTATTTAGGGCATACATATCCGATACAGATTTCTCAAGATGCGAGTATAGAGCAAGATAACGCGGTGTTTGAAGAGGATAAGCTACATATTTATGTGAAAGAGTTTAAGGATGAGAAAATACAACAAGCTTTAAAGCGATTTTACTATAAGCAGTGCAAGGCGTTAGTAGAGAAGAGTATTAAAGCACATCAAAATAACTTTAAAACAAAACCGCGTTCTATTCGTATTACAGATAGTAGTCGTACGTGGGGAACTTGTGATTCAAATCTACAGCTAACATTCAATTGGAAGTTAGCGATGGCACCACAGCGGGTAATTGACTATGTAGTCGTTCACGAAATGTGCCATATGGTTCATTTAAATCATGATCGCTCTTTTTGGCGCCTTGTCGGGAAGATAATGCCTGATTATAAGGAAATGGAGAATTGGTTAGCATTATCTAGTTGGAAGATGACGGTTTAGTAGGGAATATCGATTTTTGTCGGTAAAGCGATATTTCTTATCGAACCGTTGATATAATTTCATTTATCAAGGAATTTTTCAATGGGGAGAAAGTAAAAGGAGATGTCACAGCAGACATCTCCTTTTTGTCGGGCGTAGGAACTATCGTCCAAACTTCACAACGAAATCTCCATCCACTTTCTCCATCTCATATCCACGATACCCCTCTGAAAGTAACGTTTGCTTTTCACTAACATCACTCATCGGAACATCTTTAATATCCGTCCAATTGTTTTCTTTATCCGCACGCAATTTCTTCACAAAAACATACCGCATACTACCACCATACTTCTCCTTCAATGCAGCAATTTCCATCCCTTGCGCAAATTTATCCTTTAAACTAGGAATGTTAAAAGGTGCAACGGTGCAGCAAACATAATCATATTTGCTGTCTTCTTTTTGTAATTCATCCATAATGACTGTGGCTAATATTTTTTGCATCCCATTTCCTCGGCAGTTCGGATGAACGTTTGATATTTCTTGATAGATGACGCGGTGTAGTTCGTTTTCTGATAAGCCAATATCAAGTCCTAAATGTTCATCATCAATAGGAGGGACGAGCAGGGCACGAAATGCGATGAGTTCGTTTTCGATAAAAGCACCGATCATCATGCCGTTTCCTTCTAGAATGTATTGAAATTCTTCCAGTGAGAGCGGTTGTAAACGACCTTTATCTTCTAACGCTTCAACTACAACATTTTGTAATGATAAAATTTGTTCCATATGTTCTAAAGATAGTAATGTAACGTGAAATGGATCGTTATTTTGTTTTAATGTTCCTTCGTATAGAACTGTCATGCGTTAATCCTCCTTTAGCGTACAACGTCTTGAAAGACGGTTAGTTCTTGTAATGTATCTTCGTTTATTTCAATGCCGAGTCCTGGCTTTTCGTTTAAGCGAATGAATGGTACGTCGTAATGTAAGTTCCCGATGTCTTTCGTGAACTTTAATGGTCCTGTAAGTTCGACGCTCGTAATGATTTTTTTCGAGAAAGCGACATGGAATCCTGCAGAAGAGGCAACGGATGATTCGACCATGGATCCAACTTGGCATTCAATGCCTGCCATTTCAGCTTGATGAGCGAGTTTTACAGCGGGATATATGCCGCCGCATTTCATTAGTTTTATATTTACTTTATCAGCTGCGTCTAATTTAATAATTTGGCGCATTTCACGAGAGCCTTTTAATCCTTCATCAATCATGAGCGGAAGGTCTGTTTTAGAACGAATATGAGCCATTGCGTCAATATCATCCGCTATAACAGGTTGCTCAATCCAATCGATGTTTAAATGTCCTAATGAACGAAGTGCCGTTAATGTGTTGGCGCTATTTTTCCATCCTTGGTTTACATCAACGCGAATCGCGATATCACTTCCTACACGTTCACGTACTGCTTCAATTCGTTTTACATCTTCTTTTACATTTGTACCGACTTTCATTTTGAAAGATTGGTAACCTTTCTGAATCATAGAGACAGCTTCTTCAGCCATGTCTTCTGGGTCTGCGATACTTAAGACGTGAGTGACAGGAAATTCTTCATGGTAGCGCCCGCCAATTAATTGATATACAGGTTGGTTTAATTTTTTGCCCATTATATCAAAACAAGCAATATCTATCGCAGCCTTCGCAGTAGGTACACCGTAAATTGTATTGTCCATCATATCGTGTATTTTCTCGATGTTCATTGGATTTTGTCCAATGAGCGTAGGAGCTAGTGTATGTTTTAAAGTATGGAAAGTACTTTCCCATGATTCGCCTGTAACGTGATCATCAGCAACGCCTTCACCGTAACCGATAACGCCGTCATCTGTTTCCATTTTGACGATAATAGAAGGCATATCAGAATAAGAACCATAACTAATAACAAACGGATCGCGAAGCGGTAAACGAATTGCATAAAGGTGAATAGCTGTAATTTTCATTGGGTAGAGACCCCTTCCTGTTTACAATAGTTTTGTACATTTGATATAGTTGACGTTAAATAGTCGTTAATTAATGATAAGGAGTTAGAGAAATGATGATAAAAATTGCAGTTGTCGGTTCAAAGGAGTTTATGGAGAATCTTTTGCCTATTGCTCATAAACTAGAAGAAATAGAGATTGATCCATATATTTACCTTCATCCGGCGGAATCTTCGGAACTTTTAAAGCGTTTAAAGCCTTGTGATTTCATCTTTTTCTCAGGTGCTTTACCTTATTATATGGCAAAAGAAATAAGAGAACAATTAAGAATTCCAAGTACGTACTTACAGCAAGACGAGGCAACTGTCGCATCTTCCATTCTTTCTGTCATGTATCACCAACGTATTCAACCACATAAAATTTCAATTGATTTAGTAGACCGCTCATTCATTATAAATGTGTTCCATGATATCGGTATAAAAGAAAGTCCACAAGTGTTTGATTATGAAAATATGCTTTGGAGTAAAGATGAGATAAAGAGAGTTATTGATTTTCATGTAGCTAAATATCAATCTGGAGATGCTCATTTAGCTTTAACTAGTATTCACGCTGTCTATGATGAACTTCAAAAAATAGGTATTCCTTCAGAGCGTATGATAGATCCGAAGCAATCCATTATACATGGGTTAAAAGATGCGAAAATAAAAGCTGAGTTAGCAAAAAGCCATTCAGCTACTGTTGGTGCTTGTATGATTTCTTCTTTAAAATTACGAGAAGGTTTGCTTGAGCAATTAGATGTCATTTCAAAAGAACTACGTGGTTCATTTAAAAAAGTTGATGAAATGACGTTCATTTTGTATACGACTCGTGGTGATATTGAATCGATTATAAAAACAAATATGATAAATAATTTATTTGCGAGTATAGAAGGAACGATAGCTATTGGATTTGGTTACGGAAAAACTGTGAAGGAAGCAGAGCAAAATGCTAAAATCGCTCAAGGTTTCGCGAAGAATAATCCAATAGACCACTGTTTTTATATACTAACAAGTGATAAAGAACTATTTGGTCCGTTCCCGAAAGAACAGAGAGTACAAAGTTTGAAGAATGACAACCCAGAACTAATGAAAATAGCGAAGGAAACGAAACTTAGTCCAGCAAACTTGTCAAAAATTATTCAATTTAGTCAATCGCATCCGTCATTGAAGTTTACAGCAGCAGATCTTTCTGAATACTTACAAGTGACTCGGCGATCAACAGAAAGGTTATTAAAGAAACTAGTTGATTATAGATATGCTCATATTTGCGGCGAGGAAATGCCCTATCAACAAGGGCGCCCTCGCGCAATATATGAACTGAATTTACCGTTATCTTTAAGCTTCTAGTTGAGCCTTTTGTTTTTTTAGTAGTTCTGCTTTTTCAATATCTGATAGTTTCGTAATTGTGAGACCAGTTATGCCGTAAATGATTGAAATAATAGGTACGATGAAATTCAATATAGCATAAGGAGCATATTCGAATGCGCCAACTCCAAGTGTTGCGAGTATGAATACACCACATGTATTCCAAGGTACGAAAACAGAAGTTAATGTTCCGCCATCTTCTAATGCTCTGGATAAATTTTTAGAATGTAGTCCTTTTTCTGTGTATGCATTTGCGTACATTCTTGAGGGAACAACAATCGAAATATATTGTTCAGAGCAAGTAAGATTTGTTGCAAAGCAAGATGCGATAGTAGAAGCGATAAGTCCTTTTGCTGATGTCGCTAATTTTAAAATTTGATTTACAATTGAGCGAAGAATACCAGTATGTTCTAGTACTCCTCCGAAAGTCATAGCAACAATTGTCATAGAAACTGTATTCATCATCGAATCTAAGCCACCGCGGTTAAAGAGTTCGTCTACTAGCTTGTTTCCAGTGTCTATGACAAATCCATTTTGGAGTGCACCGACAGATGCGGAGACAGAACCGCCTTGAATAAAGACTTGTGATAAGAATCCTAAAATAATACCTACAAGAATAGCTGGTATAGCAGGAACTTTTTTAGCGACCAATACCATAACGACTACGGGTATGATTAATAGGAAAGGCGAGATAACAAAGTTTTGTTGCAATACTTGTAATGTTTGCTCTATGCTTTTTGCATCAATATTGTTAGCGCCAAAGCTTCTTCCTAAGAACGCATAAACGATAAGAGTAATAATTAAACCTGGAATTGTAGTAAATAACATATGACGAATATGTGTGAATAAATCTGTATTTGTTAATCCTGCGGCTAAGTTTGTTGTGTCTGAAAGCGGTGACATTTTATCGCCGAAATAAGAACCGGAAATGATAGCACCGGCAACCATTGGAGCTGGGATTCCCATACTTAGGCCAATGCCCATTCCTGCAACACCAATTGTTCCCATTGTAGACCAAGAGCTACCGATAGCTAATGCAACAATAGAACAAATAATTGTAATTGAGACTAAAAATAGTGATGGAGTTAAAAGATTTAAACCGTAATAAATCATTGTTGCGACGATTCCGCCGCCAATCCAAGCACCGATCGTTAAACCTACTAGAATAATGATAACGATAGCGGGTAATGCGAGGCGAATTCCTTTATACATTGCTTCTTCAATGTCGTTCCATTTGTAACCGTAACGCCAGGCAACGATAGAAGCAACGGTTGTACCGATAATAAGTGGGACGTGAGGGCTTTGTTTTAATACAACAATTGTAACCATCATAACTGCAACTGTAATGATAATAGGGATTATTGCTACGCCAAAAGGTATTTCTTTTTTCATAAACTGCCTCCTCATTATGTATGTTTGTATTTTTAGAATTGTCGCAAAATAGACGTTTATTAAGTTATAATAACTAAAAATACATGTAAGCGTCAATAAAAAACAGAAAATAAGGAATGTTCTATCTGTATAAAGTGAGTTGTCGATAGTATTTAAAAATAAATAATTGACTTTTTTCTTAAAATTCAATATGTTCATAAAAACATCTGTTTTTCATAAGTATAATTAACCTGAATGGTTTGTAATTTGGGAAGGAGAATGTGGCTTTGAAAACATTAGAACTACAAGAGCGTTTAATGGAAATTTTTCAGCATTTGCATGAAAACCCTGAAGTGAGTTGGAAAGAGTATGAAACGACAGCGTATATTACTAACTTTTTAAAAGAAGAAGGAATTTCATATAAAACATTTGATGATTGTCCAGGCGTAATCGCTGAAATCGGAAGCGGGAACCCAGTTATTGCGATTCGTGCTGATATGGATGCACTATGGCAAGAAGTAGACGGAGAATTTAAACCGAATCATTCATGTGGTCACGATGCTCATATGACGATTGTAATGGGTCTTATTTTACAATTGAAAAATATGAGATGGGATAGTGGAACGGTTAGATTTATTTTTCAACCGGCAGAGGAAAAAGGAAATGGTTCTTTAAAGATGGTAGAGAAAGGCGCCGTGGATGATGCTGATTTCTTATTTGGTGTTCATTTAAGGCCGATTGAAGAACTGCCTTTGAAACAAGCTGCCCCATCTATTCGTCACGGAGCAGCAGGATTTTTAGAAGGGTTGATTCACGGAGATGATGCACATGGGGCACGCCCGCATCAAGGGATAAATGCGATTGATGTCATCACGATGATTAATATTGGATTGAAAAATATATGGCTACCACCGCAGACGTCGTATTCTGTTAAGATGACGAGATGCCAAGCTGGTGGTGATAATCTAAATATTATTCCAGGTAACGGACATTTTAGTTTAGATGTAAGAGCAGAAAATAACATATTACTAAATGAATTAAAGCAAAAAATAGAGCAAGTAATTCAGTCAGCTGAATCAATGGGATCTAAACTTTCTTATGAGTGGATTGATCTTGCACCAGGGGCTGAAGTGTCAGAAGAAGCTGAGCGCTTTATGCGTAAAGGTATTCTTGAAGTGTATGGGGAAGAGGGATGTACTGGACCACTGTATACGACAGGAAGCGATGATTTCCATTACTACACAGTGAAGAGGCCACATTTAAAAGCTGTCATGCTTGGACTAGGGGCAAACCTACAACCTGGATTACACCATCCGTATATGAAGTTTGACCATTCTTGCATAATGGATGGAGTAGAAATATTGAAACAAACTGTATTGAAAGTATTAGAAAACAGGGGCTAGAAAGCTCCTGTTTTTTTTGTAGGAATTTGTTGTTAAGTCGATATATTCGATTTTGCGATAATATAATTTCACGTACCAATTAATTTGATAAAAATGAGCATTCAGTACGTGGTGTATAATAATAGTAATATTTCTTAATAGGAGCAAACGAATGAACGAACAATATTACGATGCTGTATTAAATATAAAAACTGTCGGCGAGCAAAAAGGATTTAATAAGTCTATGCATTATCACCGTTATGAACCGACGCCATATAGCGGATTAGATGAGTTATTGAATCAATATGAAATAAGAAGTAGCGACCAGGTTGTAGATTTTGGGTGCGGAAAAGGACGATTAAACTTTTACATGCACCATAAGTGTGGTGCTTCGGCCGTTGGGATTGAAATGAATGAAGAGTTTTATAAAGAAGCAATGGATAATCGTGATCGTTATGCGCGAAAAGTGAGAAACAGTAAAGATAAAATTCGGTTTGAATGCTGTTTAGCGCAGGAATATGAGATTGATCCACGTGATAACCGGTTTTATTTCTTCAATCCATTTTCTGCCCAAGTATTTATGAACGTAGTAAATAACATTTTACTTTCGGTAGAAGAAACGGAGAGAGAAGTAGATATCATTTTATACTATCCTTCTGAAGATTATATTTTCTTCTTAGAGAACCAGACTGCGTTTGAATTGAAGAGAGAGGTTAGATTGCCGGGTGCTTATGAGAAGAATGGGAATGAGAGATTTTTAGTTTATACATTAGGATTATAAAAAAAGCAGGTGCCAAGGCACCTGCTTTTTTTAAACTCACGTCTATATAATTAGTTACGGATTAAGTAATCAAATGCACCTAAAGCTGCGTTTGCACCTGAACCCATAGAGATGATGATTTGTTTGTAAGGATTATTTGTACAGTCACCTGCAGCAAACACTCCTGGTACGTTTGTAGCGCCGTGCTTGTCTGTTACGATTTCACCGCGAGCGCGTTCAACTGTTTCGCCTAACCAGTCTGTGTTTGGCACAAGA
>Ga0209025_1003895_pt1 | contig 13472 bp, 9 predicted proteins | sample AraplaMF_Col_mLB_FD_184256 | JGI IMG/M metagenome (GOLD analysis project Ga0209025, IMG submission 184256) | Arabidopsis root microbial communities from the University of North Carolina, USA - plate scrape MF_Col_mLB (SPAdes) (version 2) | ecosystem: Host-associated > Plants > Roots > Endosphere ... | reverse complement strand
GAGCTGGCGAATCTCGGCGAGGCTGAGAAGGTAGGATACCACGGATTCACCGCCGCGGTTCTCATTCGGCCGATCGCGGTGGAGACCATCGCGGCAGGCTCCGGTTTCCAGATCGACCAGCGGTGTCGACAGATCGTTCTCGCCCATGAACCAGGCGAAGGCGCGCACTGCTTCCGCCCGCCATTGCGCGTCACCATCGGCACGCCAGGCGGCAAGGCAGGCCGATATGGTCGCCGTGGCCTCAAGGGGCTGCTGGTCGAACGCCTTCGGTGGGCTGAGCCTGTCGCCGAAGCTCTCCGAACCCACCGGCCGGAACAGGCCGGCAGGTGTGCTCTGCACCCCAACCAGCCAGCGCAGCGAGCGCAAGCCAGCTTCGACATAGGCGGGAACCTGCATCGAAAGCCCGGTGGCAATCAAAGCCTGCGGCAACCGGGCATTGTCATAGGAGAGACCTTCCTCGAACCAAACCCAGTCCGGCGTCTCGACCGTCGACAGTAAGGCGAGCAGACGGTCCGCCAGCAGGGAGCGCAGCTGGATGGTGGAGGATGGCGCCGCGACCACGGCGCAGTAGGCGTCGAGGCCGACCAGGGCGAATCCCCAGGCCCGAGGCGAACTGAAGCTCTCGACCGCGGGCAGCGCTTCGGCGAACAGCGCGGCGGCCCAGCGCCGCCGTGACGGGCTGGTGTCGCTGCGCGCGCATTCGCCAAGGGCCCAGAGCGTCCGGCCGTGGCTGTCCTCCGAGCCGACCTCCTCGAGCCAGCGCCGATCGAAGCTCATGAAGTTGCGGAAGCGCCGCGCCTGCGGATTCCAGGCATGCTGGACGAAGGAGGCGAACCGCGCCGTCAGAGGCTCGGGCAGGTGCTGCTCGCCGGCGCTGCCGAGAAGGCAGGACAGCAGCAGCGCCCGGGCATTGTCGTCGACGCAATAGCCATGCGCGCGATCCGGTACGGAATGGACGGCGTGCTGGAAGAGGCCAGTGTCGTCGCACATGCAGTGGAGGTGATCCGTCCGCAGCTCCGGCGGCGCGGAAGGCTGAAGGGATGGTCTTGCCTGCGCTGTCCCGGCAATCACGTTCAGCAAACGGCTACGCCGCGCCGTCTCGAATGTGGTGAGATAGCGCTTTGCGGTCTGCTCCCAGGTCATGGAGCGGCTGCTGGCATAGGCGCGCCGGCGCATGGCCTCCCGCCTGGTCGAGTCGGTCAGCAATCCTGCGATCTCATTGCCGGTCGCGACGACGTCGCTGAACGGCACCAGCACGCCGCGGCCATCGGCGAGCAATTCCTGGGCATGCCAATACGGCGTCGAGACGACCGCTTTTCCGAGCCCGAAGCTGTAGGCCAGCGTGCCCGAGGTCATCTGCGCCTCGTTGAGATAGGGCGTGACGTAGACGTCGCACATTGCGATGAAGCCGAGCAGCGTCTCGCGGTCGACGAACTGATCGAGGAAGACGACGTGGTCCTCGATCCCAAGTTCATGGACGCGCTTCTGCAGGCCGATGCGATAGGCTTCGCCCTGCTCGCGGACGAGATGGGGATGAGTGGCTCCAAGGACGACATAGACGGCATCGGGCCGGCGTCTCAGGATCGACGGCATCGCATCGATCATCACCTCGATGCCTTTGTTGGGCGAGAGCAGGCCGAAGGTCAGGATCACCGAGCGGCCGACAAAGCCGAGCCTCGCCTTGGCCTCGTCCGGCTCGACAAAGGCGAAATCGGGGATGCCGTGCGCAATCACCTCGATCTTGTCGGCGGGAAGCCGATAGATGGTGCGCAGCATGTCGCGTCCCTTCTCCGCCATGACGACGACACGGGACGAGGCGTCGACGATCCGCTCCATGACGCCGCGCTGCGCCGGACTCGGTTTCGACAGGACGGTATGAAGCGTCGTGACGACCGGCATCGTCAGCCGCGGCAGCAATCCGGCGACATGCGCCCCCGCTTCGCCGCCGAAGATGCCGAATTCGTGCTGCAGCGAGACAACGTCGAACCGACCCTCGTTCAGGAAGTCGGCAGCGCGCGCATAATCCTCTATTCGGTCATCGTTGATCTGGAACCCGACAGAGCCCGGATAGTCGTAACCATCGCTGTCGTTCATCGCCACGATCGAGGTCGCCAGACCAGAGTCCGACGCGGCGACCGCCTGCTGCAGATCCGTGGTGAATGTCGCGATGCCGCAGCGGCGTGGCAGCGAGTTGCCGATGAAGGCGATCCGGTGGAGTGCGGTCATGCTCGTGCCTCTGCGATTGGACTCTGCGCATTCGCCCTCGCGGCGAGCAGCAGAGGCCGGTGAATCGTGCTGTGTGCCGGGGCGGTCGCATTTCGGGCTGCGATCGGCCGAAGAAGGTCATGGCTGGGCGAGGCGGCATCATAGGCGACCAGGCAGGTCAGGCCGGTTCGCCCGGCGGCGAGATGCGTGATGTCGGCTTGCACGAAGCAGCCTTCGCCCATTTGCGCCCGCCACGGCCCAATCCGGCCCTCTCCGGCGATCACCAGCAGCCAGGTCTCTGCCTGCGCGCGCAGTTCCCATAGGGATTCCGGCGCAAGCTCGAAGCGCTCGAGGGTGAAAAACGAGGTCGCCAGAAGTAGTGTCCTGGCATCGCTCAGCCGTCGCGCCGGCACCTGCTTTGCGGCCGGCGCTGCATAGGCGGCGGCAACACCGAGCTCGATATGGAGCTCGCGCTGGCGACCGTGATCGAACAGGCGGAACGTCGTATCGCTGCGCTGCTGGATCTCGGCAAGCACGAGGCCTGGACCGATCGCGTGTATCGTCCCCGCCGGCACGAAGATCACATCTCCCGCCGCGGCCGTTCGCCAGGACATGCGCTCGGCGATCGAGCCGTCCTCGATTGCAATTCGCAGTTGCGCCTGTGAGAGCGACGACTGCAGGCCGAGCGCCACCGTGGCGCCGGGCTCGGCAGCAAGCACATACCAAGCTTCGGTCTTGCCGCGGGCAAGCCCCATCGCGTGGGCTGCGTCATCATCCGGATGAACCTGGATCGAGAGGGCTTCGCGCGTGAACAGCAGCTTGAGGAGCAAAGCAGGCTCAAGAGCCGAATCGTGGCGCTGCAACCAGATTTCGCCGATGGCGACGTCGTGATGATCGATACCGCTCCATGGCTGGAGGTCGTGTGATCCCCAGGGTTTCGGTACGGCCTGCAAGCGAGCCAATTCGAGGGCCATGGCGAACTCCAAAATCGCCGGGCTTCGACGGTTCGACGGGATTGTCGAACGATGCTGCGGCGGGGCCGGCAAGGCATGGATGTCGGCGAGGGGACCGCTCTTTGCGGGCCTTGCCTTTATTTGGGCGCCTGAACTCCGGCGCGGAGCTCTCAGCTCTTGGTGATCAAGGCAGCTGCTGGTCGTTTTCAAAGGGCCGTAGCGATGTAGGTCGACTCGATCGGAGCCATCGGATGTGTGAAACTGGGCGTTCAGATAGCCGGCAAATGGATGAAGCCACCCACGCCGCCAAGCCAGCCTGCACACGCTCTCGATTGCGTCCTCGTTTTGGTCGACTTGGTATTCCCCGGCCGGAAACGGCGTCTTGAGGCCGGGCCACAAAAATCGGCACGAAAAGTGGACGGCGACCTGCTCGGCGCGATTGGTCGCTGCGGTTCCTTCCAAAACAGACAGAGTTTTCTGACGAGCAAAGTAAGGCGCGCCGGGCGGCAGCCCGACCGCTCGCGGTCAGTAATTTTAATACCGACCGGTCACGCTCGAAAATGGGATAAATTTCGTCTGATGCAAGGCTCAAAAATAATTATCTCTCAGATCGATCGTAAAATGCATTTCTAGTCGGATATTTTATTTACAGAACTTTCCTTTAAAACATTGATCTCGTGGAGTAATATCAAAAAGATATGATCTTTGGCTGTTTATTATTTTTTACCTCTACCGGTTTCGGAGGTGATTTCCCATATCAATGGCACGCTGCGCTCGCAGACGCGGACATGATGGAGTTGGCAGACTGTCATTTCGAGCGTGTGCGGTGTGGCCGCCCTCACGCAGAAGGATTCGATCCATGGCTCGTTTGATCACGAAGACAGGACAGCGTGCCGAATTGGTCTGCGACATGTCGACTGAGAGATCGGGCAAGCTCATCTGCGACCCGAGCATATTGGCTCTCGTCGACCTTCAAGGCGACCTGATGCTCGAAACCGACGACGGTGGACGGTGCCATATCAGGATCACGTCGATCGGCGCGGACCATCTGACGTTTGCCGGACGTGTGATTGAACGCGCCTGAAGTCAGGCTTCGCCGATAGCCGGTGTCTCGCCCGCTGACCATCGCCATACGGGGGTCTCTCAGCGAATGGAGCGAGGCAATGTGCTGTCGTGCGAGCTTGGCAGGTACGCTTTACGAGCTCGGTTCAAAATCCCGTCGCTAAAGCAAGGGCCGTGCATATTTCTCAGAGCAGAATTTCGGGGCCCGCGATGACCAGCGCCATGTCGTACTGGAACTTGTACAGGGTTTGGCTTTCAAGCCGATATCCTGTCTGGCTGGCCTATGGGGGGTTGATTGCAGCCATGACGCTGATTTTTGCCGTCGTATCGCATTGAACCCCATTGATCACCAAGGCACGGAGGCCGAAATCGCGGGCTCCGGCGATGCTCCCGAACCCGTCGGCTCGGCGCTGACTTATGGCCTAATCAGCGTCTGCCTTTTCGGAGTGGCCGTGTGGGGCGTCGGGAAATTCTACAGCATCGACCTTCTTCCGCATGCAGGGCCGCTCGCCATCAGCGCGTTGCTGCCATTCGCATTCGGTCTGTGGCTGAGGCGAAGGCGGAAGCGTCGTCACCTGCGCGCTCATTCGGCGCAGCCGGGAGGGCCGGCAGTGTCGATGTGAGACGCAACTGGCTGCAAGAGGTCGACTGCGTCTCATGCCAGAACGATTGTCTGTCCAGATAGCGACCTGACGAAGAATGTCCGCTCCCAAGCGATCGCTTGACGTCCGCTTCTGGCGCAGGCGAGCCGATGAGGGCGTCGAACAACGATGTCGGCTGGGCTTGATGTTTACATGGCGGCAGACTGAACGGCTTGCTCGTCCCACGGCGCCGGCAGTGTCACACCTTTCGCGAGATCCGGAACCGTGATCGATAGCTCGAGCGCACCGGCTGTACAGCCTTCAATGAGGCTCGGCTTGAGAAACGCTAGCGGGAGCAACTGCGCGACATAACGCTCGCTGACCTGTTCGCGCTCAGCGATGTCGCGCATGGATGAAGCTCGACCAGCGACCAGATCGTCGTACCAGGTCACCGCGCGCGCGATCGCCTTGAGCAGCGGCTTGTCCAGCCGCGCGGCCTGATCGACGCCATCCGCGGCTGGAACGATCAGATGCAGATCTTGCCCCTTTCTGACGAAGCGAGCTGCGATATCCATCGCTTTGCACGACCCGCCGCCATCATCCTGCGGATCCCGGCCGTCTTGAGTGTCCATGGGGCTGAGCGCGTCCGACCGCAGCTCGATCTGAAGGCCACCGCGGCGGATGGTGATGCGTCGGACGAGGCGCTGCAGCGCCTCCCGCTGTCGCTGCGGGATCGGGTTCTGCAGATCGGTCGCGAGCGAAGCCGCTTCATCGATCAGGTACTGGATATCATCCGGCGATGCGTCGGCCTCGGCCAGCATCGCCATGAGCCAGGCGCGGTCGGTAAGCCGAGCAGCAAGGGATTGAACGACTAGCGGCTCAATCTCACCCGCGGGAATCCGCATCGGCTCCGCCGCGCCCGCCTTGGTGACGTAGTAGCGATAGCGGCGGGCCTTCTTGACGGCATGATCCGTGCCGAAGGCGCTTCCGGTCGCGTCGAACAGGAGGCCGGCGAGCGGACTGACATGGCCGCGCAGATAGACCGAGCGTTTGTTGACCGCGAGATCACGCTGGACGGCCTCAAAGGTCTCACGACTGACGATCGCCGGATGCTGCGCCTTGAAACGCTCGCCTCTGTGAGCGATCTCGCCGACATAGATCGGGTTGGTCAGGATCAGCCGCAGATGCCCGAGACTGAAGGGACGCCCGCCCCAGTCCCGGTTTGAAGCCGACTTGAAAGGACGAGTGGTGATGCGATCGCGATCGAGCTCTTCCTTGAGACGGCGGATGCTGCCGAGCGCAAGGAAGCGCTCGAAAATGCGGCGGATGACGGCGGCATCCTCATCGACGACCATGAGGCTTCGGTCATCAGCGGCATAGCCCATCGGCACGAACCCGCCCATCCACAGGCCCTTTTTCTTGGAGGCGGCGATCTTGTCGCGAATGCGCTCGCCGGTGACCTCGCGCTCGAACTGCGCGAAGGACAGCAGCACGTTGAGGGTCAGCCGGCCCATGCTGCTCGTGGTGTTGAAGGACTGCGTCACCGAGACGAACGAGACGCCCTTCGCATCGAAGACCTCGACCATCCTGGCGAAGTCGGTGAGCGAACGGGTGAGGCGATCGACCTTGTAGACCACGACGATGTCGATCAGCCCGGCATGGATATCGGCAAGCAACCGCTGCACCCCTGGCCGGTCCATCGAGCCGCCAGAGAAGCCGCCATCGTCATAAGCCGTCGCCAGAGCCTTCCAGCCCTCATGGCGCTGCGAGGTGACATAGGCCTCACAAGCCTCGCGCTGGGCATGGAGCGAGTTGAAGTCCTGCTCCAGACCCTCTTCCGAGCTCTTGCGCGTATAGATGGCGCAGCGGATCGTCCGCGTCTTACCGCTGCCCCGGTCAAGCATGGGCGTCCGCTCCCACTTCGGGCTTGGCCTTGGCGGCGTTCTTGTTGCGGCCATCGCTGCGCTTCAGGCCGAAGAACAGCCAACCGTTCCAGTTCGTGCCGGTGATCGCCTTGGCGATGCTGGAGAGCGAGCCGTAGGTCCGGCCGTTCCAAGCAAAGCCATCGGTTGTGACCATCACCCGGTGCGTTGTCCCCTTCCAGACCCGGATGAGCAGCGTTCCCTGCTTGATCGATGGCGCGCCGAGTGCCTCGTCGAAGCGTCCGTCGCGCGCGGCTGCGGCAAGCTCGCGCAGGCGGCGCCTCAGAGCAGCAGACAGGCCGCCGAAAGCGGCGACCTGGATCTCATAGGCCAGTGCCGAGATCAGCAGCTTGCGCCGAAAGGCCCGCGGCGCGGGCTTCCCGGTCACCCTGAGCCAGCGCGAACGCAAGGCGTCGAGGTCTAGGCTCTCAAGCCTCGTCAGTTCGGCCGCCAAGGCAGGATCCCGGCCTTCGGCCTTCGCAGGAGGGCGTCTGGCCATCACGCCCCCTCCCCGCCCGCCGCCGCCCCATAAGCCAAGCGATAGACGGTCGTGCCATCCTCCCGCTGGCTGCGGATCAGCGCCATGCCGCGTTTGCGCAGCCCCGTCAGCGCGGCACGGGTCGTATGTGGCAGCCAGCCGGTGGCGGCCGTCAGCTCCTCGCTGCTGGCTCCCTCCGCGCGTTCCAGCAGCGAGATGACGCTGGCGAGCTTGGTTCCGGGCCGCGGCGCCGACCGGGCTGCGGGTTCGGCAGAGTCTGCGTCCGCCGCCGCCTGGTCGCCCTCTGGACCTCCGCCTGACGCAGTCTCCTGCAGCTCTCCCAAGCCCAGACTCGCAAGGCCATGCTGGCTGATCCGAAACGCGGTAGCGCCTGGCTCATCCGGTTCGTGAAGCGGGCGCGGCTCCTTCACCGCAGTCATCGCCTCGATCAGCCCTTTGTCGGCGAGCGTCGTCAGCACTTTCTGAGCAGCGCCGCCGCGCAAGCGCTCGGGCAGAATGATGCGCAGATCCTCGCGCTGGGCAGCGGCCGAGAGTAGCACCAGTTGAGTATCGGTAAGGGTATGCGAGCTCATGATCAGATCTCCGTTCGGTTGCAACGGAGCGCCCTGCCCCGTCACCAGCCGAAGCCCCGGACCGGACAGCGCCGGCGGGGCAGATCTGATCGCGCGCCGCCTTCGCGGCGGCGACAACCACAGCAATGCTTGCCGTGGCGGCGAAGTGAAGCGAATTAGTTGCCGCTCTCCATTCGGCTGCGGATCGCCTCGGCCTGCAGCTGATCGCAAAAGCGCTCAAGTGCCGATCGCTCGACTTCGAGCCAGACCGCCGGCCCATTCGGCCCGCGGATGCGGCCTGCCCAAGGCCCGCCCGCCTGGACCACCACCAGCATCTCAAAGAAATCTGGCGGCTCGCCGTCCCCGGCCTTGCCGCGTCCCAAGATATCGCGACCGATCACCAGCCGGATCGCGGGTTCCGACACGTCCTCAATATCGGCTATGCGCCCGGTCGCGAGGACCTCGCGCAAATCGCGCAAGATCTGGCAGTCCTCGCTCTCGCCGTAGAAATACCCCTCTCGCAGCGACGCCGCGGGACCGTCTTCGCGCGCGTAAGCGGATCGGTCGAAGAGCGGCGCGTCACCTAGGAACAGGCCAAACTCAAAGGTTGAGGACAGACCGCCCGGCACATCAGGCGTCGGCGTGACCTGGAGCCAGTTTATCAGGAGACGCAGACCCTGCCGCGGTTCATCTCCAGGTTCGCAGTAGGCAAGCAGTTCGGCCATATCGAGCATTCTAACAGCGCAAAATGAGCGCCTGACAACGCGTGCAATCTGGTCCTTTTTGCGTCGATTGAAGCTGCTTTTCCTGGTTCAGCGCCACTCATCGAGGAACGCGCGCGCTTTGTCATCGAATTCTCCCCGCCTGATGGCGTCCGCATCGAGCTCGCCGCTTCGAAACGCCCCGATCAGTGCAAACCGCCACTCCAGCGCGTGCTGGATCTGGTCCAATGACGGAAATGGTAGACCTCGCTGCCGACTAACACCAAGAACGCGCCAGCTTTGAAAGGCATCCTTCAAAAGCTGGCGCCGCGAGGCGGCCTCAAGCTGCAGCATCCGCCGTGTCAGCAAACCCTCGGCGACCTGCAGTCGTTTGGGCAAAAGGTTGTTGATGACAACGGCCAATAGCAGGGCTCCGCCAGGGCGTTCCGCTGACCGTCTGGTTCCGCTCGCTTGAGACAGCTTCTGATCAAGCGCGTCTTGCAAAATCAGCGCATCACGCAGCCGGCAATATTCTTCGAACTTTACCGCCTGTGCCTCGTTCAAGGGGCCGACGAAACGCACGCGCCGACCTGGCTCGATGACGACGTCATCCGGATGCGGCAGCACGGGTTCGATCACTTCCCCGGTCTCGCGAACAGCCCCCACCCGGCTACGGCAATGATCCTGATAGTCCTCCCAAAACGCGTGCTCCTCGGCGATCTCACGCGCCTCTTCCCGTTCTACCCGGTCGAGCTTCTCCAGAAGCGTGCGCTGCGCGTAAGGATGGCCTTTCAGCGCGCTGGCAAACACGGCTCGTATGAGACCTTCCACGGCGCTGATTTGCGAATGCCCGTCCCCGTCGCGAATCTGGACCGGCCGTTTTGCCTCGCTCAGCAGAATGGCCTTCGTCGGTTGCATGCCGATCGGCACGACCGGCTCGTGCGAGCGCCGTGGCCGACCTTTGGGATTGCCAGATTGGCCCTTCTGGAAGCGTCCACTATTCGGCGCGGAACCTGCACGTTCGAAGAAGAGCTCTTCCTTCAGCTCCTCGAACGCTCGTGCCCTATCGCCGCCGCCGCTGTCCTTGCTCTTCGACATGTGTGTGCACTCAAGCTGCGACGACAGCACGGCGCCGCTCGTCTGCGACATCCTCGAAACGCTGACCGGTGCTCGCCAAGGTCGCGTGCTTTCCCGTGAGCCTTTCCCAGCGCGCGATGATGGTGTCGCAATAGGCCGGATCGTATTCGAGCAGGCGCGCCGCGCGACCGCAGGTCTCAGCCGCGATCAACGTGGTGCCGGAGCCGCCAAAGATATCCAGCACGATCTCGCCACGGCGGGTGCAGTCCTTGATCGCGTCGGCGACGAGCGCAGCTGGCTTGACGGTTGGATGCATCGCAAGCTCGTCCATCCGAGAACTGCCGACACTGCTGATCCCCGGATAGTCCCAGACATTGGTGCGGTAGCGCCCGGTCTCCCCAAGCCCAAAGTTGTTGGTGTGCGGCGCCGTGCCAACCTTGAACGCAAAAACCAGCTCGTGCTTCGAACGATAGAAGCTGCCCATGCCGCCGTTGCTCTTGTTCCAGACGCAGAGGTTCTTCAGTTCGCTGAAGACAGATTCACCGGCATCCAGAAGCTCCCGCATATGGCGCCAGTCCATGCAGACGAAGGCAATCGCACCGTCCCTGCAGAGGGCGGCGGCATGCGAGAGCGTGATCGAGAGGAACTGCGTGAACTCGGCCGAGGTCATCTCGCCGGCAGCCATCGCAAACTCGCGATGTCGGATCGCGCCGAGACCGCCGACATGACCGTCGATAGGGACGTTGTAGGGCGGATCGGTGAAGAGGAGATCGGCACGATCGTCGCCAAGCAAGCGATCGATATCCGCCCGCGAGCGCGCGTCGCCGCAGAACAATTGGTGACGACCAAGCAGCCAGAGCTCGCCATGGAGCGTCGTCGCCACGCTCGGCAGTGACGGTACCAAGTCGGCTGATTGCTGTTCATCTGTCTTGGCTTCACGTGCCTGATCGAGCGTCAGGTCGATCTCGGCCAACGAAAACCCGGTCAACGACACATCGAACTCGAGGTCGATCAGAGCACTGAGCTCAATCGCCAGAATCTCATGATCCCAGCCCGCATTGAGCGCGAGCTTGTTGTCGGCAAGGACATAAGCGCGCTGCTCTTGGGCGGAAAGGTGCGACAGCCTCAGGGTTGGCACAGTCACCAGGCCAAGCTCCTTGGCCGCCAACACACGGCCATGCCCGGCGATGATCTCGCCATCATCACTGACCAGCACCGGATTGGTGAAGCCAAACCGCCGCATGCTCTCGGCGATCTGGCGGATCTGCTTGCGGGAATGGCGCCTGGCGTTGCCGGAATACGGACGCAGCGCTGACACCGCGATCATTTCGATATTGGGGCTCTCCGACTTCATATGGGGCTCCTTGCTCTGCTGTCTTGAGGACATAGGCAGAACGAGAAGTGGGCGATCAGCAAGACAAAATACGGCCGTCCCGGAAATCCATTGACCAGGAACAGTCGCTCTGTTTGAAATCCGTTTGAAAGGTGCTTCAAAAACTTGAATAAGCCGAGAATAGTTCAAAACGTCCGATCCGATCTCTTTAAAGAACTCGATCGTGACCATGGCGACCGATCGGAATGCCGCGAATCCAGCGAATCACTCGTGGCTGAAATCCGATTTGCGAGGCTGGTCCCGAGTTCGATCAGCGCCGTCCCGCCAAGCCGCACCGGCAACACGCAAGACAGCAATCCACCTTCGGCTCCGCGCACTCCGGTCGTGCAGAACTGCAACATTGGCTCGCCAACAGCCAAGCTCGCCCCGCTTGGCGCCACGGCGATCCCGCCAAATGACAATCGCATCCCGGATAACGGCAATCCCATCCCGCCAGGACGCAGCCGCGACGCCTGATCTCAGGCAGCTGGAAGGAACAGTCAGGGCGTGACCAGCGCCTAGAAGGTACACTAAGTCAATGAAATCCCGAGAAAAGCGATCGTCTAGCCGCGAGCCAACCTGCTCGCGCCGGGCTTGCCTGTTCCTGAGAAAACCACACCGCTAGCCAGGAGGTTGCCTGCTGGGCTCGGGTTCAAATGCCGAGAGAAAAGTTCCGGCAGACTGCACCCGCCGCCATCGATCCCTATCTAACGCTCTGATTTTATTGATGTATTAAGCGGACAGAGAGTCGTGAACCCCAATAGCCACCCCAACGGATGAGCTTGGCACGCAGGCTCCACTCAGATTCTCTGCGAAGAGGGCGTCGTTGCTCGGAGGGGTAGCATCCGGTTCGCGCCAAGAGCGGACTCTGCGCGTCAGCTCGAAAGCCGACATTTGGTTCTGCCAGATCACACGCAGGAATATGTTGAGGCAATTTACGAAGTCCAGGTAGCGACTACAGGCCCTCGATCTATTGATGATCGCTGAGGTCGCCCTGCTGTCCTGAAAAGAAAGCCGGTCCTGGGGACCGACTTTCCACGGAGTTCCTCCTCAGACGGCGTCCCTGCCGCTCTTCACCCAGCCGTCGAAGGTCGCCTTGTTCTGGCTGATCCACTCCTCGGCCATGCGGTTGACGTTGGCGCTGCTCGCGCCGTTCTTGTTGATGCTGAACTCCCAGGCCGACCAGGTCGGCAGCGGGAACTTCATCTGCTCGATCAGCGCCTTGACGGCCGGGTTGGCGGCGACGAACTGCTTGTTGGCGACGGACGCCCAGTTCCAGGACGCCATCGCCATGCGGCAGGGATCAGCTCCGCCGGCACAGCCCTTGACGCCGGCGACCTGGGCCGAGCCGCGATTGGGCACATTCGGCGGCAGAGCGTCCTCGGGCGTCGGCAGCCAGACGACGTCCTCGCCCGGGATCAGCGCGTTGTTCACCCAGGACGGGCTCCAGGCGTAGAAGAAGGCCGGCTCGCCGCGCTTCACCCGCGCCACCGCCTCGACCATCAGCGTCTCGTACTTGCCGCGCACCGAGCGCACCGTGTCCTTCAGGGCGAACTTGTCGAGCTGGAAATCGACGACGTCGCCGCAGCTCCAGCCGGGATCGCAATTGATCAGGTCGGCGCGCCCGTCCTTGCCGAACAGGGCGGCGAGCTTGGGATCCTTCATCTGGGCAAGGCTGGTGATGTTGTGTGCCGTCGCCGTCTTCTTGTCGATCAGGTAGCCGTTGACGCCGCCGCCGACGATCATGCCGTTGCCGATGAGCTCGGCCTGCTTCTCGACGGCGCGGAAGGCCGGTTCGCGCTGGGGCATGTTGACGTCGGTCGCCAGATCGAGGTCGCCCTGCGCCGCGGCCTGGAAGAACAGCGTCGTGTTGAGCGTCGAGATCTTCACCTCATAGCCGAGCTCCTTCAGTGCGCGGCTGACGATCTGGGCGGTGACGTAGTTGGCGCCGAGGCTGTCGCTCTGGGCGTAGCGCACGGTCTTGCCCTTGCCCGGCAGGGCCTGGGCGAAGGCGGCGCCTTGTAGCGTGGCGGCAGCGAGCGCCGCTGCGGCAAACGTCCTGACAAAGGTCTTGGCTGACAGGCTGATCATCGCGTTCTCCTCTTTGATTATCGCTTCTTGTTGTCCCCACCCGCCTGAGCAGCGGGATGTCTTGCGCCGCTGGCTGCGGCGTCTATGCGCCCTGCCGGGTGGCCTCGCCCGGCGGCAGGGCGGCGATCTCCTCGCGCCGCCCGCCACGCAGGAAGCGCAGGGCGAGCTGGAACAGCGACGGGCGCTGGCCGCTCTTGGCCTCGGCGAGTTTCTGCGTGATCCGGTCCAGCATCATCGCGAGCAGCACGATGGCGATACCGCCGACCGCGGCGCGGCCGACATCGAGCCGCCCCAGGCCCTGGAGCACGACGAGGCCGAGGCCCTCGGCGCCGATCATCGCGACCACGACCGACATCACCATCGCGGTCAGCACGGTCTGGTTGAGACCGCCGAGGATGGTCGGGATCGCGAGCGGCAGCTGGATTTCCCAGAGCAGCTGGCGCCGGTCGGCACCGAAG
>Ga0209025_1003894_pt1 | contig 13474 bp, 7 predicted proteins | sample AraplaMF_Col_mLB_FD_184256 | JGI IMG/M metagenome (GOLD analysis project Ga0209025, IMG submission 184256) | Arabidopsis root microbial communities from the University of North Carolina, USA - plate scrape MF_Col_mLB (SPAdes) (version 2) | ecosystem: Host-associated > Plants > Roots > Endosphere ... | reverse complement strand
TACAACGTGAAGAAATTATTATCTTATGTAACTGCTTTTGCACTTGCTTTGTCTGCCTTTGGTGGGTTTGCTACAGTCGGATCTGCTGAAACAACAGAAGTAGAACAAAATGGTACAAAGGAAACTGCAACGAAGATTAGTTTTTCACCAACAGGTGATGAACTATATCCATATGAGACTTATGGTACTGGAACATTTGAAACAGCTGAAGATGTTGATACTTATAAATTTACGTTAAGTAAGGATGGCGGAATTAAAGTACAAACATCGGTATTAAGAAATGCTGTTACTTCAATAGAGCTTTACAACGAACAGGATGAAACGCTGCAAAGCTGGTCTTTAGCAGAAGGCGAAGAATCAATTGATGCGTTTTATGAGGGGTTACCTGCTGGAGATTACTATATTAAATTGTCAGTTGAAAGTGGAACTGTTGATAATAATTCAAATATGTATAGTATGCGAGTTTTATACTGGACTGATAATTATTTAGAAAAAGAATCTAATAATGATCCAACTACTGCAACACCAATGACACTAAATAAATATTATACTGGTTTTACTGATATTGAAACGGATGATATTTTTAAAATTCAGACGCCATCAACTGGTAAATTAACAATTCGTGGAAGCTATTCTCCAAACGTAGCTTTAAATTACTTATTAGTAAATTCTAAGTATGAAGTTGTTGAAGATTGGACGATTGAGCCGAATGAAACTGATGAAGTTGATAATATCTTTACAGTTGGTGTAGCTGCTGGAACATACTATGTAGTCGTTACACATGATTCTGAAGATGAATATGCTAACGAGTATTACATGACACAAGCGAATTTTGTTGCTGATAGTTATTCTGAAAAAGAAAATAACGAAACAACAACTACTGCAACACCAGTCGCATTAAAGCGAGCTTATAATGGTATTTTATCTTGGAAAACGGATATTGATACATACAAGTTAAATATGCCTGCAACAGCAAATGTTACATTAAACATGTCACAAGCTCCATACACTGCATTTAAAGCAGTATTAGTAAATAGTAAAAACCAAGTGGTAAAAACATTCTATACTAAAACAGGTAAGTCTAATAATGTTTCACTTGGAAATATCAATTTAACAAAAGGGACTTATTACTTAAAAGTTTCTCACTACAAAGGGGAATATGAGCAAGTACCTTATAAATTAAATCTTCAACCAAAAGTAATGTGGGGTAAGATTGAATACAAACCAGGTATGACAGGTAAAACTGTTGCTGTAGCAACAACGAAAATCTACAAGCTAAAATCTGGTAAATTAGTTTACTATAAAACGATCGCAAAAGGCACTGAAAATGGTGTTTATGGAACTGACAAATATGGTTACAAATTAGGTAATAGTTTGTATATCAAGAAAAGTACTACTGTTAAGTACTATACGGTACCTTCTTCAATTAAAACTAGTTATACTTTAGTAAATAAATAAGATTTAGACACAGAACTAATTAGTCCCATTTATAAGACATTAAAAAAGACTATAACAGTACTAAAAAGATGATCTCTATATTCAAAAGAGGTCATCTTTTTTATGTCCAAAACAAACTACTTATTTATGGAAGTAGGAAAAACGAAAATAAAAAATGTAAAAAAATGGAAAATCAAGACTTTTTTAATATACTGATTTATCTTAAAATTAAATAGCAATTAAAAATAGTGTCAATAAAGGGAGAGTACGTCGTGAAGAAATTTTTGTCTTATGTAACTGCTTTTTCACTTGCTTTATCAGTATATGGGGGTTTTGCTAGAGAAGGATCTGCAGAAACCAATGAAGTGGAACAAAATGAAACGAAAGAAACTGCAACAAAGCTTAGTTTTTCAACTTCTTCAGATGAGAACTTTCCTTATGAAACATTTGGTAATGGTTCATTTGAACAAAAGGAAGATGTTGATTTCTACCAATTTTCTTTAGAAAAAGATGGTGGAATTAATGTTAGCTTATCTCAATTAAAAACGGCTAATTTTGGGATAGAATTATATAATACAAAGGATGAAGTACTACAAAGTTGGGAAGTATCAGAAGGTGAAGAAACAATAGATGTATTTTATGAAGGTTTACCTGCTGGTAAGTACTATATTAAATTATGGGTTAAAAGTGGAACAGTAGCGGCTACTTCAAACTCGTATAGCATGAAAATATTATACTCAAACGAAGATTATTTAGAAAAAGAGACAAATAATACGCTACAAACTGCAACATCTATGACTTTAAATAAAAATTATATTGGATTTACAGATTCTGAATCAGATGATTTTTACAAAATTAAAACCACATCAAATGGTAAGTTAACAATTAAAGGGAGTTACTCAGAAAATGTTGAGTTAAGTTATGTCCTTTTAGATGCAAAAGGTAAATTAATAGAAGATTGGACAATTAATCCAAATGAAGAAAATGAGATAACTGATATCTTTACAGTTGGTGTAGCAAAAGGAACATATTATTTAGTTGTTACACATGATTATAAAGATGAATATGCAAATGAAGCATATATTACTCAAGCAAAATTTACGGCGGATAACTATTCAGAAAAAGAAAGTAATGAGACATCTGCTACTGCAACTCCGGTCTTATTAAAACAAAAATATAATGCTATTTTATCTTGGAAAACGGATGTAGATACTTTTAAATTAAATATGACAGCAACTGGAAATGTGACATTAAATATGTCTCAAGCCCCTAAAACAACTTTTAAGGTTGTAGTTGTTAATAGTAAAAATAAAGTTATAAAAACATTCTATACAAAAGTGGGGAAGGGGTCGAATGTAACAATTGGAACTGTTAATCTTCCAAAAGGAACTTATTTTATAAAGGTACAATATAATAAGGGTGACTATTACCAAGTTCCTTATAAATTAAATCTTCAACCCAAAAAATAAAGAAAAATAAATAATCCTGTCGATAGAGATGGAACTCCATATACGAGTTTCGTCTTTTTTTATGCAGTTTCGACAATAAATTGTTTGAATTGTCGAAACTTATCTATCAAATCTGAAAATTTGAATACCTATTCGTGAAAATTTCATTTATAATTAAAAAGTCATGCTTGTGATATATCAGTAATTCAAAAGACCAAAGGGGAATTGTGAGAATGAATAATAAAGTGAGTAAAAAGTACCTGAAAACAACAATTAGTTCAGTTTTAATTGCTTCTTCTATTGCGACTAGCTTGCCGTTAAATACGCTAAGTGCAAAGGCTGCTAGTAATTTTATACATGCATCTGGAAACAATGAGCAATTAGTAGCAAAAACTTCGGCTAAAGTTAAGGTTTATACGTCTAAAGTTGAATCAGTTGGAAAAATATCAAAGGGAACTGTTGTTATAGGTAATAGATCCTATAAATTTGATCAATCTTTAAAAGGCTTTTTCTCGAATACGACTGCTTTAAAAAGTGCGAAAATTCAGTTTAAGTATGATCAAAATCGAGTGATTAAACAGTTATTATTTTTAGAATTAAACAATTCGGGTAAAGCTTCGAAGAGTGGAGATAAAACTTATAAAAATAATAATCTATTAGATGCTAAAGGTATTGTGATCAATGGGAAGATTAGAGTAAATGCAGATTACATAACACTTAAAAATATTACTGCTTCTAAAGATTTAGAGCTTACAAATAAAGTAAAGCATGTTTTTTATACAAGCAAGGTTACAGTTAAAGGTAAAACAATCACTACAAATTCAAGTACTGTAAAAGCGACTGCTTCAGCAAGTGGTTCTCAAGCAGGTAAGAAATCTTTAGGACAATCATTCTATAAATCACTTTCATATGCTTTACCTAGTTCAGCAAATCTAACGCAAACTCAAGTTACTGCTCCTTCAGTACAATTAATCTTAGTATTCGAAAATTCAAAGTTAAATAAATTAGAAATTAAAACTGGATCTTCTATACAAACAACAGGCCAATCTACTATTGGAGAAATTACGTTGGGCGCTAGCGCAAACATTCAAAACGCACCTGGCTCTACAATTACAGGTTTATTTATACAAATAGGAGTAAACCAAGTATCTGTAAATGGTAGCGTTAATTCAATTTCTGTTAATGCACATGTCGGACAGCTAGTATTAAATAGCAATGCGACAGTAACATTAGGCAATGAAGCGCAAATTGATACATTAACAACATCTAGTACTCTATCATTAAATGGTGATAGTGACTCAAATGTCGGTGTATTGAATGTAAATGGAAATGTGTCAACAGTACAAATAAATGTTCCAACTGGACTATTTAATATCAATACAACAAATTCAAACCTTCAAGTGTCTGGTTCAGCTACTATTCTAACTGTTTTCCTGAATTCGAACTCAAATACGAATATCTTCTTAAACATTCCTACTCTAGGAGATATTACAGCTTCAAACAATAATAACGGTACAATTGTTCTTGGCTCTAATACTTCAGTTGATAATATCCAGAACAAAGATTTATTAAAGGATAAAGAGCAGTTAGATCAAGTAAAGAAAGAAAATGGTGTGTTGATCCAAACTACACCTCCAGCTCCTACATCTCCTCCAACAAGCTCTGGTGGTGGAACCGTAATTGTACCGAACCCTGAGAGCTTTGTTCAAACAGAGGATTTTGGTTATTGGGCGGATACAGGTGCGGGAAGAGCTGCATACAATGTAGGATTTAAGTTAGATTTAGCAAAACTACCATATGCTAACTTAAAAGAAATAAAGATATCACTTCAAGACGAAAGTGGAAATACGATTGCGTCACGTACGGCAACAGGTACGCAAATTACAAAATTACAAGCTGATGATCTAACATATGGTGGCCAAGATGGTCAATTAAGTGCTGCATTTGTTCAACGTGATAGCGGAGCAACAAATGAGTGGTGGACAAGCACAGCGTATAACTTTGCAACACCCAAAAAGGTAATCGTTCAAATTGTTGATAAAGATAATAAAGTTTATAAAGTTGAAAAAAGTAATCCAACTGACGTTCCAGCAAACCCGAATTTAGTTGCAAATCCAGAGAGTTTTGTACAAACACAGGACTTTGGATATTGGGCTGATGCAGGTGAAGGAAGACCAGCGTATAATGTTGGATTTAAATTAGATTTAGAAAAATTATCATATGACAAATTAAAAGAAATAAAAGTATCACTTAAGGATGCGAACGGACAAACAATTGCGTCACGTACAGCAACAGGGGCACAAATCACAAAACTACAGGAAGATGATCTAGTATATGGCGGAGAAGATGGACAATTAAGTACGGCATTTATTCAACGTGATAGTGTAGCATCTAACGAGTGGTGGACAAGTACAGCGTTTGATTTTTCAAATCCAACAAGTGCGGTTTTAGAAATTACTGATAAAGATAATAAAGTTTATAAAGTGGAAAATGGCAACCCAACTGGTATTCCAGCAACTCCAAATTTAGTTGCAAATCCTGAAAGTTTTGTACAAACACAGGACTTTGGATATTGGGCAGATGCAGGTGAAGGAAGACCGGCATATAATGTTGGATTTAAATTGGATTTAGAAAAATTACCATATGACTTGTTAAAAGAAATAAAAATATCACTTCAAGATGAAAACGGACAAACAATTGCGTCACGCACAGCAACAGGCCCGCAAATCACAAAATTACAGGAAGATGATTTAGCATATGGCGGAGAAGACGGTCAGTTAAGTGCTGCATTTGTTCAACGTGATCGTGGAGCATCTAATGAGTGGTGGACAAGTACATCATATGATTTTTCAAATCCAACAAGTGTTGTTTTTGAAATTACGGATAAAGATAATAAAGTTTATAAAGTAGAAAACAGAAACCCAACTGGTATTCCATCAACTCCAAACTTAGTTGCAAATCCTGAAAGTTTTGTACAAACACAGGACTTTGGATATTGGGCAAATACTGGTTCAGGAAGTCCAGTATATAACGTAGGATTTAAATTAGATTTAGCAAAATTACCATATAACATGTTAAAAGAAATAAAAGTATCACTTGTAGATGAAAATGGAAATAAGATTGCATCGCGCACAGCAACAGGCGCTCAAATCGCAAAATTACAAGCTGATGATTTAGTGTATGGCGGAGAAGACGGTCAATTGAGTGCTGCATTTGTTAAGCGCGATGTTGAAGGGGAAAACGAATGGTGGACAAGTACTGTATTTGATTTTTCAATCCCGACAGCAGCTGTAATAGAGATAACGGATAAAGATAATAAAGTATACAAGGTTGAAAATAACCAACCAACTGGCATTCCGGTTAATACGGTTGCAAATCCTGAGAGTTTTGTTCAAGTACAAGACTTTGGATATTGGGCAGACGCAGGAGCTGGAAGTCCTGCATATAATGTTGGATTTAAATTAGATTTAACAACACTACCTTATAGTAAGTTAAAAGAAATAAAAGTATCACTTGTAGATGAAAATGACAACACGATTGCAACTCGTACAGCAACTGGAGCACAGATCACACAACTACAAGCAGATGATATAGAGTATGGCCCAGAAGACGGTCAATTAAGTGTGGCGTTTATTCAAAGAGATAGTGAAGCATCAAATGCATGGTGGACAAGCACTGCTTATAATTTTGCAACTCCGAAAAAAGCAGTAATCGAAATTCTTGATAAAGATTATAATGTTTATACAGTTATAAATAGTTATCTTACTGGTGTTAATTAATAAGTAAAAGAAAAGCAAAACTCTAGGAATGAGTTTTGCTTTTTCTTTTTGCATTATTTATTTTATATTCATATCACCAATAATCCTCTTAACAAATGTAATTAGAATAATATTATCTAATTAAATTAGCACATCCCAAGCTCTATTAATAGAGCAATTTGGGACTAATCCATAAGAATATGAAAAAAGACATTTCACATATATATGATCTCCGTACTCGACAGGAGGCATTTACTGTTAAATATAATCTAATGAAATACTAACTTTTCTAATCTTTATTTAAATTATGTATATGTTTCTAAAATAATAGTTATCTTGTAGTAAAAAAGTATTATTTATCGTACAAAAGTAACATTTGTGTTTAATATGTAAAATAAATACCATATAATTTATAATATGTGGTAAATTTGGTATATTTTAGTAATTAATATAAGTAAAAGGAATTAGTTAAAATAATAATTTCTTTAGATTAAATTCTATTGAAAAATATTTTAAGATATTTCAATTATGATTTCTAAAAAATATTACAAATTGATACATAGGGTAAAGAAAATATTTATTAAATTTTCTTTAATAAAATAAAGGGGGGCTAGACAATTATGCAATGTAAAAACTGTGAAAGTACGATTCAACCTACAGATTTATTTTGTGAAAATTGTGGAGCAAAATTAAAAAATTTAGAGGGAGAAATGAAGGTTAATAATGAGATTAAACACGCAACTCAAGAAGTAAGCTCTACTTTAGCTCAATCTGACTATGTGGGCAAAGCTAAAGCTGTAAGTTTAGGTTATATTGATTTCTTTAAAATGGTTTTTCGTAATCCATTTATGGCAGCAAAAAAAGCGGATGAAACAAAATTTATTCCTGCACTAATTTCAATTATTTTATCATCTGTTATTATTCCATTTATTATTTACATAATGCTAAAGGATGCAATTAATCTATTAATTACTTTTTCAGGTGGAGGATTTGGTGAACTATATCAAGATGCTATGGGACAAGGTCCTACAGCTACGGTTACAGCCGGAGATATTTTACCGATCTCAACATTTATCATAAAGCCATTTTTCGTAATATTACTATTACAGTTTGTGATTATTGGACTAATTTATTTATTTGTTAAAAAATCTAAAGTAACATTTAAAGATACTGTAGCTAAGTATGGGACGTTTATCACAACGCTATTAACTATATTTATTATTAGTTTAATTTTTGCATTTATCTCATTCAAAATTAGTTTATTTATATTAGGTGTTGGGATTACGTGTTTGTTGTTTGTTATGCCGCTAACTTTAAGTATTTATAAGCTAAAAAACTCAAGTATTATTGATCCATTAATTGGTTCTTTGATTATTTATATAGTCATTATTTTATCTGAATATATTTATATTCAAAGTGTAATGAAACAGTTGTTATTTAAGTTAAATGAGTTAGGTGGAAGTGATTTCAACTTCTTATCTAATTTTATTGGTTTATAAGAGGTGAAGTATGGAATTCTGTAAAAATTGTGGAACTGCTTTAAAAGAAGGAATAAAGTTTTGTAGTCAATGTGGTACAACAATAACACCTAATATTGAACTTATCCAAAATTCTAAAATTAGAGGTGAGCAGAGTCATACTCTTAATAAGACACAAAAACCTCTTTCACCGAAAACTAAAAAATTTGTTATTTCTACCGTTATCTTATTAGCAATATTATTTGGAGCTTATAAATATGGACAGTATTATTACGGAAAAGAGAGATTAGTTAATGGTCTTACTGAAGCCATAAAAACTAATGATGCTAAAAGACTTGCGAAGTTGGTAAAGTCTGATGATAAAAAATTAGAGATTACTACAAAAAATATAAAACCCTTCATGGAATTGGTAAAAGATAAAGACTATCGTAGTAACTTGCTTGATTTTGTACATAAACAAGAAAGTTATTATACAAAAGTAGAAAATTCTAATCTTGAAATTAATGATGATAAACCTATAGAAGAAGATCTTTATTTACGTAAAGAGGGGAAAAAATTTGGTATTTTCCCTCACTATCAGTTAGTATTTAAACCTCAATATATTTACTTATCAACAAATTATCCAGACACTGTTGTGAAAATTGGAGAAAAAGAAGTAGGACATAGTTTTCATGAAGGAAAAGAAATTGGACCTTATATTCCTGGGGTATATAAATCTACTGCCAATTTAAATACTGATTATATTAAACTAGAAGACACTCAAAAAATATATTTATCTAATGCTACTAATGAACCCTATGAAGTGTATTATGAATTAGAAGGTGATGATGTAGAAATCAGTACACCATTTTCAGATACAACGTTATACGTAAATGAAAAAGAAAAAGGGGTATATGAGGAAAGTAGCTACTATTTTGGACCAGTTATCTATGATGGTTCGATTAGTGTTTTTGCTAAAAAGAAATTTCCTTGGGGAGAACTACAATCTACTAGTCAAACAATCGATGATAGTGATGTTTACTTAGATTTTTATATGCCAGAAGAATTTGTAAATCAACTAATGGAGACTTATAAAGCATACCTTCTGTCGGAGAAAGAAGCTTTGAAATCAAAAGATATAAATAAAGTCGTAAATGCTTCAGAATATCGTTTGGAAAATTTACAATCTGAATTAGATGATATGGAGTTTTATGAAGAGTCTTATATGAGTACACTTCAATCTATAAAACCGTATTTTGATGACGAGAGTAATACGATTTGGGAAGAAGAAGGAATCTACTATGCTTCTCTTTATGTAAACGAAAAATCTAAAACAGCCGAGTATTACTCTAGTGACGAACCCTCGCCTACATTAGAGGATCAAGATTATACTGTAACTTTTATTTATGATGAAGATGAGAAAAAATGGAATGTAACTAGCGTAGATACTTACTATTAATATTCTCAGCAAATACAAAGGCAAAGCTCAATCTTGAGTTTTGCCTTTGTATTTTTTCTTATCTAGATATAAGATCCAGACAGTACCAAAAATCGATAATAGTAGCCAAAGAACAGCAAAAAAAACAAAGATTTTAAATTTAGTGGGATTATAGGTTAGTAAAACTTCACGATATCTATAGAGCATAAAAGATTGAATCAAAAAGCCTATATAACAAATAATAATTGAAATAATCCGAGACCTTCTAATATTTTTGTTCATGACTTTCACCTTTTAGATTTTATATTTAAATAACACTTTAACAGAAAAATATAAAAATACAGTTCTTAAATGTGAATGGTTTTTGAAATATAAAAAAGTTTGATCTCATAAAAAAACAAGATCAAACTTTCCACTCTTATTTCAAATCACTAATCTTCTCAACAAATTCCTCAGAATAAAACTTACTAATCGAAGTAGTTAAAACGCCCATCACCGCAAACAAAAGAAACACAGTAAGTGCAGTGCCAGCAACTCTTCTGCCGATATTCTTTTCTTTAAACAGCGGTAGTTTATTTCGGATGTCTTTTATGTTTGTAATCAGAATAAACGGAAGGATAATCATGCATAAAACAACAACGAGATTATTAATACCTAAAAGAATGCCATCACGAGCTGAAGCTACGTGGTTCATTTGGTAACTCATGTAAACATAAGATAGTACGAAAAGAATTGGATATCCAATTAAAGCGGCAAGCTGTTTCCAAGGTGTTCTAGTTCGAAATCCAGGCATTTGAGTTGCTAACTTGGATGAAGCTAAGAAAAACTGAATTTGTTTTAACATATGTTCTCCTCCGTATACTTGTATAGATTACTAGATAAGTATAGTATACAACCTTGAGTATGCGCTTACAATCCGGCTTGGAAAACATTTCAATAATAAACTTGATTTCCAATATAAAAGAAGGGGAAAATAAATATTACATTTTGTAATATTTGTATTTATTTTGTAACAATTATGTAATATAATTCATATTGTAGTTTATTTGGAATATTTTAGAAGAGATTTTATAAGTTGAAGAGGGTGGTGAATTAGAAGAATTTATTAAATTGTATCTATTTTTTTGTTTATGAATGTTGATGATTTTCAAATGTTTTCTTATAAGATTTTTATGAAACCCTTACGTTAAAATACTTAAATAATACAAAAATATATAACTACTAAATGTTCTTTATACTTCCATTTAAAAATTTATTCCAAACTAAAGGAGACCAATACAAAATGAAGAAAATCCTATTTGCTTTTTTAGCAGCAGCACTGACTTTTGCTTTAGTTAAGCCATTACCTATGAGTGCAGAAGAGAAAATGAGTAATACACAGGCAGTAGTAAAACCTGTAACCGTAACGAAAGTAAAAATTAAGAACAAACCAGTTACCTATCCACAAATTAGTCATGTGAAAGATCAAAATGCTCGTAAGAAAATAAATGAGTTTTTAAAAACGAAAGGTTTAAATGCTGCGAAAGCTTATACTAAATTTAAGGCGGCTGAAGCAAAAGATAAAGCAGAGTGGGATGACAGCCTTGGTGAGTGGTGGGGCTATGAATACGATTATTCTTATAAGGTGAAATACAACGAGAATAATCAATTAAGTGTTATTTTTTATACTTACACTTACTTAGGTGGAGCGCACGGAATGACAACAGGTCAAAGCTATAATTTTGATGTAAAGACAGGGAAAATGTATAAATTAACAACAACTATTAATGGTAAGGCAACTGCAGTCAAAGAAGCTGCTTTTAATACTTTATCCAAACAATACGACTATGAATTATTTATCGAGAAACCAAGTGAAATTGTATTAAATGATCGTACTACACTATGGACTTTTGATAAAAAAGGAATCAAACTTATTTTTAGTCAATATGAAGTGTTACCATATGCAGCGGGGATGCCAGAAGTGGTTATTCCATCGAGCGTTTATACAAATTAAAAAGAAAAAGTAGAGTCAAATTGACTCTACTTTTTTTTATATCACGTCATTCCACGCTAAGTTTTAATTCCGGTCCATCTATCACGTTTTTCAATGGATCACTCATGTAAACTTTGACTGAAAGATCACCAGCTTGCTCAAAATATTTATCGGTAATAAAGAATTGAATTTTTGTTGGTGTACGGGAAGACAAACCAATTGTTTGGTTATTGACCTTCACTTTTGTTAAGTTTGAAAAGCCTGTCCCTCTGATTGTAACTAATTGCTTCCCCTCTTTAGCTTTCAGTATTTTTGGTGAAACATTCTTCACCGAAAAATTCGGGTTTCCTAAAAAATAGGATAGATTCTTTAACTTGTTTTCATTTTGATACAAATACTGCTTACCCTTTAGAACATCGTATTGTAATATCTCATAATTCGTTAAAAACTTCTCTGATTCCTTCGATTTCTTTTGGAACTTTGAAGGAAGAATCATTGTTTGTCCATTTTGAATAGAATTTGCTAAATAGGAGAAATTCGTATTCATTTTGATATTTGCTAAGTCAAAAACATATGGCGTTAAGAAATTACTACTAATCTCAATAGGCGACTGTTTTTGTAGCGTATTACTCCATATCAGTAATGGAACGGTATGCATTTTAATATAATCAGCTTTTGTTTCAGCATTTTTAATATAGTTAGCATCCAAGTAAACACTCATCTCATCACCAAGCATTGGCAGGTGATCTCCATAAAATACAACAATCGTCGGTTCATCCAATTCTTTTAGAGATTCAATTAATAATTTCAACGCATGATCAATGTTTACTAAATTATGGGCATACGTATTTAAAATGTTCTTATTTCCTTCTTCTAATGGTAAATTCGTGGCGTAATCATTGAACTGGTGTTTTGGTTGATCGTAAGGGCCGTGATTTTCCATTGTTACTGAATAGATATAGTCGGGCGTTGGCGTGTCTTTTATCGTTTGGACGATTCGTTTACTAATTTCAGTATCCGATATGAATTTTGTTGTATCAGAAAGCTGTGCTTTTGTGAATGTTTCTCTTGTCTGAAACGAATTGAAGCCTAGCTTTTGATAAAGTTCATCCCTGTGATAAAACCATGAATGATAAGTGTGAATACTAGTAGCCGTATATCCTTGGTCACGTACAATTCTTGCGGCGGAGTTTACCGATTTATCAATGTAATTTTGAAATCCTAATGAGACAGAAGGAATAAAGTTTGTTGTAAGTCCTGTTAAAATTTCTAATTCGGTATTAATTGTTCCTCCACCATATACTGGTGTAATCATCTGTCCAGTTGTGTGTTCCTTTTGTAGTGAATGGAAATACGGTAAAGGATCATTCTTAAACACATTCTCACCTAATACGGTCGGGTCAAAAAATGCTTCACTTTGGATAAACAAAACATTTGGTTTCTGCTCGTTAGTTTCATTTGATTTAGAGCTTTTAGAAGTTTCCATAATTGAATCAGTTGTTTTCTTTGTATAACTTGATGGTTCCTTAATAGATGAATTAATACTATTTAAAACGAATCCAAGCACACTGCCATTTGTCAGTGAGTTTACTTTTTGGCTCCAGCCAATTGATTCTATTTTTAAATGAGAATACAGATTGAATGGAATACCACCAATTAAAAAGCAGGCCAAAAGTATAGATATAATAGAAGAAATAAAATTCACTTTCTTACTTTCTTTATCCTTTTTAAGTAAAAAACTAACAATGAATCCGATTAAAGTGACGATCAATAGTATGCCAATCGTGAAGTATAATCCTTCAATTGAAATGTACTGCGATATGTTCAGTGCTTCATTACGCAATAAGAAATCACTTGGTACTATCGGTTCTCCCCGTTTTTGTGTTTTCACTAAGCTAGCAAGCGCGAAAAAACTAAAGATCAAAAACAATATGGATTGCATGAACAGATAAGCTCTTTTTTTC
>Ga0209025_1003893_pt1 | contig 13478 bp, 10 predicted proteins | sample AraplaMF_Col_mLB_FD_184256 | JGI IMG/M metagenome (GOLD analysis project Ga0209025, IMG submission 184256) | Arabidopsis root microbial communities from the University of North Carolina, USA - plate scrape MF_Col_mLB (SPAdes) (version 2) | ecosystem: Host-associated > Plants > Roots > Endosphere... | reverse complement strand
GCGGCAGCGACAAGTCCGTTCACCACGTCCGCATCGTCCACCGGCAGCAACTGGCCGTTCTGCAATGCCTCGACGTGCGCCAGGATGCGGTCGTACCAGGCGTAGAGCTTGCCGAACAAGTCGGGGGTCACGCGCTGGCCGCGCACGCTGGCATCCAGCAGCGTTTCCATTTCGTGCGCTGCCTGGCCCAGCGCCATTGCCCCGGCCATGCGGGCGCTGCCCTTGAGCGTGTGCAGCCCGCGCAGGATCAACCCACCCTGCTGCAACTCCTCGGGCGAGGCTTCCCACGTCCGCACCAGCTTGCCAAGATCCGGCAAGGCACCCTGCGCTTCTTCGAGGAAGATCTCGACGAGTGCGGGGTCGAGCGACGAGGCATCGGTCGGCACCTCGGGCAGCGTCTCTGGAACATCGGGCGAGCTGGCCGATACGTGTGCCACGGCAACGGAATCGTGGCGCGGCGTCGGCATCGTGATCACCACCGCGTCATGGACTTCCGTGACCGGGGTGATGGCAGCCGGAGTCGGCACGATCGGCGGGAGCGACACTACAGGCGTCAGCTTCACCGGCGGCAACCCGGGCGCGGGCGCTTGCGCCGCATTGTCGATCTCGGGCAGCGGCGACACAGGCGACGGCGGCTGGCTGCCAAACAACTGCGAGACAGAGCCCTCCTGCCCGGCGGACTGCTCGGGCGGCACCGCCGCACGCGGACGCACCAGCGCGCGTTCGCCAAAATCGTTCAGGTCGCGACACAGCGACGGATCCGCATCGGGCCAGATGCCGGCAGCGAACTGGTGCAGCATCGCGCGCAGGCTGTCCACGGCCATATCGAGCAGACGGAAGTCGGCCGGATGCATCACCACCGGATGACGGCCCAGCAGCAACAGCAGTTGCTCCAGCGCCTCGGCGATATCGCGCACCGGTGTCAGGCCGACTGTCGATGCGCTGCCCTGCAGCGTGTGTGCCACGCGCAGCGCGAGTTCGCTCGGGCACGGATGGTTCTCGTGCTTCCACTCGGAGAGATCCGTGGCGAACTGCCGCAGCAGATCGTCGGCTTCCTGCAAATAGACGTTATAGAGCGCCAGCCCGATGCGAACCGGGCCGATAACCTTGTAGTGGTCGTCCTCGTCGGCCAGCCCACCACCAAGGCGGAACGGCAGCACGTTGCTGTCGATGTCGGCATTGCCCTCCGGAACGATAGGTTCATCGGGCAGGGCTGGAATCTCGATGGCTTCGGCCTCGGCCAGCAGGGCATCGAGCGGATCCCCGGCAGAGATGGCATCCACAGCATCGACGGACCTGGATTCCGGCACCGCCTGAACCGAACCCGGTTCGCGCACGCCCTGCGCCGCATCCACCAATGCCGCGATATCACGCAGCGTGGACGAATCGTCGCGCAGCGCCAGCGCCCATTCGCGCAGCAGGTCATGCGCCTGGTTCAGCAGCGTCAGCAATGCCGGCAGCGGGGCGCGACCCTCGGCGATCCACAGGTTCATAACCTGTTCCACAGCCCACGCCGCTTCGCCATACCGATTCAGGCCCACCATGCGGCTGGAGCCCTTCAAGGTATGGAACGCGCGGCGCAGGCGGCTCAGCGCGTCGGCATCGCCCAGCGCGTCGATGCCACCCGCCATATCGGCAGCGATGTTGCCGAGCACTTCCTCGGCCTCGAACAGGAAGATCTCGAGCAGTTCTGCGTCGATGGCCGCCGCATCGACCGGCACGGGTGCCGTCATCGGCAGCGGTGCGGCCGGCGCAGCTGCAGCAGGTATCGGATCGGCCAGTGCCACAACCAGACGCTCGGCGGCGGAATCGCTGCCGGCCAGCCAGGCGTTCAGTTGCGTCGCCGCCTCGCTGGCCTGGCGGCGCAGCGTGGCGTTATCGTCGATGGTGGCATGGTCGGCCACAGCCTGCAGTGCGGCGCGCAGCCGCTGAATTTCGGGAGAATCGGCGGCAGCCGCCACGCGGATCGCATCCATGGCGGCGCTCCGGGCCGCGCCGAGCGTACCCTGCGGCAGACTCTCGTGCTCCGAAGCAATCCATGCCAAGGGATCGTCCTCCGCATCGGCACCGGGCTTGCGGCCAAATTCGAGCAGGTCCGCGAACGAATGGACCGCGCCCAGCTCGGCCGCGATGTCGGAAAGCTGATCGACGCGGGCGGTCTCGTGTTCGGTCTCGCGCAGCACGGCCAGCCGCCCCATCACAGAGCGTGCGGCTGCCAGCGCGGCGTCGGCAGGCTCGTCGGCACCTTCGGGCATGGCCGTGCTGCCATGGATATTTTCCAGCGTCGCCAGCAATGCCCCGAAAGCCTGGGCGGCGTCATCCAGCGCTTGCGGCGCATCGGCACGCGCCGCATTGCGGTCATACGTATCAAGCCACGATTCCCCGCTGTCAAGCTGGGCACGCAACTGGGACACGGCTTCGGCACGTTGCGCCTGGGCGCCAGCCACCTGCACCATCTCCGCCAGCCAGTCCGGCGCGGTGGCAGCAGCATCGCCCAAAGCGCCTTCCAGGACCGCGCACTGCTCCGCAAAGATCCGTGCGGCGATGTGGCCGGACTTGCCATGCACGCGCCACGGCATGGCGAGTGCGCGCGACAGGAACAGCGCCACGCCGGCGCGGCCCAGCGCATCGCCGGCAGGACGCTGTCCTGCATACGCGGCGGCGGCCGTCAGACATTGTTGCAGCGCGGGCTGGGCCAGCGGCATCGCCGCCTCGGCCAGCGAGGCCAGCGCCAGTTCCCAGCCTGACTGATCGTCACTGGCGGCACGGCCGATGGCAGTGGCCGCGTGCTGAAGGTTGCGGGTATCGATCGGATCGAGCCAGCCGTAGTAACGCTGCTGGAAATCGGCCCGCGCCACCGCGTGCGCTGCATCCACACGGAAGGCCTGGAGCGAGCGCGTGATGTCCGCACGCAGCACGCCGATGGACGCCTGCGTCGCAGGCGGCGTCGTAGCAGGATCACCATCGGGTGTCAGGCCGGTATTGACGAGGAAGAACACCGCATCGTTGAGCAGAGCCTGCGGCACGCGAACCTGGCCTTGCAGGTACTGGCGCACCAACAGGTGCACGCGCGCGGCAAATCGCTTGGCGAGCAGGTCCGACGGCAGCAGGCCATGCGCCAGGGCCCGGAACACCATGGCCAGCGTGTGCCAGATGCCACGATCGGGCGTATCGGTCGTGCGGCGGGCGTCCTGTTCGTGATGGCGTACTTCGTCGAGTGCCGCCTGCAGCGGCAGCCACGCTTCACGCAGCAGCGAAGCGTCCGTGCATGGGGTAGGCAGCCGAAGCGCCTTGAGCAGCGCGGCTTCGAAACGCTGGCGCGCCCGCGTGACCGCCGACGCCGAAAGCGTGGGCAGCACGATGCCGGGCAGCATCTGCAACTCTTCGCCCCAGAGGTCGGCCGGATGGATGCGCTCTTCCTTTATCAAGGACAGCGCGGCGGCATAGGGCTGGAACAGGCGCAACGGATCTTCCGCGTCGCCGGCCATCAGGTCGTCCACATATTCCGCCAGTGCCTGCACGCCTGTGCGAAACACCGCCAGTGTGCCGGCATCGGCAGGCACGGCACTCGTATCGACCGCTTCCAGCAACCGGCGCAGCGCCTGGCAATAGGCATCCACGCCGCGCAGGCCGACGATATGCACCGCGCCAGCGGCCTGATGCAATTGCTGGCCCGCCAGGCGCAGCGAGGTGGTGTCGCGCGCGCCCAGCGCCTCGGGCGTCTGGCGGATCTCGTCGACATAGTGGCCCAACTCGGCCGCTGCATCGTCGAGCGCCGTGCGCAGGCTCGGCGCCAGCCAGGCCAGCACGGAAAGGTCGCGCAGCGGCGCGGCCGGCGGAGCCGCCGGGATCAGTGGCTCATGCTCGGCGGCTACGGGCGGTTGCGAAGCGGCCGGATCGGCCACGTCGCTGGTAACTGTTGAATGCAAGGACATGACGAGTTCCGGTGTGCCCGTTAGGTAACGGGCCCGCCTCAGGCGATCTTGAATCGCAATACCGAGTTACGGAGTTCTTCGGTCAGCGCCGTCAGCTGGCGCACCGAGGTAGCGGTCTGGCGCGTACCGGCCGTCGTCTGGGCCGTGACCTCCAGGATGCCTTCGATGTGGTGCGCCACGTTGGTGGCCAGACCGGCCTCGTGCGACGTGGTCTGCGAGATCTGCTCGATCAGCTCGGCCAACTGGCGCGACACGCGGCCAATCTCCACCAGTGCGGCACCGGCGTTGTCCGAGAGGCGTGCCCCTTCGACCACGCCGGCCGTGCTCTGCTCCATGGCGTGGACCGCGTCCTGCGTATCGGTCTGAATCGTGCGGATCAGGGCGCCAATCTGTTTGGTAGCTTCGCCCGAACGTTCAGCCAGGCGCTGCACTTCTTCGGCCACCACCGAGAACCCGCGACCCGCTTCACCCGCGGACGCCGCCTGGATGGCAGCGTTCAGTGCCAGCACGTTGGTCTGCTCGGTAATGTCCGAAATCAGTTCGACGATTTCACCGATCTCCTGCGACGATTCGCCCAGCCGCTTGATCCGCTTCGAGGTTTCCTGGATCTGCTCGCGGATGCCGTTCATACCCGCGATGGCGTTCTGCACCGCGTTCTGGCCCTGTTCGGCAGCGGCCAGCGAGGCGCGCGCCACATTGGCCGATTCGGCTGCGCCGCGCGATACTTGCGTGATGCGATCCGCCATCTCCACGACGGACTCGCCGGTCTGTCGGATCTGGCGCGTCTGTTCCTCGGTCGTCGCGGCCAGTTGGACCGAGGTCTCCTGCACCTGCGACGAAGCGGTCTGCACTTCCCCGGCGGTCTGCTGCACGCGGCCCACCAGTTCCTTCAGTTCTTCCACCGTGTAGTTCACCGAGTCGGCAATGGCGCCGGTGATGTCTTCGGTCACCGTGGCCTGGCGTGTCAGGTCGCCGTCGGCGATGTCCTGCAGTTCGTTCATCAGTTGCAGAATGGCCTTCTGGGTGGTGTCGTTGTTGCGCTTTTCGTCGAGACGACGGGCTTCGGCCTCGCGTTCGCGCGCCTCGGCTTCCAGTGTACGGACGCGCGAATCGCGCAGGTACAGCGCCGCCAGCCCGGCCAGGCACAGCAGCGTGGCCACCGCGGAGGCGATCATCGCGCCCAGCGTCCACGGTCGGAACCGCGCGCCCTCGGCATACGTGGTCTGCAGTTGCGACAGTTCGCCGCGCAGGGCTTCGTTGTCGTTGAAGATCTGCTGCTGCGCGCGCTTGGCAGCAATCAGGCCCGGCAGGTTTTGCAGGATGGTCTGCGTGGTCTTCTGCACCGCCTCGAATCGCTCCGAAAGCTGCTTCAGGTACGTGCGCGTCTCGGCATCGTTGGCCGGCGACAGGCGCAGCGCCTCGGAGCCGTTGGTCAGGCCGTCCAGCGTTTCGCGGAAGGTGTTGGTGTCCTTGCCCAGCAGGAACGCCGTCTCCGGGTTCACGCCTTCGCCGGAAAGGAACTCGTTCAGGTTCTTGCCCAGGCGCTGCGTCAGCATCACAAGCTGCGCGGACGCAGCCACCTCGCGGGTATTCGAGCCCGCCTGGAGCTTGATCGCCGCCACCTGCTCGGCGGCTTCGAGCAGCTCGGGGTTCGATGCATTGAAGATCTGCAGCGTCTGGCCGATCGTGGTCAGGATGGGCTGCTGGGCCAGCACGTCGGCCGCGCTCTTTTCGGAGCGCTTCCACGACGTCTGCGCTTTATCGAGCAGCGGCACGGCCTCGCCCGTTGTCGCGCGCACGTGCATCTCGTCGCTGCCGTTCTGCAGCGCGAGCAAGTCGGCCGTCATCTGCTCCTTCGACTGGCGCAGCTGCGTGAATGCCTGCGCGTTACCGAGCAACGCCACCGGCACCGCCTTGCCCAGACGCTGCGAATGCATCAGCATGTTGCCGGTGATTTCGATCTGCGCCGCGCCGTTGGTAGCCTGCCGGTTATCAAGATAGACCGAGGCCAGCAGGGCCAGCAGCGACACCACCACGCCCGCCGTCAGCGCACGCTGTTGCGACGCGAACGGCATGTTGGTCAGCCAGCCCGACATCTGCCCGGCCGGACTCTGGCCCAGACCACCCGTCTTGCTGGCCGCCTTGGCGAATACCGAAGTGTGCGGCGCGTCGGCATTCGCCGAGCCACCGGCCCCACCAGCGGCCGAGGTGCGGCGACCCAGGCTGATCTTCTTGATAACCATAGCAACCCTCTGTTCGTTTTCTTGCGTTATTCGATTGTTCTTGGTGTGTCCGCCCGGCCGGTCAGGCCGCGCTGCGGCCCACCTGGAGAAAGGCGGGTGCGTCGAGCAACCGGCCGATGTCCAGTACCCGCCAGTCGCGCCCGTCGCGATCCACCAGCGGCGCGCCGTGCCAGGCATCGCCCTCGGGGGACTGCGCGGACGGCGTCAGGTCCACCGCGTGGCGCAGGCCCACCACGCGTGTGGCGATGATCCCGCAGGCCCGTTCCACGTGCCGCGACAACACCACGATCTTGCTGCCGGGCTGCACTGGCGTCGGACCCTCGCCGCCAAACAGGCTGAAATCGATCACGCCAAGCAGGTTGCCCCGCGCGTTGACCAGGCCGCGATACCACGGCTGGGTCAGCGGCACGGGCGCTGGCGCGCGCATCTCCAGCACTTCGCCGGTTTCGGTCAGCGGCAGCAGCCAGTGGCGTTGCCCCACCAGCACGCCGAGGTAGCTGTCCACGGCCGGCATGCTGCGCGCCTCGCGCAGGCGTCGGGCCAGCATGGCCTGGTAGTCATGCAGTCGGGTCTGTCGGGCTCGGATGTCCTGGCGCGGCGCATTCATGATCGGGGTCCCGGTGAAGCGGGTCGTGAGGCAAGGGCTGGCCGGAAGCCAGCAATAAAGCCCGAGAGCGGCTCGGGCTCGTGGCTCGGGCTCAGTGGGTCAGCGCGGCGATCTTCGTCAGCAGTTCTTCGCCATCCACGGGCTTGACGATGTAGTCCGACGCGCCCTGTCGCATGCCCCAGATGCGGTCCGTCTCCAGGCCCTTGCTGGTGCACATGATGACGGGGATGTCCTTGAAGCGGTCGTCGCGCTTGATGGCGCGCGTGGTCTGGTAGCCGTTCTGGCCGGGCATCACCACGTCCATCAGGATCAGGTCGAAGGTGTCCGCTTCCAGCCGGGCCAGGGCCTGGTCGCTGTTGCCAGCTACCGAGACCTTGAAGCCCTTCTTGCCGAGCAGGTCGGACATGAACAGGGCTTCGGTAGGCGAATCGTCGACGATGAGGATTTTGCTGATGGTCATTGTTGTATTCCTGAATGCTGCGGCGGCAGGATCATGCCGCCTCGGCCGCGCCCTCTTCCGCCACGCAGCCGCCCAGGCAGGTTTGCACCGCCTCCAGCAGGGCTTCGCGGGAAAATGGCTTGGCAAGATGGTTATGGGCGCCCACGAGCCGCCCGCGCGATCGGTCGAACACGCCATCGCGGGACGACAGCATGATCACGGGGATGGCGTGGAAGCGCGGGCTTTTCTTGATGAGGGAGCAGGTCTGGTAGCCGTCGAGACGCGGCATGAGGATGTCGCAGAAGATGACGTCCGGGCGCAGGTCGCCAACCTTGGCGAGCGCCTCGAAGCCGTCCTCGGCCAGCATGACCCGGAAGCCTGCCTGCGTCAGGAAGATTTCCGCGGTGCGGCGGATGGTGCTGGAGTCGTCGATCACGAGCACCTTCGTGGCGGCCTTGCGTGGCGCGCCGGTGTCGCTGACGCCGGCCATGCCGCCGCCATCGACCCCATCGACAGACGTGTCTTGTTCAGTAGGATTGACCCGCATCTTGTTCCCGCGGCCAACTGCCTGAAATTGCGACAGGCGTCGGCATTCACTTGAGAACTTCCGCACGGCAATGCGCAATGCACGCGCCGGCGGCCCCCGATTACCGTATTCCCAATCAAAATCCCGGTAGCCCTGACAAGGCTTGCCGGTGGCGGCGCGTACCCGAACGCGCTGCCGACACTGCAATGTTTTCGATGTTCTTTTACTGCAAGCCACGCCCGGTGCCAGATGGCCGGACGTATGCTCAGTTTTGCCGCAGAGTGTGACGATTCAAGGTGGGGCCGTCAATCCGGACACTCCGGACATTCCGGCGCCACCTGCCGTTCTGTCGCTTCGGCGCGACGAACAGTAGAAGGTTTGCGTCAGATCGCAACCATCTCGAAATCTTCCTTGCGTGCCCCGCATTCCGGGCAGGTCCAGTTGATGGGCACGTCTTCCCATTTGGTCCCCGGGGCGATGCCATCTTCCGGCGCGCCGGCAGCCTCGTCGTAAATCCAGCCGCAGATCAGGCACATCCAAGTCTTGTATTCCATATATGCAGGCGCTTGCCACTCTCCATTAAAATCCAGCGCATGATGGTACCCAATCAGCGCCGATGACGCCACCCATGAAACCGCGTAGTTGGCCCGATATCGCCGCGTTCGCGCAATTTAGCGGGGAGATGCCGTTCGAACGGCACCCTTTTGGATCCGATTTGCTGGATTTCCGGCCAGTTGGCCCCGCCGCATGCGCCCCTGTCACCGCCGGACGCCCGTCTATCCTCTGAATTTTCCCGAACCGATTCCCATGTCCCGAAACCAACAGCTCTTCGACCGCGCCCAGCAAACCATTCCCGGCGGCGTCAACTCGCCCGTGCGCGCCTTCCGCTCCGTGGGTGGCACGCCGCGCTTCATCACCCGGGCCGATGGCGCCTACATGTGGGATGCGGATGGTCAGCAATACATCGACTACATCGGCTCCTGGGGCCCGATGATCGTCGGCCACGCCCATCCCGATGTGGTACGCGCCGTGCAGGAGACCGCCGTCCAGAGCTTCTCGTTCGGCGCGCCGACCGAGGCCGAGATCGTGATGGCCGAGGAGATCTGCAAGCTTGTGCCGTCGATCGAGCAGGTGCGGCTGGTGTCGTCGGGCACCGAGGCCACCATGAGCGCGCTGCGGCTGGCGCGCGGGTTCACGGGTCGTGACCTGATCGTCAAGTTCGAGGGCTGCTATCACGGTCACGCGGACAGCCTGCTGGTCAAGGCCGGCTCGGGCCTGCTGACGTTTGCCGACACCACGCAGAACGCCCCGTCCTCGGCCGGTGTGCCCGCCGACGTGACGCGCCACACGATGGTGCTGGAGTACAACAACGTCGCGCAACTGGAAGAGGCATTCGCCAAGCACAAGGGCGAGATCGCCGCGGTCATCGTCGAACCGGTGGCCGGGAACATGAACCTGGTGCGCGCCAGCGAGGCGTTCCTGCAAGGCATGCGCAACCTGTGCAGCGAGCACGGTGCCGTGCTGATCTTCGACGAAGTGATGACCGGCTTCCGTGTGGCACTGGGCGGCGCGCAGGCGCACTACGGCATCCAGCCGGACATGACCTGCCTTGGCAAGGTCATCGGCGGTGGCATGCCCGCCGCAGCCTTCGGCGGCCGCCGCGACATCATGGCCAAGCTGGCACCGCTGGGCGGCGTCTACCAGGCCGGCACGCTGTCCGGCAATCCGCTGGCCGTGGCCGCTGGCCTGACCACGCTGAAACTGATCCAGGCGCCCGGCTTCTACGATCGACTCGCCACGCAGACGCGCAAGCTGACCGACGGCCTGACCGCCGCCGCCCGCGCCGCCGGCGTGCCGTTCTCCGCCGACGCCATCGGCGGCATGTTCGGCCTGTATTTCACCAACGAGATTCCGGCCAGCTTCGCAGAGGTCACGAAGGCCGACGTGGGCCGCTTCAACCGCTTCTTCCACGCGATGCTCAACGAAGGCGTCTATCTGGCACCGTCGGCATTCGAAGCCGGGTTCGTGTCGGCGAAGCATGACGACGCAATCATTGCCACGACGATCGAGGCAGCGAAGAAGGCGTTTGCGGTGGGGTGAAGGCTCCAACCTGCTTCTGGTTTGCTCCCCTCTCCCACTTCGCGGGAGAGGGGAGCAAAACCGAGGGGAGGAGCACGAACGCTTCACGCAAACACCACATCCAACCCCTCGTGCAGCGCCGCCAACTGTGCCGCGAGAGGAAACGAGGCCGCCGTCATCGGCGCGCGCAGGCTGTTGCGCAACCAGCCTTGCTGCGCCAGCAGCGCCTTGACCGGCCCAGGGTTCGGTTCCGCGAACAGGGCCAGCATCAGTGGGACCAGCGCATCGAACAGGCGATGCGCCTCGTCGATCCGGCCTTCGCGCATCGCCCGCCAGATCGCCACGAACAGCTCGGGGCGAACATGGGCTGACGCAATGATCGCGCCCTGCCCGCCCCGCTCCAGCGTATTCAGCATCTGAAGATCCTCGCCGGCCAGCACGGCCAGGCGGCCATCGTCGATCAGCGCCTGCGTGGTCTGCACGTTGCCGCCGCAATCCTTGATGGCGACAATATTGTCATGGTCGGCCAATTGCAGCAGCGTATCGAGCGTCAGCGTGGCGCCCGTGCGGTACGGGATGTCATAGAGCACCAGCGGCGCACGCGACGCATCGGCCAGGCGACGGAAATAGTCGAGCAGCCCCGCCTGCGACGGGCGGATGTAGTACGGCGCCGGTGCCAACACTCCCGCCAGCGGGAAGTTGCCAAGCCGGTCGAGCCGGGCCAGGACATTGCCGAGATGGTTACCGGCCAGGCCCATCGTCACGGGCATGTCGCCGGCAGCGCCGAGCACGGTATCGAGTACCGCCAGTTGCTCGGCTTCGTCGAGTGCTGCGGCCTCGCCGGTGCTGCCGCAGACCACGAGTCCCGACAGGCCACTGGCGCGGTAGCGGGCGACCATGTTCGCCAGTGCCGCGTGGTCCACCGCGTCACCAAGAAAAGGGGTGACCAGCGGCAGCCAGATACCTTGAAAAGCATGTTGCATTGTTTGCATCGGAAAACTCCGTACGACCGGGTGAGAAACCGCCGATGTGCAACGTTGCAGGACGCGTGAAGGGAAGAAAGAGAGGCAGGTCCGCTCTCCCCGGCCGGGTACTGTTCCGTCGCCCATCTGACGGAACAGCGCGCTCCGGTCAGACGAGCGACTGTTTTTTGGCTTTGGCGCAGGCAGCCATCATCGACGTGCCCGAAGCGGGAACGTGCGCGGAGGCAAAAAGGATGGCTGTCTGCGGCATGGGAGCGAATCTACCACGGCTGCCCAAACGCCGCATGCCCTCGCTCGACGCCCACAGAAATTGAACATCCCCGCCACATCACCTGCACTACACTCCATATTTGCCTTTTCGATTTTCGGAGTGCTCACCATGCGCAATGCTTCCGCCCTGTTCCGCTGGCTGGTGCTGGCCCTGTTCGCCAGCCTGCTTTCGGCATGCGGCTACAACGATTTCCAGAAGAAGGATGAGGCCGTGAAGGCGTCGTGGGGCGAGGTGGTGAATCAGTACCAGCGCCGCGCCGACCTGATTCCGAACCTCGTGGCGACGGTCAAGGGCTATGCCAGCCATGAGCGCGAGACGCTGGAGGCGGTGACGCGGGCGCGGGCGCAGGCCACGAGCATCCAGGTCACGCCCGAGACGCTGAACGATCCCGAGGCGTTCGCGAAATTCCAGCAGGCGCAGGGTCAGTTGACCGGCGCGCTGTCGCGACTGCTGGCAGTGGCCGAAAACTATCCGCAGTTGAAGGCCGATGCGGCCTTCCGCGATCTGCAATCGCAACTCGAAGGCACAGAAAACCGCATCACGGTGGCCCGCCAGCGCTATATCGCCGCCGTGCAGGACTACAACGTGCTGGCGCGCAGCTTCCCGACCAACCTGACCGCGATGGTGTTCAAGTACCCGGTCAAGCCATCGTTCACGGTGGAGAACGAGAAAGCCATCTCCGCGCCGCCGGCCGTGAAGTTCTGAGCGCCGCGAAACGATGATGCGCAGGCTGATCTCCTTCTGCTGCCTGATGTGGCTGCTGGCCGTGCCCGCATGGGCGGCCGATGGTTTCGTGGCCGTGCCGCCGCTGCAGGCCCGCGTCACCGATCTGACTAACACGCTGAGCGCCGACCAGCGCAATGCGCTGGAGAACGTGCTGGCCGAGTACGAGCAGCAGCGCGGCAGCCAGATCTTCGTGTTGATGGTGCCGACCACCGAGCCGGAGACCATCGACCAGTACAGCATCCGCGTGGCGGAGGCATGGAAGGCGGGCCGCAAGGGCGTGGATGACGGCGTGATCGTGACGATCGCCAAGGACAACCCGCCGGGGCTGCGCAAGATGCGGATCGAGGTGGGGCGCGGCGTGCAGGGATCGCTGACCGATGCGATGTCGTCCCGCATCATGCGCGACGTGATGGCGCCGCATTTCCGTCAGAATGATTTTTATGGTGGTCTGGCCGCTGGCATCTCGGCGATACAAGCCACCATCGACAAGGAGGGGCTGGCCGGTCCCGACCGCGCCAAGGCGAAGGACGATGGCCTTGGCGACTGGCTGCCTGTGCTGTTCCCCATCGCCATCATCGTGTTCTTCTTTGTGTCGGCGCTCATGCGGCGCGGACGGCAGCCCTATGTCGTCACGAGCCGCCGCGGCTGGCCGTCGGGCACGGCTGGCGGGCTGGGCGGCATGACGGGCTACGAGATTGGGCGCCACTGGGGAAGTGGTGGTGGCGGCTTCGGCGGCGGTGGCGGAGGGGGCGGTTTCGGAGGCGGTGGCGGTGGCGGCTTCGATGGCGGCGGCGCCTCGGGCAACTGGTAAGGAGCGGCGATGAAGACACCCAAGGCATCGCGTCCTCCGCTCGGCGTCTCGCTGCAGCGCACGCTCCGGCATTTCGGTACCGGCCCGAGCGTGGCGCGCCGCGCGTTTCCCGATGAGGCGCGGCATCAGATCCAGGTGGCCGTGCACAGGGGCGAGCAGCATCATCGCGGCGAAGTGCGCGTGGTGATCGAATCCAGCCTGCCGCTGGGGCTCGCGTGGCGCGGCACCACACCGCGTGATCGAGCGCGTGCACTGTTTGGCGCGCTGGAAGTCTGGAATACCGAGGATCACTCGGGCGTGCTGCTCTATATCAATCTGGCAGATCACGCCGTGGAGCTACTGGCCGATCGCGGCATCGATGCCTGCGTCAACGCCGAGGCGTGGCGCGGCATCTGCGACGAACTCGTGCAGGGCCTGCGCGAGAAGCTCTGCGTCCAACCCGTGCTGCATGCCATCGCCCAGATTCACGCGCTGCTGATCCAGCACTTCCCGGCCTCGGCAGGACACAACCCCAACGAACTCGACGACCGGCCCATCGTCCTCTGAACCCTACTTCGCGCGCGCCGCGCTGCGGGTTGCCTCGACGATGAAGATGAACGTCAGCACCGCAGCCGCCAGCGCAAAGATCGCGTAGCCCATGTTTGTCCCTTCGAGCGCGAGCAGCGTGGGCGAGTAGGTACGGCTCGTGCAGATCATCGTGCCCGCTGCCATGCCTGTGTAGTGCATGCCGCAGACCGCCACGCCCATCACAAACGCGGCCACCACCTGCCAGCCGCGCGTCTTCACGGTCGTTGCCAGCCACAGGCCGACAATCGATACCACCACGGCGATGCCCGTCGACAGCGCGACGATGTTCCA
>Ga0209025_1003889_pt1 | contig 13484 bp, 8 predicted proteins | sample AraplaMF_Col_mLB_FD_184256 | JGI IMG/M metagenome (GOLD analysis project Ga0209025, IMG submission 184256) | Arabidopsis root microbial communities from the University of North Carolina, USA - plate scrape MF_Col_mLB (SPAdes) (version 2) | ecosystem: Host-associated > Plants > Roots > Endosphere ... | reverse complement strand
CCCTGCAATTCGTCATCAGAACCCGCCAAATCCGCTGCATTTACAATAAAGAACATTTTATCAAGCTCAAATGCATCTTTCACCCGTCCAAGCTGTTGTAAGAACTGTCGATCCGCTTGGGAGAATGCATGATTATAATAGGTAACAAAAAGAATCGCGTCCGCGTTCTTTATATAATTAAACGACACACCTGTATGACGTGCATTGATCGAATCCGCTCCCGGTGTATCCACTAAGACGATCCCTTGATCGGTTAGTGGACAGCTGTAATGCAGATGAATCACACTAACAAAACAGGATTTATCTTCCTCTGCGACATAAGCTCGATAACGCGGCAGATCCGCTTGGAAGCTCTGTCCGAGAAGTGATTCCGAAGCAACCCAACCTTTTGCGACAGCCTTCAGGAAGCTGTAATGCGGTCGGCCCGCAGGCTGTACCTGCTCCGGCTTCAGGCTGCGGATGATCTCCAGCAGGCGGCCTTCGGACGGCATTTCAAGACCAAGCATGGATAACGAGAAGGCGATATCCTCGAGCATCGCTTCGCGGGTCTTCATGATAATCTCCGCGGTCCCATGCGGAAAGTCTTCGGTTGGAGCCATCAACTGATTGATGGCAGCCGTCGTCGGGTTCGGCGATACCGGCAGGACGTCCTCGCCAATGAGGGCATTGGCAAAGGAGGACTTCCCTGCGCTAAACGCGCCGAACAGCGCGATCGTGAAGCGGCTATCCTCGAGCCGCTCTGCTTTGCGCGCAAGCCCTGCCCCGAGCGATTTCATCGCGGGGTAGGGCGCGAGCCGCGCCTGCGCGCTGCGCAGCCGCGCTGCCGCTTGGCGCGCGTGCTCGCGCGCACGGGCCGCGGCGCTTGCCGCGGGCGCCGCCACAGGCGCGCCCTGCGCCGCTGTGGCGCGTTGCGCTGGCGCGGGCGCGGCCGGTGCCGCAGCGCTAGCGGCGCCCGGCGCAGCTGCGGCCGCGTCGGCGCTGCTGCGCGCAGGCGCCTGCGCCACATCCGGCAGCATGCCGGATGCGGCTGCGCCCTGCGGCGCCGCTCCGAGCGCACGCAGGCGCTCCGCGTGCGCGCGCTCGGAGCGCTCGAGGCTGCGCAGCTCTGCGAGCGCAGCTGAGCGGGCGAGCAGCTGCGTATGCTGCTCGCGAACACCAGCAGCTTGAGCCTCCAACCCTCGGCTCAGCTGCTCGAGCAAATCTTCCGCAATCGCTAGCGCCTGCTTGCGATAGAGCGCCTTGGCGTCTGTGCTGATCTGCTTCGAATAATTCATTGTATATTCATTCGTGAACGAGGCACCCTCGCTGACGCGTGCTGCAAGCCACTCCGGGGTCAGTTCCCTCGACACCTGAGCGAACGTCGACGCCCAGTCCGCTTCCGGCACACCGGATAGATCCGAGAGCTTCCGCAGCAAATCCCCCACATGCCAATCAACATGGGCAGTAACCTGCTCCATGAAATGATCATACAGCGCCTTTAAGCGCCGTGTCTGCTCTTCGATCGTCTTCCCCGCCGTAAACAAGAATCCGACCTTAAAGCCCGGTTTACGACTTTGCAGATACGTATCCGCCAGATCGCGCGTCTGAGCAGGGATAATGTTCGCCTGATCCAATAGTCGATTCAGTTCTTCCCTGAATTGTGCTTGAACGCGGCTTGCTTCACCTGCTAACCGCTGCTCTTCCGCCTCTAACGCTGTGAGCTCCTCTGCAAGTCGAGATGCCTGTTCGGACCCGCCCATTCGATCCATCAATTCCTGTTTCTTCGGCTCCTGCTGCGAAGCAAAGAGTCGCAAATGCGCTTCAACGACTTGTACCGCAGAACCTACGATACTATGCTCTCGCAATGCCTCCTGACGTGTCATCAAGGCAGCCATCAACCAGTTCAGCTTCTCCCACTCATCGTAAGGATGTTCTGGATGCTTCAGAGACAGATAGAGAATACCCGCCGGCTTAATGTTCCATGCAGCAAAAGCCTGCTCCACCCCCGTACGGTACGCATCGAAGGACAGCTCCCGTTCTCGATGCTTGTCAATTTGATTCACGATCAGATAGATCGGCTTACCCCAATCCGCCAATTGCTTCGCGAACGTAAAATTAATTTCGGATTGGACATGATTATAATCCATGACATAGAATACAACGTCAGCCAGATGCAGTGCCGACTCCGTCGACATCCGGTGCGCCTCATCTGTTGAATCCACACCAGGCGTATCGAGCAGCGTCCCATGTTCGCCAAGGATTGCAATTTGCTCATAAAGATCAACGGATTCAAATTCTACCCCGTTCACGCAGTACGCTTCCAGATCATTGAGTGGTACAGAGATTTTCTCCCCTACTGCGCCTGGTTTCGTCGGCATCTTCGTAATTATCGCTTGCGGCTGGCCATTGTGAATCCGCACCAAGTTGGCGCTTGTCGGGATCGGACTCGAAGGTAGAATACGTTTCCCGCAGATTCGGTTAATCAGACTCGATTTCCCTGCCGAGAAATGCCCACAGAACGCAATCGTAAATTGTGCCTGTCCCCACTTCTCCATCAGGTCCTTCATTTTCCCTGCATGAACCTCATCGCCCGCTTCTGCTAGCTGCGCTGCGAGCGGCTCTAGACTTAACTTGTAAACATTTTGTAGTTCGTTAGTAGTAAGTACACGCATCGCTATTCTCCCCGACAAAAAAAATAAAACCGAATCTCACGGCATTCGGTTTCCCTGAATTTTCCGCAAGATTTCGGTTTCTAGTGTACCATATTTTGTTCTTCTGGAATAAAGATTTCAAAAACTTTTCCATGTTGTAGAATCGTAATATTGCCCGCTTTGACTTTCATCACGACAACTTCAGGCTTTGCTTTCATTTTCTCAAGGTAATGTTCAGGTACGCTTCCCGAATCACTCACCGTTACGCCTTCAATTTCAGTCTCTTCGTTTTCTTGTAAGTTCGTCCCCATTACGGTCTCGTAGATGTCAGAGAACAATTCGAAATTGTCCGTGTACACTGAGATGCATTTCATGTCATTCATCCTCTTCTTTGTTAGATTGCTTTAATCCTTATCTTTCCTTACTTGGATAGGTTTCATACGTTTTTTGCCTTCACGGCAAATGCTGAGCAACGGACAACTTTCACATTTCGGGTTCTGCGCTTTGCAGTGATATCGACCGAAAAATATGATTCTATGATGCGTGAGCGTCCATTCTTCCTCGGGCACACGTCGCATCAATTTTTTCTCCACTTCAAGCACGGAATCCTTCCAATTCGCAAGGCCAAGTCGTTTCGATACACGTTCAACATGCGTATCGACAGCGATCGCCGGAACACCAAATGCATTCGACATGACGACATTCGCTGTCTTTCGACCCACACCTGGGAGCTCCACAAGCTTATCATGCGCTTTGGGCACTTCGCCATTATAACGCTCTAGTAGCATCATGCACAAGTGTTGAATGTGTTTTGCTTTGCTGCGAAATAATCCAATGCGGCGAATATCTTGCTCTAATTCCTCGATCGGCACCGCGATATAATCTTCAGGCCTCCGATATTTCTGGAACAAATTTACAGTTACCTTATTCACCGTTTCATCGGTACACTGGGCTGACAACAATACAGCAATCACTAATTCGAACGGATTTGAATGATTCAATTCACAATGCGCATCAGGGAACATTTCACCAATGGTATCCAAAATATGCCTCACGGTCGCGTTATTCATGTCTCATTCTCCCCTCTACTTGAACATAAAACCGCCTTGACGCGGGGCTTCCACATCAAGACGGTCATTCAGATGCAGCCTAAAGGTAATTTAATTCCTACAATTTCTCAATCTCGATGACCTGATTATTGTTGAAGACGAGTAGAATTTGATCTGCATCGGTCAAGGACTGCAGATTTAATAGGGAATCCCCTTTATGAACATAAACATTCGTCACAAAATTGAATTTATAGTTATTATCCGAAAGTGACGCGCGTTGTACATAAATTTCATTCGTAGAAGCGGTGTAGCGAGCGAATTTGCGGCTTAACGTATCTAAGACACGCACAACCGTATTTCCATCCGCATCAAGACGCACTTCGACACGATCTGATGTCGATAAGCTATTGATGTTCGTACTGATCGCTTGATTGCGAATAATCTGATAGCTCGCCGTCAGCTTCATTTCTTTCTTCTGACCGGAGAAGTCTTTCAGCGTAATCTTGGAGTTCGCAGCATCAATAGATTCCACTTTACCATAAGTGAGTGTTACTTTGCGAACCAATTCAGGAACATTTCCTGAAAAATTCACATTTACGATTTGGCCCGGTGCAAAATCCGATGCTTTGAGCGCTGTACCGTTCTCATCGAGCAGTGATACACCATCATTGACTTGTTCGATATATCCCGTGCTGGATTTAATTTTGAGCATATTTCTGCTTGCATCAACCGAATAGACTTCGAATTGCGCTTGCGATTTGATGGATATGCGGCCGACTTTATCTTGCGTTGTGCGAAGTTGTGCCGAGATCATATCGCCAACTTTCACATCCGATAATGATGTGCCACTGCTCTTTCCATAGACGAATACAACCGCTGAGCTATCATATGGCAATGTGATCGTCTGACCCGCATCTGTCATAAGCGTTAACGTCTGTTTCCATGAATCCAAGCTGAGTAATTTCCCATCATATTTGTATACTTTTTGCAACGTTAGAATTTTATCGCCAAGAACGGTCAGATTGACTTTTGTCTTCTCTGGAAGTTGTGCTTCAAGATCTTTGAGCGTAATATTTCCTGTTCCAAAGTCAAATTTCGTCGTCTCTGTTGCGTAGAAGGAGAAGGCTTTGCCTTTCGCATTCGTTACTGTCAACAATTGCAATTTGGGATTGTATCCAGCTACCGTTAATTCTTGCAGCTGTTCCATTTTACGACCAACCACTTGGATTTTCGAGATACGGTCATCCGGCGTAATAGTCATTTCAATCACATCGCCGTTCGTATCATCCGCAATCAAGTCTGCAATCGTCGGAGTCTTGATGCCATCCACCACGACTTCAACTTTGTCAGCGAGGAGATTCACTTCCGGACGGGAAGTCCCTTCCTTCACATAAGTCACCAGCTTATTCGCTGTGCTGATGTTGATTAATGTACCGCGAACGGTTCTCGCACTTGTTTGCTTCACTTCAAGCTGTGTCACTTGGCCGTTCTTCACGACATAGGAAATGACGTCATTCACTTTCACTTCAGCTAGACTTTTCAGACGTTGATCTTGATAGAGAAGCATGGCATCCGGCGAGATTGTCAAGGTCTCTTCCACGTTGGATGCATCTCTTACTTTGAATGTCTGCTTCGCGACATCGATCGCAGTTACCGTACCCGCGCCCGTCTTATTGACAGGTGCTGATTTCACTTGGACAAGAACGACCTTCTTCTGACCGGAGAACGTCTCACGCTTAATATCTAACGTACTGTCTGGCGCAAGATCCTTCGCAGAAATCGCTTTGCCATTCTGATCCAAGAATGCTGTGCCTGCATCAAAATCATACGTAACATAATCATCATTGCTCAGAACAGTAAATTTCGTACCTGTGCTATGCAGACGTTGGAATTTACCCTCTACGGATTCCAGTTGAATCTTCGAATCAATCACTTCAACATAGCCTGCTGTACCTTGGGTATCAATCACTTTCACTTTCGTATAGGCTTGTACGGTCGATGCAGGTACGGATGTCTCCGAATCTGCTGTGTAATAGGAAGTTCCTTTTAACGTAAAGTTATGAATCTTGCCATCCTCTCCATACAAGCTAAGCTCGGAATCCGACAAGCTCGTAATGACACCCTGATAGACATTGTCATATTTGATATTCGTATGTTGATCCCCACGACTGAAGAACGTAGCCAATTGCGCACGCGTTACATTCCCTGCTGGGTTGAATTTATTGCCTTCCATCCCCGTCGTGAGCTTCAAATCAAGGGCTACATTAATATAGCCGAGCATGGAAGGAGAGATTTTGCTGTTATCTGCGAATGTCGTTGCTTTATTCATTGCAACCTTTGCTTCAGCTTGTTTATCCAAAGCACGAACGAGAATTTTCGTGATCCATTCGCGTGAAGCTTTTTTCGATCCCCATGCCTCTTTGGAACCTGTAGGTTTCATTTCTTCATTTTTATCAAGAAGACCTTTGGAGAACGCAAGCGCGACATACGGTTTGAAGTAGTTGTCCACGACGAATCCGCTCTGGAACGCTACAGAAGAAGTCGCATCCAATTCCTTCTCTAGATTCATATAACGAATCGCCATCGTGACTGCTTCTTGCTGCGTAACCGGATCGTTTGGTCTGAATTTGCCGTTATTTCCAAGAAGAATCTTCTCTAGCGCAAGCTTCGTAATATGCTTTTCTGCCCAGAACCCACTCTTGACATCGCTAAACAGGGCACTGCCGCTGCCTACGGATGTATTGGTTGAAGATCCGTTTGTAGTTCCTGTATTTCCAGTATTGCCAGTATTACTTGTGTTATTTGTATTTCCTGTGTTGCTTGTGTTGTTATTTGTGTTACTTGTGTTCCCTTTATTCGCATCTGATGTCGAATTATCTTTGCTATTCGTTGTCGAAGTAGATGAATTTCCATTAGCCGGTGTTACCGCTGCGTATGCACTTCCTGCCGCACCGAATACGAGAACCGCTGATAGAAACAATGTGACGAACTTTTTAGACATGATGTGACTCCTCTCTCTATGTAACCTATTAAAAAATGCTAAGTATAATAAATTCAACAAAGAAGCAGGAAGATCCTGCTTCTTTCTCTTAATTTCTGCTAAAAGGATGTTCTAATTCGACATGACCCATCAAAGAATCGACAGATTTTCCATCGACAAGAATATCTACTGTTTTTACTTCATCAAACTGAAAGCTCGTCTTGAGCAGCGCTTGAAGCGCCAAATCTTCTCCGGATGCACCCAAATGCGCGTCTTCTGGAATTTTTACATCAATGGTTAATGCACCATCATCTTTCAGCGTTGCAGATAGGAATTCGGATTTATCCCACAATGCAATCAGCTTCTCGTCATCCGTCTGTTGCAACGTCTTCAATGCAGTCAGATACTTAGCTTTCGCATCGCTGAACTTGATTTCCGTGTCCTTCGGTACGAGATTCAAGATCTGATCATCCGTATAGAACGATTGAATTCTCAATGTCTGCTCAGCTGGCTGCACAACCTCCGTCTGATCTCCCGGCTGTGGATCGGCAGATTTCTGTCCGCATCCAGCCGCAATGGCTATCGTTAATAATAATGTGCTAAGTACTAGAATCGTTTTCTTCAAAATTCTCACCTCGTATTAGGACTTTAATCCCAAATATTGTTTAATCCCATCTTTAATGGATTGGGCCACACGATACTGGAAATCTTCCTGGTAGAGAGCCGATTCATCGGTTTGATTCGTTAAGTAACCTACCTCTAACAAACTTGCCGGCATATTGGTCTCACGCGTTACATGCAGACTTTGTTTGCGAACGCCTCGATCCGGGAGTCTGGTGCCTTTTACTAGGTTGTTGTGCATTACTTGCGCGAATGCCTTGCTCTCATCATCTCTAGAGTAATACGTCTCTGTACCACTGATCGATGACTTGTTAATACTGTTCGCATGAATGGAAACAAATAAGTCCGCATGATGCTGCTTTGCAAAAGCAACACGCTCTTTAAGCTCCAAGAACGTATCGTCTGTACGTGTGAGAATAATCTCTACGTCAGGATCGTTCTTGAACACTTCTGCCACCTTCAGCGCCTGTGCCAGGTTGAAATCCTTCTCATTTCTCTTCTTGATGCTGATCGCTCCAGGGTCCTTCGCACCGTGCCCTGCATCGATCACAACGATATATTTGCCAGAGTGCGGCGGAAGCGTGCCTGTTCCAGTGTCCGTTCCTGGGTCAGGACTGCTGCCATTCAGATCAACGACAACTGTGTTAGGATCCTTCGTTGTATATACGGAGAAGTTTTGACTTTGTTTCATATCAATGACGACCCGAACTGTGGCTGGGTTATCGCTATATTGCGAATAACGGATTTTCTCAACAACAGGATGATCCTGAACAATGAATTCAGCTTGTCCACTCGAGGCGAAATTCTGCGTCTTCGAGAAGGCATCCGAGAACTTTGAATTCGGAATATCGACGACGATACGATCAGGACCAGTCAATCGCTGCTGTGTTGGCTTCAGATCCCCTTTACTCACCCCAATAATCAATCGGTTATCTTCAAAGGACATCGTCTGGATTTCTTCAACTTTTGATTCACCTGTACCTGTCGAACCGCCTTGATCTGGGTCCGGCTGTGTTACCGGCGGCTTCGGCTGCGTTACTTCAGATCCAAAATCCGATGTGAATAGGTATACCGACTTGGTCTCATTCTCCCAATCTACAACAAGTCCCATCGTCTCACCAACGAAACGAAGGGGAACGAGCGTTGTATCTGACTTAATGATTGGAGCTACATCGAGGTTTACTTTCTTGCCATTGACTGTTGCCCATTTCTGGGACACTACGAGTTCTATCGTCTTCTTGTCATTATGTATGGTTACCGTGCGCGTCTTCTTATTCCAGTCAACCTGGAAGCCAAGTTCCTCAACGACTACACGAATTGGAATCATCGTCGTACTCTTAATCATCTGCGCTTCTGCGGACGGAGAGAGTGACACACCATTGAGATACAAATGCAATCCCGCACTCGCATGACTTAAACTCGGTAACATGAACAACATCAAACAAAAAAACACCAATGTACCAATTTTCTTCATCCTTCACCCCTGCTTTTCATAGATTTACTTGCGTGAACAAACGGTATCGAACGCCTCGACACCTAACAAATAATTAGACGTCCATTTGTCGACAAAAGTTGCGGTAACTCAACAAAAAAATGAGCCCCAACCCTTTATCTCCAAAGGAATTGAAGCTCTTCCATAATCTATCAAATCGAATTATGCTTGAAATCCTAGATACACATTTATCCCGTCTTTAATCGATTGCGCAACGCGATTCTGGAACTCTTCCGAAAATAACGCCGCCTCATCCGAGAGATTCGATAAGTACCCAACCTCTAACAACACGGCTGGCATAGTCGTCTCACGTGTCACATGCAAGCTCTTCTGGCGTACACCGCGATCAGGAAGCTGTGTCGCTTGAACCAGCTTAGCATGCATGACTTGTGCGAATGCTTTACTGGCATCCTCTCGCGTATAATAGGTTTCTGTCCCGGATATTGTAGGTTTGTTCTCTATACTATTCCCATGAATAGACACAAATAAGTTCGCCTGAACCTGCTTCGCTAACGCTACACGATCAGTCAGTGTTGGATATGTATCGTCTGATCTCGTCAGAATAATTTGAACATTAGGGTCATCACGGAATAAATCTGCGACTTTAAGGGCTATTGGTAGATTGAAATCTTTCTCGCGTCGGTTGTTCTGGCTGCTCGTACCCGGATCATTACCGCCATGCCCTGCATCTATGACGACGATATATTTGCCTGATTGCGGTGGAGTAACAGGCTGTCCCGCACCTGGGCTTGTCCCTACGTCAACATTCGCTTGATTAAAATCAACGATGATTGTGTTGGGATCATTCGCGGTATATAGACTAAAATTTTGGCTTTGGTTTAAATCCAATACGATCCGTACGGTCGACGGGTCATTGGAGAAGAGCGAGAATCGGATTTTACTCACGACAGCATGATTAGGAACTTGGATCTCGCCAGTACCATTCATACCAAACGTTGAACTTTTGAAATACGAATCTGCAAATTTCGCGTTCGGCAGATCAATGACAACACGATCTGGATTTGTCAACCGTTCCTGCTTAGGCAGTAACCCGCCTTTACTGACGCCGATAATAAGACGGTTATCCTCGAATGAGACAGACTGTACGTCTGTGATCTCACCCATCTTCACCTCTTCAGATAAGTCCTTGTCACTCGATGCTCCTGAATTTACAGGGTCTACTACACCGCCCTGATCTGGCACTGGCAATGTTGTCGGTGGCGCAGGCTGCGTAACTTCGGAACTGAAGTCGGAGGAGAATAGAAAAACCGATTTGCTTTCATTTTCCCAATTGACGACGAGACCCATCTGTTCTCCGACAAAACGGAGCGGAACAAGCGTCGTATCCTTTTTGAGCGACGGCGGCATATCCAGTGTGATTTTCTTATCGTTCACTGTCGCCCATTTCTGATCAACGACGAGCTGAATCGTCTTCTTATCATTATGTATAGAGGCCATGCGCGTCTTCTTATTCCAATCTACCTGAAAGCCAAGCTCTTCGACGACAACCCGGATTGGAATCATCGTTGACCCCTTAATCATTTGCGCTTCTGCAGACGGCGAGACAGACTCTCCATTGAGGTATAACTGCAACCCCGCTTCCGCATGCATCATACTCGGTAACAAGAACAACATCCAACAGAACAACACGACAGCGCCTATTTTTCTCATCCGATTCTCCTGATCTTCATAGATTTATATTCTATCAACACAAAAATGATAAGACATGACACCTTCTCACAAGAATAGACATCCAAAACTTTACAAAAGTTGCGCGTTATAGTAAATATAAAACAAAAAAAATAGAGCTTCAACCCTCTATTTGTGAAAGGATTGAAACTCTTTCTATTCAATCGATAATAATTGATCGTTTATGCAAGATTACGCTTTTGCTCGTAAGCTGAGATTTTATCCTCGTGCTGCAGTGTTAGACCGATATCGTCAAGTCCTTGAAGCAAGAATTGACGGCGATGCTCATCGAGATCGAACTGAATTACAAGACCGAACTCATCTGTAATTTTCTTATTCTCAAGATCAACCGACAGCTGGTAACCTTCGTGCTCCGCTGTACGCTTGAACAAATCTTCCACTTGCTCTTCTGACAATTTGATCGGTAGAATCCCGTTCTTGAAGCAGTTATTGTAGAAAATATCTGCGAAAGACGGCGCGATTACGCAGCGGAAGCCATAGTCTAAGATCGCCCAAGGTGCATGTTCACGGGATGATCCGCAGCCGAAGTTCACGCGAGAGACCATAACGGAAGCTCCCTCGTAGCGCGGTTTGTTCAATTCAAACGCTGCATTCACATCGCCATTCTCATGGAATCTCCATTCATAGAATAGAAATTGACCGAAGCCAGAGCGCTCAATACGTTTCAAAAATTGTTTTGGAATAATAGCGTCCGTATCCACGTTTACGCGATCGACCGGTCCGACAATCCCTGTTAGCTGTTTAAATGGTTCCATCGTTTATTTCCCCTCTCGTCCATCATCTTCCGAATCTATTCTATTAGTTCGCTGCTTTTAGTTCCCAATCACGCACATCAACGAAATGTCCTTTGATCGCCGCTGCTGCTGCCATCGCTGGAGATACCAAGTGCGTACGACCACCGCGTCCTTGACGTCCTTCAAAGTTACGGTTCGAAGTCGAAGCACAACGTTGTCCAGGTTGTAATACGTCTGGATTCATCGCAAGACACATACTGCATCCTGCATCACGCCATTCAAATCCTGCCGCTGTGAAGATTTTGTCCAAACCTTCCTTCTCGGCTTGAATCTTAACACGACCAGAACCTGGAACGACAATCGCAGTTACATTGCTCGACACTTGGTAACCCCGAGCGATTTCTGCCGCTGCGCGCAAATCTTCAATCCGACCATTTGTGCAAGATCCGATAAAGACATAATCAATACCGATCTCAGAAATAGGTGTTCCTGGTTTCAGATCCATATATTCAAGAGCTTTCTCAGCTGCTTTACGTTCATTCTCGGAAGAGAAATCATTCGGATTCGGTACCGTTGCCGTAATATCTGTACCCATTCCTGGGCTTGTTCCCCAAGTCACTTGCGGGATCAGGCTATCGACATCGAAGTCAACAACTAGGTCATACGTTGCGCCCTCATCGGATGCAAGCTGTTTCCAAGCCGCTACCGCTTGATCATAGGCTTCACCTTGCGGTGCGTATTCACGGCCGCGCAGGTATTCGAATGTTACTTCATCCGGTGCGATGAGCCCCGCTCTGGCACCCGCTTCAATCGACATGTTGCAGACCGTCATACGTTCTTCCATCGTCAAGGAACGAATCGCTTCACCTGTGTATTCGATAACATAGCCTGTTGCGAAGTCTGTACCGTATTTCGCGATAACGCCAAGAATCATATCTTTTGCCGTTACACCTGGTTTACGGTTGCCGACAAATCGAACTTCCATCGTTTTGGCTTTCGCTTGTTGTAGACATTGTGTTGCAAGTACGTGTTCTACTTCACTCGTACCGATCCCGAATGCCAATGCACCGAATGCGCCATGCGTTGATGTATGGCTGTCGCCGCATACGATCGTTTTACCTGGATGCGTTAATCCAAGTTCTGGACCCATTACGTGAACAACCCCTTGATCCAAGCTGTTCAAGTCAAAGCAAGTGACGCCGAAATCTGCACAGTTCTTCGATAATGTATCGATTTGCTGCTTCGAGATTGGATCTGTAATGTTAAAACGGTCTTTCGTCGGTACGTTATGGTCCATCGTTGCAAAAGTCAGCTCTGGACGGCGTACTTTACGGTTAGACAAGCGAAGTCCTTCAAATGCTTGTGGAGATGTTACTTCGTGAACCAAATGAAGATCAATATACAATACACTTGGTTTGCCTTCCTCTTGATGAATCACATGATTTTCCCAAATTTTCTCAAACATCGTTTTTTTCGCCATTATCATTCACCTCTTCATCGAATCGAAACCCATTCAGATTTGCGGTTATTGCTGATTTCCGTACGCAAATCTTTTCTTTGAATGAATCATAGCATTTCCATTTCGATTGCTCCAAGATATAATAACTATAAGTGTTATAGGTTTTCGTTATAATAAAAACTCTTTCGATGTACTTCGCAGAGGAGCGACCGCGTTAAGAGGTAGTTTTTAATGCCAAATAGAATTAACGATACCGTTTTATTTAGACGAGTTTCCATTCTATTGTGGTAAACAATTCGAAGAAGGGGACCCCTAAGATGGAATTACGTCAATTACAATATGCCATTCAAATCGCCGCAGAGCGAAATTTCTCCCGGGCTGCCGAGAAGCTTCATATTGCACAGCCTTCCCTTAGTCAACAGCTCTCGAAGCTCGAGAAGGAAATCGGCGTCCTCCTATTTCAAAGGAACACCAACTCCGTCGAGCTAACGCATGCTGGTGCAGCGTTTATCAATCAAGCACAGAAAATTATCGATGCCGTCGATCAATTGAAGCAAGAAATGGCGGATATCTCCAATACACGAACAGGAAAAGTTGTCGTTGGGAGTATGCCGATCACAGGTTCTCATATTTTGCCGCATGTGCTGCCCGTCTTTCAGGAGAAATATCCCGATATCGAAATGGTTCTTGTCGAGGATACATCTGCAGATTTGGAGAAATTGACGGCCAACGGTCAGACCGACTTTTCACTGCTATCCTTGCCTCTCCAAGAGCCGTCTTTGGCATACGAGCCTGTTATTGAGGAAAAA
>Ga0209025_1003885_pt1 | contig 13499 bp, 15 predicted proteins | sample AraplaMF_Col_mLB_FD_184256 | JGI IMG/M metagenome (GOLD analysis project Ga0209025, IMG submission 184256) | Arabidopsis root microbial communities from the University of North Carolina, USA - plate scrape MF_Col_mLB (SPAdes) (version 2) | ecosystem: Host-associated > Plants > Roots > Endosphere... | reverse complement strand
GGACCCGCGGCGTCATCCTGGACCAGCCGCGCCAGCGGCGCGGCGCCGAGACCCATCAGGGTTTCCAAAGCGGTCCACGATGGATCCCGGGACGAACTCGCTCGCCCAGGATGACGGTCGCGGTTCCGTGTGAACTCGGAATGCTGCAGGCGCGTTAACCTTTCCTTTGCGACGGTAAATCCCCGTTAACTGCGCCGAAGACTGCGACAACCTCCTGGGAATTCCTGCATTGACGAGAACAAAGCATAAACTAATGTAGACATAGAACGAACACGGAGAGTGGTCATGGTCGTAGCGCGCAAGGTCGTTGCCGGAGCCGTCGAATTTCTCGCGCTGGCGCTGTTTGTCGGGATGATCTGGGTCTGGGCGGCGCTGGCCTCCGGCCCGCATGTCTGACATCTGGAAGGCGACGAGGCGTGCCGCCGGGCATGTCCACAGTCAGGCGTCGCCGATGGCTCGACCGGTTCGCAGCGGCAGGTCATAACCGCTGCGGAGCAAGCTCCGGATTCGAGAATCGGCGTGGATCGAACCGATCGGCCGCCCGGCCGGCGGAACGGCGCGCCGGAGGGCGCGATGACCGACCATAAAGACGACAGGCTGATCGAGGACGAGGTCGGCTTCGTCCATCTGCACGTCCATTCGAGCTATTCGCTGCTGGAAGGCGCGATCCAGGTCGGCACCCTTGCCAAGCTCGGGGCCGGCGACGGCCAGCCGGCCATGGCCCTGACCGACACCAATAACCTGTTCGGGGCGCTCGAATTTTCCGAGAAGCTGGCAGGAGCCGGCATCCAGCCGATCGCCGGCGTACAGCTCTCGGTCGATTTCGCCGACGAGGATACGAGCGGGCGCCGGCCTTTACAGAGTGCGACGCCGCATCTCGTGCTGCTCGCCATGACCGAGGCCGGCTACGGCAATCTCATGAAGCTCGTGACCCACGCCTGCCTGGGCGCCGGCGCGGGCAGCCCCGTCGCGAGCATCGATTTCGTCGCGGCGCATCACGGCGATCTGATCGCGCTCACGGGCGGCGCCGGCGGGCCGCTCGACCTCGCGCTGCGCGCAGGACAGCCCGGGCAGGCGCTGGCGCGGCTGAAGCGGTTGCAGGCGATCTTCGGCGACCGGCTCTATGTCGAAATCCAGCGTCACGAGCGCGAGGACGGCGCGGCGACCGAGACCGGGTTGCTGCGGCTGGCCTACGACAATGATCTGCCCATCGTCGCGACGAACGAGCCCTTCTTCGGCAAGCCGGCCGATTTCGAGGCGCATGACGCGCTGCTCGCGGTCGCCGAAGGGCGGCTGCTGTCGGATGGCGAGCGCCGGCGCGTGACGCCGACCCATTACTTCGCCAGCCGGGCGGAGATGAAGCGGCGCTTCGCCGACCTGCCGGAGGCACTGGCCGCGACGGTCGAGATCGCCCGGCGCTGCTCCTGGCGCGTCGGCACACGCAAGCCGATCCTGCCGCGCTTCGGCGAGGAGGGCCGCGACGAGGCCGAGGAACTCCAAGTCCAGGCTCGCGCCGGCCTCGCCGCGCGTCTCGCCAAGCACGGCCCGGCCGACGGCTTCACGGCCGAGGCCTACGACAAGCGGCTCGATTTCGAGCTGTCGATCATCACCCGGATGAAATTCCCGGGCTATTTCCTGATCGTCTCGGACTTCATCAAATGGGCCAAGGCCCAGGACATCCCCGTCGGCCCCGGCCGCGGCTCCGGCGCCGGTTCGCTCGTCGCCTATGCGCTGACGATCACGGACGTCGATCCGCTGCGCTTCGGTCTGCTGTTCGAACGCTTCCTCAATCCGGATCGCGTGTCGATGCCGGATTTCGACATCGACTTCTGCCAGTACCGGCGAGAAGAGGTGATCGAGTATGTGAAGCATCGCTATGGCGAGGAGCGCGTCGCGCAGATCATCACCTTCGGCACCTTGCAGGCGCGCGGCGTGCTGCGCGACGTCGGCCGCGTGCTGGAGATGCCCTACGGCCAGGTCGACAAGCTGACCAAGCTGGTGCCGCAGAATCCGGCCAAGCCGATTACCCTGCCGGAGGCGATCGCCGGCGAGCCCAAGCTGCAGGAGGCGGCGGCCGAGGAGCCGGTGGTCGGGCGCCTGCTCGAGATCGCCCAGAAGCTCGAAGGGCTGCACCGCCACGCCTCGACCCACGCCGCCGGCGTCGTCATCGGCGACCGGCCGCTGGAGCAGCTCGTCGCGCTCTCGGTCGATCCGCGCACCGGCATGCGCGTCACCCAGTTCAACATGAAATGGGTCGAGCAGGCCGGGCTGGTGAAGTTCGACTTCCTTGGCCTGAAGACGCTGACGACGCTGACCATTGCGGTGCAATTGATCGCGCAACGCGGCATCGCGGTCGACCTGGCGCAATTGCCCTTCGACGACCCCAAGACCTACGAGATGCTGGCGCGCGGAGAGACGGTCGGCGTGTTCCAGGTGGAATCGGTCGGCATGCGCAAGGCGCTGGTCGAGATGAAGGCCGACCGGATCGAGGACCTGATCGCGCTGGTGGCGCTCTACCGCCCCGGCCCGATGGACAACATCCCGACCTATTGCCGCCGCAAGCTCGGGCTGGAGGAGCCGACCTATCTCCATCCCGGCATGGAGCCCTTCCTGTCCGAGACGCACGGCATCATCGTCTACCAGGAACAGGTGATGCAGGTGGCGCAGGCGCTCTCGGGCTATTCGCTCGGCGAAGCCGATCTGCTGCGCCGCGCCATGGGCAAGAAGATCAAGGCCGAGATGGACGCCCAGCGCGACCGTTTCGTGAAGGGCGCGATCGAGGCCGGGCTGAAGAAGGACCTGGCCTCCGAGATCTTCGACCTCCTGGCGAAGTTCGCCGACTACGGTTTCAACAAGAGCCATGCGGCGGCCTATGCCGTCGTCGCCTTCCAGACCGCCTATCTCAAGGCCAATTTCCCGGTCGAGTTCATGGCGGCGTCGATGACGCTCGATATCGGCAACACCGACAAGCTCTCGGAATTCCGGCGCGAATCCGAACGCCTCGGCATCAAGGTCGAACGGCCTTCGATCAACCGCTCGGGCGTCGATTTCGACGTCGCCGACGGCGCGATCCGTTATGCGCTCGGCGCGATCAAGGGCGTCGGCCGCGCCGCGGTCGAATCGATCGTCGCGGCGCGCGCCAAGGAAGGCCCGTTCCGCGACCTCGCCGACTTCGCCCGCAGGATCGATACGCGCCTGGTCAATCGCCGCACGATCGAAGCGCTGATTTCAGCCGGCACGCTCGATGAGATCGAGCCGGAGCGGGCCAAGGCGATGGTGGCGGTCGACGGCATGCTGGCGCTCTCGAACCGCACTCGCGAGGCGGCCGAGGGCGGCCAGTCCGAGCTCTTCGGCGGCGGCGGGGTGGCGGAAGCCTTCCGCATCCCGCCCTTCGAGCCCTGGGCTCCGGCCGAGCGGCTGCAGCGCGAGCATGAAGCGGTCGGCTTCTTCCTCTCCGGCCATCCGCTCGACGATTACGAGCATGTGCTGAAGCGCCTGCGGGTGCAGAGCTATGCCGATTTCGCCCGCAATGTCCGCGCCAGCGGCACCTCGATCGCCAAGGTCGCGGCCTCCGTCATCGACAGGTCGGAGCGCCGGACCAAGTCCGGCAACAAGATGGGCATCGTCCAGCTCTCCGACCCGACCGGACAGTTCGAAGCGATCCTGTTCTCGGAGGGGCTGCAGCGCTATCGCGAGCTGCTCGAGCCGGGCGCGGCGCTGGTGATCAGGCTCTCGGCCGTGCTCGACGGCGAAGAGGTCCGGCCGCGCATCGAGGATGTCGAGCGGCTCGACGACCTCGCCAACCGGCAGAAGCAGGATCTCTGCATCTTCCTGCGCGACGACAAGGCGCTGTCCTCGATCGCCGAGCGGGTGAAGCCGCGCGACGGCGTGCGCGCCGACGGCAAGATCTCGCTGGTGATGATCCTCGACGACGGCGCCCAGGAGGTCGAGATCGAGTTGCCGGGGCGCTACCCGGTCAACCAGCAGGTCGCCAATGCCGTGCGCGCCGCGCCCGGGGTGGTGAACGTCGAGCTGCGCTGACGGGCCTCGTCAGCGCAGAGCCTTGCGCTGCCGGCGGCCAAGGCATCACAGTGCCCGCAGACAATGAGCGTCTTCGGGGGGACGATGAAGCAATACGTCGCGCGCATTCCGATGAGCCTTGCCGTGCCCGAGGCAATGCATTGGGCGATCAAGGACGTGCTCGAAGGCGAGTATGAATGTGGCTTTGACGGTGTCGGCCTCGACATCCTCGACATCGGCGCCAATGTCGGCTCGTTCGCGCTCTGGGCGAGCGCGCGCTGGCCTGGCAGCACCGTGACCTCATACGAGCCGCATCCCGGCACCTACGAGCTCCTGAAGCGCAACACCGACCGGCGCCGCGACATCGTCACGGTCAATGCCGCGCTGTTCCCAGGAGGCCAGAAGACCGCGACCTTCCTCAGCCGCTTTGCCGGTGACGGCGAGTCGGGCCTCGCCTCCTATGCCGGCGACACTTTCGTCGCCGGGGCGATGGTCGAGCAATACGAGGTCGCGGTGGTCGATCCGGCGAGCCTGCCCTCGGCGGATATCGTCAAGATCGACATCGAGGGCGGCGAGGGCGACGTGCTCGACCATCTCGATCTGTCGAAGACATCGCTGGTTCTGCTCGAATACCAGAACCGGAAGAATCGCCTGCAGCTGGAAGCGCGGCTCAAGGCCGATTTCGAGCTGATCGACACGGTCGAGCACATCTGGGACCCGCTGCTCGAACAGCGCTGCTATCGGCCCGATCTCGCCGGCGACGTCTATGGCCGCATGTTCGCTGCCCGCAAGGGCATCACGCGGTTGACGCGCACAGCCACCTAGAGCATTTCCGCGTTTCTCCGAATCACGGAAATGCTCTAGCTCTTTGTTTTATCGCATTTTCTTCACGCGAACCGGTGCCCACTTCGCTCGAAAATGCTTTGGTGAGGGCAAGCCCGTGATCGACGCCAGGACTGCGCTGATCGTCGTCGACGTCCAGAATGATTTCTGTCCCGGCGGCAATCTTTCGGTCGTTGGCGGCAACGAGATCGTTCCACTCGTCAACGAACTCGGCCGGCGTTTCGCCACGGTCGTGCTGACGCAGGACTGGCATCCGGCCGGGCATTCCTCCTTCGCCTCGAGCCATCCCGGCAAGGTACCGTTCGAGACGATCGCCATGCCCTATGGCACGCAGGTGCTTTGGCCGGATCATTGCGTGCGGGGCAGCGACGGGGCGGCCTTCCATCCCGGGCTCGACCTCACCATGGCGCAAGCGGTCATCCGCAAGGGCTGCCGCCGCGAGGTCGACAGCTATTCCGGCTTCGTCGAGGCCGATCGCACCACGCCGACCGGACTCGGCGGCTATCTCAAGGAGCGGGGCATCGCCCGCGCCGTGATCGTCGGCCTGGCCACCGATTTCTGCGTGAACTGGACGGCGCAGGACGCGGTCCACCACGGCTTCGAGACGGTTGTCATCGAGGAGGCCTGCCGCGCCATCGACCTCGACGGCTCGCTCGATCGGGCCTGGGCGGAGATGACGGCGCTCGGCGTCAGGCGGGCAGGGCTCGCCGACCTCGCAGGCTGATCGATGTCGCGCTCGGAGCGCCTGCTCGATCTCGTTCAGGTGCTGCGCCGGCATCGCCGGCCGGTGAGCGGACGCAGGCTGGCCGAGGAGACCGGCGTCAGCATCCGCACGCTCTATCGCGACATCGCGACCTTGCAGGGGCAGGGCGCCCCGATCGAGGGCGAGCCCGGGCTCGGCTATGTGCTGAAGCCCGGCTTCATGCTGCCGCCGCTGATGTTCGACGAGGATGAGATCGAGGCGCTGGTGCTGGGCTCGCGCTGGGTCGCCGGCCGGGCCGATGACCGGCTTGCGGGGGCGGCGCGCAACGCCATGGCCAAGATCGTCGCGGTGCTGCCGGCCGATCTGCGCGAGAAGGCGGACGCCTCGGCGCTGCTCGTCGGTCCCGGTGCCAGGATCGCTGCCGCATCCGGCGTCGATCTCGGGCTGATCCGCAAGGCGATCCGCTCCGAGCGCAAGCTGGCGCTGACCTACCAGGACGGCAAGGCGGCAGCATCGCAGCGTCTGGTCTGGCCCTTCGCGCTCGGTTTCTTCGACAATGTCCGTGTCGTCGTCGCCTGGTGCGAGTTACGCAACGATTTCCGGCATTTCCGCGCCGACCGGATCGCGCAGGCCGAGCTCGTCGACATCCGCTATCCGCGTCGCCGCCAGGCGCTGCTGAAGCAATGGCGCGAGCGCGAGGGAATTCCGTCACCCGGTTGAAACACACTGCCGGAAATTGGCAGCATCTGCAGCGATCATGCGCGGGTCCTCAAACCGGAGATGACCCCGATGCTCGATGCCAATTTCATCATTCTCTATGTCGACAGCCCCGCGGCCAGCGCCCGCTTCTATGCCGAGCTGATCGGTTCGGAGCCGCTCGAGGCTTCGCCGACCTTCGCCATGTTCGCACTGCCATCGGGGGCGCGGCTCGGCCTGTGGTCGCGCCATACGGTCGAGCCGGGTGCGCAGGCGGCGGGAGGCGGCGGCGAGATCGCCATGGTGGTCGGCAGCAGCGAGGCGGTCGATGCGATCCATGCCGACTGGCAGCGGCGCGGCCTTGCGATCCTGCAGGCACCGACCGATCTCGATTTCGGCCGCACCTTCGTCGCGACCGATCCGGACGGACACCGGCTGCGCGTCTTCTGCCCGGCCGAAGGCTAGAGGTCGCGGGCAATGACGGGACACTGGATCGCAGTTGCCTGCGCGGATCATGTCCGCCGCGGCGTCGAGGGCGGCTTCATGCAGGTCTGCCATGGCAAGGCGGGGCCGCTGCGGCGGATCCGGCCCGGCGATGGCGTGGTCTACTATTCGCCGAGCACGCGGCTCGGCGGCGGCGACCGGCTGCAGTCGTTCACCGCCATCGGCCGCGCCCGCGACGGCGAACCCTATCGCTTCGACATGGGCGGCGGCTTCGTGCCGTTCCGGCGCGACGTCGTCTGGCAGCAGGCGCTGCCAGCTCCGATACGCCCGCTGACCGGCCTTCTGGATTTCACTCAGAAGGCGTCGAATTGGGGCTATCAGCTCCGGTTCGGCCTGCTGGCGATCGGCGAGGCCGACTTCCGCCGCATAGAGACGGCCATGAGCGCGACCGCACAAAATCTCGCGGGCTGATCCTTACGCCGCCGCCACGACCTCGATCTCGACGAGCCAGTCTTCCCGCAGCGTCTGCGCCACGATCGCGGTGGTCGGAATGGCGCGGCCACCGAGAGCGGCGAGGCGGGCATTCTGGTTGGCCTCGACGAAGCTGGCATCGCGGAGATAGCTGGTCAGGCGAACGATGTTGTCGACGCTCATATTCGCCGAGGCGAGGATCGTGCGCAGGTTGTTCCAGATCAGCGCGAGTTGCTCGTCGAGCGTCGCAGCAGGCTTTCCGGCTTCGTCGAGCCCCATCGTGCCGCTGACGAAGAGCAGCCGCTGTGGCGCGACCACCTCCATGGCGTGAGCATAGTCCGAGGTCGCCGGATAGATGCCGCGGCTCGGATTATGGGCGATCATCTGCATCGATCCCTCCCGCTTCTTTCCTGAAAACTCTTTGGCGGCAGAGGTTTATCGTCAAACTCTGTCATGGAGGAAGGCGAAAATCGGTGGCTGGGCGAAATACAGATGGCGTTCGGTGGCCGCCACCGGTGCGGGCGGCAGGTGGTGCCCGCGGCTGAACGACATCTGGCTTTCACAAGAGGCAGCGCGCATTGGCTCCGCTTCGCCGCCAGCTTGCCGCGCCCCTTGGGGAAGGCTATTCCGGCTGCGGGGAAGCGGGGCGTGCATCTTCGGACGCATTCAACTCGAGAGAGAATTTCATGCTGCTTTCCTTCAAGCGTTTCAGCGCGCTCGCCGCGTTTGCGGTCCTGTCCTGCGGCCCGTCCCTTGCCCAGAGCCAGGCCGACCAGCTCGCCACCGCCTATCAGGCCGGCCGCAACCAGCTCGGCATCCTCAGCTATTGCGCCGAGAAGGGGCATGTCGGCGCCGATGTCGTCGAGATCCAGCGCAAGGTGCTGGCCCTGATCCCGCCGCCAGCCGACAAGAGTGCCGGTGACACCGCCGAAGCGGCCGGCAAGAAGGGCACGATCGCGATGATGGGCGTGACCCAGGACCTCGAGACGATCGCCAAGGTGCAGGGCGGCACGGCCGCGACCTATTGCAAGCAGATCGGCGACGTCGTGCAGAAGGCCGCCGCCTCGCTGCCGAAGTGAGGTCGGCGACGATTGCTCCTGCCAGCATCTGGCAGGGCGAGCCTTGACCTCAACCTTGGTTGAGGTCGTATCAACCCGGCTCCCTGTAGCACATGAGGAGCCGGGCATGCCCGATCAGCAGATCGTCAATATCAGCGTCATCACGCCGAAGCCGGAGCGTTTCGCCGAGTTCATGGAGCTGCAGCTGGCGCAGCACCATGCCTTGCGCGGCAAGGTCGAGGGTTTGGTCGGCGGGCGGCTGTTCCGCTCGCGCGAGGATCGCGACGTCGTCCTGGTGACGATGTTCGAAAGCGAGGAGGCGGCCCTGCGCTTTGCCCGCGACGAGCGCTTCACCAGCCATCTGGCGCGCGTGCGTCCCTTGCTGGAGCGCGCCGTGCCGGGAGCCTATGAGGTCGCCTACGAGGTTGGTTCGCTCTGACCAGCCGACCTGAAGCCTTGCATTCCCGCGCCATCGCGTGTATGGCGCGGCTCATTCCACATGGGAAGCATCACCTCGACACCGAGGCGTTCCGGTGACTGGCCAGTTCATGGCCGGCTCATTCGCTCCCCAGAGGCTCAACCGGAAGGACAAGAATACCATGGCTCTGCCCGATTTCTCCATGCGTCAGCTGCTCGAGGCCGGCGCCCACTTCGGCCACCAGTCCCACCGCTGGAACCCGAAGATGTCGCCGTTCATCTACGGGACGCGCAACAACATCCACATCCTCGACCTGTCGCAGTCGGTGCCGATGCTCTCGCGCGCCCTGCAGGCGGTCAGCGACACCGTCGCCCGCGGCGGCCGCGTCCTCTTCGTCGGCACCAAGCGCCAGGCGCAGGACGCCATCGCCGACGCCGCCAAGCGCTCGGCCCAGTACTATGTCAACTCCCGCTGGCTCGGCGGCATGCTGACCAACTGGAAGACCATCTCGGCCTCGATCCAGCGCCTGCGCAAGGTCGACGAGCTGCTCTCCGGCGGCGGCACCGGCCTGACCAAGAAGGAGCGCCTGATGCTGGCGCGCGAGCGCGACAAGCTCGAGAAGGCGCTCGGCGGCATCAAGGACATGGGCGGCACGCCCGACATGATCTTCGTGATCGACACCAACAAGGAGCAGCTGGCGATCAAGGAGGCTCAGCGCCTCGGCATCCCGGTCGCCGCCATCGTCGATTCGAACTCGGATCCGGACGGCATCACCTTCCCGGTCCCGGCCAATGACGACGCCGGCCGCGCCATCCAGCTCTATTGCGACCTGATCGCCCGTTCGGCCATCGACGGCATCTCGCGCGCCTCGGGCGACAGCGGCATCGATCTCGGCGCCGCCGAAGCCCCGGTCGTCGAGACCGCGCTCGCCGAGCCGGCTGCTGACTCGGTCGCGGCCTTCGAGCTGCTGACCGCGCCGCGCGGCGCGCCGGACGACTTCATGAAGCTCTCGGGCATGGGCCCGGAGATCGTGCAGAAGCTCAATGACGGTGGCATCTTCCACTTCTGGCAGCTCGCTGCCATGAGCCCGGCCGATGTCAGCAAGGTCGATCACGACCTGAAGCTCGCCGGCCGCATCGAGAGCCAGGGCTGGGTTGCCCAGGCCCGCGATCTCGCCGACGCCTGATAATTCCGGATTGCGGCGCGTCATCGGCGCGTCGCACTTCTATACCGGATTAAGCCCAAGCAGCGCCGACGCCGGAAACGGGCCGTCGGCGTTTGCCAATGGGGACGGATCTAGAGTAGCGGCGCGCCACCGGGCGAGGGCCGCAAGACAGCAAGGACGACGCAAATGGCTGCGATCACCGCCGGCATGGTGAAGGAACTCCGCGACAAGACCGGCGCGGGCATGATGGACTGCAAGGCCGCGCTCTCGGCCACCGACGGCAACATGGAAGCCGCCATCGACTGGCTGCGCGCCAAGGGCCTGTCGAAGGCCGCCAAGAAGGCCGGCCGCGTCGCCGCCGAGGGCCTCGTCGCCGTCGCCGTGCGTGACGGCCGTGGTGTCGTCGTCGAGGTCAACTCCGAGACCGACTTCGTCGCCCGCAACCTCGAATTCCAGGCGCTCGCCCGCACCATCGCCGACGTCTCGCTCGAGCGCGGCGGCGACGTCGAGGCGCTGGCCGCCCATCACTATCCGGGCGGTGGCACCGTCGCCGACGCGATCGCCAACGCCATCGCCACCATCGGCGAGAACATGACTCTGCGCCGCGTCGCGCAGGTCTCGGTTTCGGCCGGCGTGATCGGCTCCTATGTCCATGGCGCGATCACCGAGGGGCTCGGCAAGATCGGCGTCATCGTCGGCCTGGAGTCGACCGGCAAGGGCGACGAGCTCGCGACGATGGGCCGCCAGCTCGCCATGCACATCGCCGCGACCAGCCCGGTCGCGCTCGACCTCGCTTCGGTCGATCCGGCGGTGCTGGAGCGCGAGAAGGCGATCCTGGCCGAGAAGAACGCCGGCAAGCCCGAGCACGTCCTCGCCAAGATCGTCGAGAGCGGCCTGAAGAGCTACGCCAAGGAATACTGCCTGCTCGACCAAGCTTACATCCATGACGGCTCGAAGTCGGTCGCCCAGATGCTGAAGGAGGCCGAAGGCAAGGTCGGCGGCCCGGTCAAGCTCACCGGCTTCGCCCGCTTCGCGCTCGGCGAAGGCATCGAGAAGGAAGAGACCGACTTCGCCGCCGAGGTGGCGGCGGCCGGCGGCACCACGGGCTGACAAGCCCGTTGATAGGACACAGAAAGGCCGCGCCTCGCGCGGCCTTTTTTGTAAGTAGAGAAGGCCGGCCCGCCGATTCGGTTGAGCCGGCAGATGTGGCGCAAGCAGTGGAGAGCCCCGATGAGACCTAAACGCGTTCTCGTGAAGCTCTCCGGCGAAGCCCTTGCCGGACCTCAAGGAAATGGCCTCGACGGCGCGACGCTCACTGCGCTCGCGGCCGATATCGCCCATGCTTCGCGCGAGGGCGTCGAGATCGGCATCGTCGTTGGCGGCGGCAACTTCTTCCGCGGCGTGCAGGGGCTCAACAAGGGCCTCGACCGGACGACGGCCGATTCGATCGGCATGCTCGGCACGGTGATGAACGCGCTCGCCCTCGAACATTCGATCGAGGCGGCCGGTGCCCCGGCGCGCGCCATGTCGGCGGTGCCGATGCCCTCGCTCTGCGAGAGCTATGCCCGCAAGCGCGCGCTCGACCATCTCAGCAACGGCAAGGTCGTCATCCTCGGTGGCGGCACCGGTAACCCCTATTTCACCACCGACACCGGCGCTGCCCTGCGTGCGGCCGAGCTCGGCTGCAGCCATCTCCTCAAGGCGACGCAGGTCGACGGCGTCTACTCGGCCGATCCGAAGAAGGATCCGAGCGCGACCCGCTACGACACGCTGACCCACGAGGACGCGATCAAGCGCGACCTCAAGGTGATGGACACCGCCGCCTTCGCGCTGGCGCGCGATGCCAGCCTGACGATCGTGGTCTTCTCGATCGCCGAGCCCGGCATGCTCGCGGCCGTGCTGCGCGGCGAGGGCAGGGCGACCTACGTCACGCCTTGACGGGACGGATCAGTAGTTCGGCCAGTTGCCGGGCGTCATGATCTCGAGCAGATGGCCGTCGGGATCGCGGAAGTAGATGCTTGTCCCGCCGCGATTCCAGCGCATGCGGCCCTCAATCTCGACGCCGTGCTGCCCGAGCTGCGCCTCCCACTCGGCCAGTTCGGCCGCATCGACGGCAAAGCAGATGTGCAGCGGGCCCTGGCCGTCATGCGGCGGGATGTTGCCGCGCTCCGATATTTGCGTCTCGACCGAGGCGCCGCGCAGGAACAGCAGCAGGACGTTCTGGCCGCCTATGTCGTAGGCGAAGAGCGTCCTGGTCTTGAGCATGGACGAGAGGCCGAGCTTTCCCTCATAGAACGCCGCGGCGCGGTCGAGATCATCGACATAGAGCGCGGTTTCGATGACGCGATTCAGGCGAGGCATGGGAATCTCCTGAGGACGGAGCCGGAATACGCTGCTGCAAGGTTGACCTAGGAAGCCCCTCCGGCTTTGGCCAGCAAGACCGTCGGTCTGGCAGCCATGCATCTGTGATCGAGAGCCGATTCCCCTTGCGAGGCTGGCAGGGAAAATGCTGTTGACGCATAAATCCTTGACCCTGGGGCGGCCGCTCGCCATGGTCGCGCGCATTTCCGGCTCCGGTCCGACCGGTTTCGACAAGGTTTTGAAGACGATGGCCCAAACCACTTTCGATCTCGCCGATCTCAATCGCCGCATGGACGGCGGCGTGCAGAAGTTCAAGAGCGACCTGGCTTCGCTTCGCACCGGCCGCGCCTCCGCCAATGTGCTCGATCCGATCACGGTCGAGGCCTATGGCGCGCGCACGCCGCTGAGCCAGCTCGCAACCGTCAGCGTGCCCGAGCCGCGCCTGCTCTCGGTCCAGGTCTGGGACCGCAGCATGGTCCAGGCGGTGGAGAAGGCGATCCGCGAATCCGATCTCGGCCTCAACCCGCAGACCGAGGGGCAGGTGCTGCGCATCCGCATCCCCGAGCTCAACGAGCAGCGCCGCAAGGAGATGGTCAAGGTCGCGCACAAATATGCCGAGGACGCCAAGGTGGCCGTCCGGCATGTGCGTCGTGACGGCATGGACCTGATCAAGAAGCTGGAGAAGGACGGGCATATGCCCAAGGACGACGTCACCAAGCAGACCGACCTCGTCCAGAAGGCGACCGACAAGCATATCGGCGACATCGACCAGGCGCTCGCTGCCAAGGAAAAGGAAATCCTGCACGTCTAAAGTGCATGGCAGGGCACCGTCCTGTATCATCGGTGCATGAACGTTTGGCCCAGAAGAGGCATTTGATGTCAGACGGCTCACGCCCGGCAGTTCCCGCCCATGTCGCCATCATCATGGACGGCAATGGCCGCTGGGCGCAGATGCGTGGCCTGCCGCGCCAGGAAGGGCACCGGCGCGGGCTGGAGGCGTTGCGGCGCACCGTCCGCAACGCTGCCGATCTCGGCATCCGCGTCCTGACGCTTTATTCGTTCTCGACCGAGAACTGGCGCCGGCCGATCACCGAAGTCTCCTTCCTGATGGGGCTGCTGCGGCGCTTCGTCGAGAACGACCTCGCCGAGCTCAACGAGGCCGGCGTGCGCGTGCGCATCATCGGCAGCCGCGAGGACCTGGCGCCCGATCTGCGCGCGCTCGTCGAGCGGGCCGAGGCGATGACGGACGGCAATACCGGCCTCACTCTGGTCGTCGCCTTCAATTACGGCTCGCGTGACGAAATCACCCGCCTCGCTCGC
>Ga0209025_1003884_pt1 | contig 13507 bp, 10 predicted proteins | sample AraplaMF_Col_mLB_FD_184256 | JGI IMG/M metagenome (GOLD analysis project Ga0209025, IMG submission 184256) | Arabidopsis root microbial communities from the University of North Carolina, USA - plate scrape MF_Col_mLB (SPAdes) (version 2) | ecosystem: Host-associated > Plants > Roots > Endosphere... | reverse complement strand
CAGACAGCTGATCGAGAATGGCAGGATTCTGTGGCCACGTCACATCGCTTCGCGATATGAGTGTCCCCTTCACCCGCCACAGCTTCGCTGGCGCGGCTGCGCCGCGACCTCGATCACTGTCTTTCAGCCAGCTGATCGAGGATGGCGGGGTTCTCCAACGTCGACGTATCCTGCGTGATGGCTTCGCCCTTGGCGATGCCGCGCAGCAGGCGGCGCATGATCTTGCCGCTGCGTGTCTTGGGCAGGTTGTCGCCGAAGCGGATGTCCTTGGGCTTGGCGATGGGGCCGATTTCCTTGCCGACCCAGTCGCGCAACTCCTTGGCGATGGCTTTGGCCTCCTCACCCGTGGGGCGCGCGCGCTTGAGCACCACAAAGGCCACGATGGCTTCGCCGGTCAGGTCGTCGGGGCGCCCCACCACGGCGGCTTCGGCCACCAGCGCGGAGTGCGCGACCAGTGCCGATTCGATTTCCATAGTGCCCATACGGTGGCCCGAGACGTTCAGCACGTCGTCGATGCGGCCGGTGATGCGGAAATAGCCGTTGTCGGCATTGCGCACCGCCCCGTCGCCGGCCAGGTAAATGGTGCCGCCCATTTCTTCGGGGAAATAGCTCTTCTTGAAGCGCTCAGGGTCGTTCCAGATGGTACGGATCATGGACGGCCAGGGGCGCTTGACGACCAGCATGCCGCCCGAGCCGTTGGGCAGGTCCTTGCCGGTTTCATCAACGATGGCGGTCATGATGCCCGGCAGCGGCAAGGTGCAGCTGCCGGGCACCAGCGGCGTGGCGCCGGGCAGCGGCGTGATCATGTGGCCGCCTGTTTCGGTTTGCCAGAAGGTATCCACGATAGGGCAACGTTCCCCGCCCACGTTTTTGTAATACCACATCCAGGCTTCGGGGTTGATGGGCTCACCGACGGAGCCCAGGATGCGCAGGCTGCTGAGGTCGGAACGCGCCGGATGCACTTTCTCATCAGCCTCGGCGGCCTTGATCAGTGAACGGATCGCCGTGGGCGCCGTGTAGAAAATCGTGACCTTGTGCTTTTCGATCATCTGCCAGAAGCGGCCCGCGTTCGGGAAGGTCGGGATGCCTTCAAAAATGATCTGCGTCGCGCCAGCGGCCAACGGGCCGTAAGCCACATAGGTGTGGCCGGTGATCCAGCCGATGTCCGCCGTGCACCAGAACACATCGGCGGGCTGGATGTCGAAGGTCCAGTCCATCGTGAGCTTGGCCCACAGCAGGTAGCCGCCCGTGCTGTGCTGCACGCCCTTGGGCTTGCCGGTCGAGCCCGAGGTGTAAAGAATGAACAGCGGATGCTCGGCCCCGACGAATTCGGGCTCGCACACCGGCGCCGCCTTGGCTGTGAGCTCATGCATCAGGCTGTCGCGTCCGGCCACCATGTTGCAGGCTGTGGCGGTGCGCTGGTAGACGATCACGTTCTTGATCGACTCGCAACCGCCCATGGCGATGCCTTCGTCGACGATGGCCTTGAGCGGCAACTCCTTGCCACCGCGCAGCTGGTAGTTGGCCGTGATGACGGCCACGGCGCCGGCGTCCTGGATGCGCTCCTGCAGGCTCTTGGCCGAGAAGCCGCCGAACACCACGGAATGCGTGGCACCGATACGTGCACAGGCCTGCATGGCCACTACACCTTCGACCGTCATCGGCATGTAGATGATGACGCGGTCGCCCTTCTTGATGCCCAAGCCTTTGAGCGCACTGGCAAACTGGCTGACCTTGGCGTGCAGTTCCTTGTAGGTGACGTTGGTGACCTTGCCGTCGTCGCTTTCAAAAATGATGGCTTTCTTGTTTTCGATTGGCGTGCCCAGGTGGCGGTCCAGGCAGTTGTAGGAGGCGTTGAGTTCGCCGTCGGCAAACCACTTGTAGAACGGAGCGGCGGATTCATCCAGCGTCTTCGTGAAGGGCTTTTTCCAGCTCAGGTTGTCACGAGCCAGGCGCGCCCAGAAACCCTCAAAATCCTTTTCAGCTTCGGCGCACAGAGCCTGGTAGGCCGGCATGCCCGAAATGCGCGCGGCCTTCACGGTGGCGGCGGCGGGCGGGAAGATGCGGTTTTCAACCAGGGTCGATTCGATCGCGGAATTGGGGGCGCTCATTTGGCTTTGTCTCCTGTTTGTCACTGAATGCGTGGTACTGTCTTCTGCCGCACTTACAAGCCACTGACTGGCTTGAACCTTACAAATACGTCAAATCGGAGGGGGCCGGCCGCCCTCTACAATCCGGCAATTCTCCCAGCTTACGCCATCATGACTGAACCTACCCAGAACCCGAACCCCGGAAAAATCTCGCCGCTGCGCCCACTGCCCAATTTGATTTTCGCCAGCCGCTGGCTGCAATTACCGCTCTACCTGGGCCTGATCGCCGCGCAAGCGGTGTACGTGATGCACTTCCTGGTCGAGTTGTGGCACCTGATAGAAGCCGCCTTCGGCAGCCAGACTGCCTTGCAGTCGCTGATCACCAGCATCGGCTACAAGACTGCCATACCCGTCGCATCGCTCAACGAGACCGTCATCATGCTGGTCGTGCTGGCCCTGATCGACGTGGTCATGATCTCCAACCTGCTGATCATGGTGATCGTGGGCGGCTATGAAACCTTTGTGAGCCGCATGAACCTCGAAGGCCATCGCGACCAGCCTGAATGGCTGAGCCATGTGAATGCCTCGGTGCTCAAGGTCAAGCTGGCGACGGCCATCATCGGCATCAGCTCCATCCACCTGCTGAAAACCTTCATCAACGCCGACAACTACACCGACAAGGTCCTGATCGCGCAGACGGTGATCCACATCACCTTCCTGCTGTCGGCTATTGCAATCGCCTACACCGACAAGATCATGTCGGGCATCGCCGCACAGAAGCACTGAACGCCCGGCTTGACGCCGGCATCAATCCGTCGCCTTTCCGGTGGCGGTAGCGCTGGTGGTGCGCAGCAGCATCAGCGCCCCCAACACCCCTGACAGCACAGAGCCGCACAGCACACCCAGCTTGAGCTGGGTTTCGTACGCCGCATCCTGGCCGGCAAAGGCCAGCGCGCCTATGAAAAGACTCATGGTGAAGCCCACGCCGCACAGCAGGCAGACGCCAAAGAACTGGCTCCAGCCAGCCCCGGCGGGCAAGCGCGCTCCGGCAAAGCGGATCAGCAACCACGACGCACCAAACACGCCAACCGCCTTGCCCACCAGCAGGCCTGCGGTAATGCCCAGAGGCACGCTCTGAAGAAGCGTTGCCGGCGTCACCCCTTGCAGCGACACGCCCGCGTTGGCGAACGCAAACATGGGCAGCACGCCAAAAGCCACCCAGGGGTGCAAAGCATGCTCAGCGGTTTTGAGTGGCGAGCCGCCTTTGCCATCTGAGAGAGGAATAGCCAACGCGGTAATGACACCCGCCAGGGTCGCATGAATGCCGGATTTGTAAACAAAAAGCCAGATCACCAGACCCACCGCCACATAAGGCCCTATGGCCATCACCCGTGCCCGGTTAAAAGCCAGCAAAAGCAGCGCGCCCATACCCGCGGCCAGCAATGCCGTGACCGACAGGCCCTCCGTGTAGAAAAAAGCAATGATCAGGATGGCGCCCAGGTCGTCAATGATGGCGACGGCCGTGAGGAACACCTTGAGCGACGGCGGCACGCGGCTGCCCAGCAACACCAGAATGCCCAGCGCAAAGGCGATATCGGTGGCGGCGGGAATGGCCCAGCCGCGCATCGCGATGGGATTGCCGGCATTGACGGCCATATAGATGAGGGCCGGCGCCACCATGCCGCCCAACGCAGCACCGGCGGGCAACAGCGCCTGTGCACGAGAGGCCAGCTCACCCTCGACCAACTCGCGCTTGATCTCCAGGCCCACCAGAAAGAAGAACACCGCCATCCACAGGTCATTGACCCAATGCAGCAATGATTTGGAAAGCACCAACAGGTCACTACCGACGCGTAATTCGCCAGGCAGTTGCACAAACCGGTTGTAGGCCTCGCCCCATGGTGAGTTGCTCAGGACCAGCGCCAGCACGGCCGCCAATGCCAGCACCACGCCCGAAAGCGACTGCGAATTGATGAACTGGTTCAGTGTGCGCTGGACAAATTTGAGCATGCCCCATTCTCCCAGACAGACAGAATGATGACCCGCCCATCTCTCACCAGCAGGGGCCGCGGAACTGGCTTCGCCAGGCCGCAGGCGCCGCCCCCTGCAAGGGGGGAAGGCGCTACACGAAGTGAGCGTCCGACGGGGGTGTGCACAGTTACCTGCCGACCATGTCGGCAGGGATCACCCACTGGTCAAACTGCTCGCCCGTCACATAACCCGAAGCCAGCGCCGCATCGCGCAGGCTGCTGCCTTCCTTGTGCGCCTTCTTGGCGATGAAAGCGGCCTTGTCGTAGCCGATGTGGGTGTTCAGCGCCGTCACCAGCATCAGCGAGCGCTCCACCAGTTCGGTGATGCGTTCGCGGTTCGGCTCTATGCCGACCGCGCACTGGTCGTTGAAGCTCACCATGCCGTCGGCCAGCAGGCGCACGCTCTGCAGAAAGTTGTGCGCCACCATGGGCCTGAAGACATTGAGCTCGAAATTGCCCGAAGCGCCGCCGAAGTTGATCGCCACGTCGTTGCCGAAGACCTGGGCCGCCAGCATGGTGACGGCTTCGCTCTGCGTCGGGTTGACCTTGCCCGGCATGATGGACGAGCCGGGCTCGTTCTCGGGGATGCTGAGCTCGCCGATGCCGCTGCGCGGGCCGCTGGCCAGCCAGCGCACGTCATTGGCGATTTTCATCATGCTGGCGGCGAGGGTTTTGAGTGCGCCGTGCGCATGCACCAGGCCATCCACCGAGGCCATGGCCTCGAACTTGTTGGGCGCGGTGACAAAAGGCAGACCCGTGAGGCCGGCCAGCTCGGCCGCCACCTGCTCGGCATAGCCCTTGGGCGCGTTCAGGCCGGTGCCGACGGCGGTGCCGCCCAGGGCCAGCTCGCACAGATGCGGCAAGGCGGCGCGCACGTGCTTGTCACCGTGGTCCAGTTGCGCGACATAGCCTGAAAACTCCTGACCCAGCGTGAGCGGCGTGGCATCCTGCAGGTGGGTGCGGCCAATCTTGACGATGCCGTCGAAGTCCTGGGCCTTCTTCGCCAGCGTGGTACGCAGTTTGGCAATGGCGGGCAGCAGCTTGTGGGTCAGGGCCTCCACCGCGGCCACGTGCATGGCGGTCGGGAACACGTCGTTGGACGACTGGCTGCGGTTCACGTCATCGTTGGGGTGCACCAGCCGGCCTTCGCCGCGCTCGCCGCCCAGGATTTCACTGGCGCGGTTGGCCAGCACCTCGTTGACGTTCATATTGGTCTGCGTGCCCGAGCCGGTCTGCCACACCACCAACGGGAACTCGTCCGCATGCTTGCCCGCGATCACCTCGTCGGCCGCGGCCACGATGGCTTTGGTCTTCTTCTCGTCCTGCAGACCCAGTGCATGGTTGACCTTGGCCGAGGAGCGTTTGACCTGGGCCAGCGCCTTGATGATCTCGCGCGGCTGCTGCTCGCCCGAAATGTCGAAGTTCTGCAGCGAACGCTGCGTTTGCGCGCCCCAGAGTTTGTCGGCCGGCACCGCGATGGGGCCGAAAGTGTCGCGCTCGGTGCGCGTGCTGCTGCTTGTCGTCATGGAATGTCCTGCGCTGTCAAAAAAAGAAAGGGGAAACAAGAAGGGGAAAACGGGAGTATGACCGCAGACGAGAAGAATTCTCATCTGAAGGGTTTTGCCGGTGCTGCCAGCCGGCCCACGACGTGCCGCATTGCGAGGGCGGATAATTACGGGGTTTGCCCGGAAATCCCCAAAACGACGACCCCACCCTTCTCTATTCCCATCATGACCACGATCAAGCAAGCCGACCTCATCGAATCCGTAGCCGCCGCGCTGCAGTACATCAGCTACTACCACCCCACCGACTACATCGCCCACCTGGCGCGCGCCTATGAACGCGAGCAAAGTCCCGCGGCCAAGGACGCGATCGCGCAGATCCTGACCAACAGCAAGATGAGCGCCACCGGCCAGCGTCCCATCTGCCAGGACACCGGCATCGTCAACGTGTTCCTCAAGGTCGGTATGGACGTGCGCTGGGAAGGCTTCACCGGCAGCCTCGACGACGCCATCAACGAAGGCGTGCGCCGCGGCTACAACCACCCCGACAACACCTTGCGCGCCTCGGTTGTGGCCGACCCTCAGTTCGAGCGCAAGAACACCAAGGACAACACGCCGGCCGTGATCTTCACCGAACTGGTGCCCGGCAACACGGTTGACGTCACCGTCGCGGCCAAGGGCGGCGGCAGCGAAAACAAAAGCAAGATGGTGATGCTCAACCCCGGCGACTCGGTGGTCGACTGGGTGCTCAAGACAGTACCCACCATGGGCGCCGGCTGGTGCCCGCCCGGCATGCTGGGCATAGGCATAGGCGGCACCGCCGAAAAAGCCGTGCTCATGGCCAAGGAAAGCCTGATGGACGACCTCGATATGTACGAGCTGCAGGCCAAGTCGTCTTCGGGCGCCAAGCTGAGCAAGACCGAAGAGCTGCGCCTCGAACTGTTTGAAAAGGTCAACGCGCTGGGCATAGGCGCGCAGGGCCTGGGCGGCCTGACCACCGTGCTCGACATCAAGATCAAGATGTACCCCACGCACGCGGCCAGCAAGCCCGTCGCGATGATCCCCAACTGCGCCGCCACGCGCCATGCCCACTTCGTGATGGACGGCAGCGGCCCGGTCTACCTGGACCCGCCCTCGCTGGACCTGTGGCCCAACGTGAACTGGGCGTCCGACTACAACAAGAGCAAAAAGGTCGACCTCAACACGCTGAGCAAGGAAGAAGTCGCCAGCTGGAAACCCGGCCAGACCCTGCTGCTCAGCGGCAAGATGTTGACCGGCCGCGATGCCGCGCACAAGCGCATCAAGGACATGCTGGCCAAAGGCGAAAAGCTGCCGGTCGACTTCAGCGGCCGCGTGATCTATTACGTCGGCCCGGTCGACCCGGTGCGCGACGAAGCCGTGGGCCCGGCCGGCCCGACCACCGCCACGCGCATGGACGGCTTCACTGAAATGATGCTGGCTGAAACTGGTCTGATCTCGATGATCGGCAAGTCCGAGCGCGGCCCGGTCGCCATCGAAGCCATCAAAAAGCACAAGAGCGCCTACCTGATGGCCGTCGGCGGCGCCGCCTACCTCGTCAGCAAAGCCATCAAGACCGCCAGGGTGATCGGCTTTGCCGACCTGGGCATGGAGGCGATTTACGAATTCGACGTGGTGGACATGCCCGTCACCGTCGCGGTTGATGCGGGCGGCACCAGTGCCCACATCACCGGCCCGGCCGAGTGGCAAAAGAAAATCGCCAGCGGCGAATTCAAGAACATCCCCGTCGCCGCGGCGTGATGCAAAGCCAGGCTGGCGCCGACCGGCCGGTCGGCGTGTTCGACAGCGGCGTGGGGGGCCTCAGCATCCTCAAAGCCCTGCGGGCGCAATTGCCCACCGAGAACTTCGTCTATCTGGCCGATGCGGGCTTCGCGCCCTACGGCGAGCGCGGCGACGCGTTTGTGATCGAGCGCACGCGCGCCGTGGTGTGCAAACTGCGCGAGGAACATTCCATCAAGGCGCTGGTGATCGCCTGCAACACCGCGACGGCGGCAGCCGGCCACCTCGTGCGAGCCGAGCACCCGGACCTGCCGCTGGTCGGCGTGGAGCCGGCACTCAAACCAGCCGTTGCTTTGAGCAAGACACGCCGCATCGGCATGATGGCCACGCGCGGCACGGTGGGCAGTGCCAAGCTGCGCGCGCTGCACGATTCCCTGAAAGACCGGGCCGAGTTCATCCTCCAGCCCTGCGATGGGCTGGCCGATGCAATCCAGAACGAGGATGTCGCGCGAGTACAGGTGCTGTGCGAGCAATACACGCGGGTGATCGGCCCCTTCGGCAGTCGCGCAGGAGAGGTCGATACCCTGGTGCTGGGCTGCACGCACTATCCCTTTGTGTGGGACCTATTGCAGTCGCTGGTAGGCCCCGATGTGCGCCTGATTGAAACCGGCGAGCCGGTCGCGCGGCAGACCCGCAGGTTGCTTGAAGCCGCAGGGCAATTACGACCTGGCGACGTGCCCGGTAGCGCCACCCTGCTCACGACAGGTTCGCAAGAGGCGCTGCAGGCAGCCGCCCAGCGCTGGCTGGGCCTGTAACACCGGCGAGATTCGCCGGCGTACACATTGGGGTGCCGCTTACTGCGGCTTCAGACCCACGTTACGCGCCAGGGTGCGCCAGCGCTCCGACTCAGTCCTGAGGAAGCCACGTAGCTGGTCGCGCGAAGTCCCCTTCATTTCCACACCCAGGGCGGACATTTTCTCCACCACTTTCATATCCGACATGGCCATCAGAAGTTCCAGGCGAAGGCGTTCGGTCACTTCAAGCGGCGTGGTGGCCGGAGCGACAAGCGCCCACCATTGGGCAACGTCCATATTCTTCAGGCCGAGTTCCGTCATCGTCGGCAGGGAACGCAGGATGGGAACGTCGGAACGCTTGCGTCCCGTGACCGCCAGCGCCTTGACTTTGCCGGCACCCATCAGGCTGGAGCCGGTCGCCAAGGTGGCGAAATAGGAAGACACCTGGCCTGCAGCGAGGTCCACCATGGCCGGTGCGCCGCCGCGATAAGGGACCATGTTGAATTTGACTTTGGTTTCCTGCGAAAACAGTTCACCCACCAGGTGGCTGATGGAACCCGTGCCGCTGTTCGCCATAGGGGACGGCCCGCCCTTGGGGTTGGAAACAGATTTCAGGAAGCTCTTGAAGTCGGTGACGTCAGGACCGGTGAACAACACCATGGGCGAGGTCCCCACCAGCGTCACCGGCGTGAAGTCGCGCAGGATGTCGTAAGGCAGGTTGGCGACAACCGCAGGGGCATACACATGCGAGAGCTCCACAATCGCCAGGGTGTAGCCATCCGGCGCCGACTTGGCGGCCTGGTCAATGCCGACGTGGCCCGCGCCGCCCGGCTTGTTGTCCACGACCACGGGCTGCTTCAAGCCTTCGCTCAGGCGCTGCGCAAGCACGCGGGTAATGGCATCAGTGCTGCCACCTGCCGCCCACGGCACGATGATCTTGATGGGTTTGTCGGGATAGGCAGCCCATGCGGGTGCGGCACCAAGCGCCAGGGAAGCTGCGGAACCAGCAAGCAACGTGCGGCGCTTGATGGGGAATTTTGAAACAGACATTAACACTCACTCCTTGCATTGTTCTCAGATACGTCCGATGAATAAGCACGACCCATGCCGGGCATCATCAGCGTGCGGCAAGCGTACACCGTGCCGATGCAAGTGCCGCATTCGTTCGCAAGTTTGGGTCATTGCATGTGGCTTGCGTCCAACATTTGCTTACGGCTTTGCCCTCGCGAGTGGCAGCATCGCCACGAATTCGCACACGCGTTTCTTTGCGAGTAAGAAGAAAGTAGAAACTCCACAAATCACTGCTGCACTACTTCACTGCCTGACGTGCCTCTCACTCGCGATGATCAAGCTCCCTTGCCCGCAGGTCGAGCCGGGTCCGCCGCGTTGCGGATCAAGCCGAGGTTGGCCTTGAGCATGTCGAACACCTTTCGCGTGACCGGGTTGATGACGTTCCTGCGAATGAACAGGTAGTAATCAAGATCAGGCAATCGCGGCAGGCCGTCGTTTTCACCGAGCACACGAAGTTCGGGCCCCGCCGTTTCAATGCTGCGCGCGGTCACGCCAAGGCCCGCGCGCAGTGCGGCCTTGATGCCGATCAAACTGGAAGCCGTGTAATTGGGCGACCAAGGGATGCCCGCGGCGTCCAGCGCCTCGCGCGCAAGCCGGTGAAACACACTGGGGCCATCCACCAGGATCAGCGGCACCGGCTTGGCGCGGTCATGCACATAGCTGGCCGAGCACAACCATACGGTGGGCGAAGTGCGCAGCACCACGCCATCGAGCCCTGGGTCATTGCGGTTGGAGATCGTCATGTCGATCTCGCCGCGCTTGAGCGACTCCATGAGGAAAGGGCTGCGCCCCACATGGATGTCCAGTTGCAGCAGCGGTGAAACGCGCGCCACCTGCGCGAGCAGCGTCGGCAGCATATTGTCGGCCACGTCGTGCGGCGCGCCTATGCGCAGCACACCTTCGAGGCTGCCCTGCTGCAGGCTTCGCAGCGCATCGTCGTTGATGGCCAGCAGATGGCGGGCGTATTCGAGCAGCTTTTGCCCGTGCGAGGTCAGGCGCTTGCTGCGCCCATGCTTTTCAAACAGCGGATGGCCTATCTGGTCCTCCAGGCGCTGCATTTGCTGCGTGACCGCCGACTGCGTCTTGCCCAGGTGGACGGCAGCGGCGGCGAAGCTGTCCTGTTCGTCGATGGCGACCAGGGACCTCAGCAATTCGAGGTCAAGGGTTTTCATTCTTGGGCTTCCTCAGCGGCAATTTACATATTACGAATGCTAATGCGTTTATCTCTATTTCTGAGTTGTTCGAAAAATATGACTTGACTATATTAGGCTCGTCAAATCCGAATCTCACTCAGGAAGCACCATGAATGCAACAGCAGCAGAGCGCAACCAGGTCGTTGGCGCCGCGATTGAAAACATTAAGCTTATTGTTGGAAGTGGCGAGGCAACCCGCCAGTCCCTGGCCAAGGTGCTGGCGGTGCTGAACCAGCTGGCCGGCCGCAAGGACCTGTGGAGCGAGGCTGACTTCAACGCCCCCGTGAGCCCTGAACTGCAGGCGCGTTACCTGATCTCCGAGGATGCCGACCAGAGCTTTGCGCTCTACCTCAATGTGATGCGCCCCGGCAAACGCATCGTGCCGCACAACCACACCACCTGGGCCTGCATCAGCGCCGTGGAAGGCACGGAACTCAATCGCGTGTACGAACGCCAGGACGACGGCTCCGTGCCGGGCCGCGGCCAGCTCAAGCAAGTCAATTCCGTCGTGGTCGAACCCGGCACCGGCATCGCGCTGTTGCCCGAGGACATCCATTCGGTGGAAATTCCGGCGGGCCAAGTGATACGGCACCTGCACATGTACGGCCGCGCGCTGGAGACCCTGACCTCGCGCACCAGCTACGACCTGGAAAAAGGCACCTACGAAACCATGGGCATCGGCGTGCAGACCCGCCGCTGACCACCCGCGCCATTTTTCTTTCACACCCCGAACTCATACCCTCCCCTTCATGACACGTTTTGTAGACGCGGCCACGCTGAAAGCCTGGCTGCACGATGGCGAAGAAATCGCCCTGTTCGATGTGCGCGAGCACGGCCAGTACGGCCAGTCGCATTTGTTCTACGGCATTCCCATGCCTTACAGCCGGCTCGAGCTGGACGCGCCGCGCCTGGCGCCGCGCAAAAGCGTGCGGCTGGTGGCCTATGACGACGACGGCAAGGGCGCGGCGCCCCTGGCCGCGCGCCGCCTGGCCGCGATCGGCTATAACGACGTGCAGGTGCTGCAAGGCGGCACCGCGGCCTGGCAGGCGGCCGGCTTTGCGCTGTTTGCCGGCGTCAACGTGCCGTCCAAGACTTTCGGTGAACTGGCCGAACAGGTCTACCACACGCCCCGGGTCAGCGCGACCGAACTGGCGTCCATGATCGAACGCAAGGACGACGTCGTGGTGCTGGACGGGCGGCCGTTCTCCGAGTTCCGCAAGATGAACATCCCGACGGCGATCAGTTGCCCCAATGGCGAGCTGGCGCTTCGCATCCGCGACCTGGTTCCCAGCGAGAACACCCACATCGTGATCAACTGCGCGGGCCGCACGCGCAGCATCATTGGCGCGCAGACGCTGATCAACCTGGGCGTGCGCAATCCCGTGTCCGCGCTCGAAAATGGCACCCAGGGCTGGTACCTGGCCGACCTGCAACTTGAACATGGCGGCACGCGCCGCTATCCGGAATCAGCCCAGCCCGCCGGCACCGCCGCCATGCGCGCGGCAGCCCAGGCACTGGGGCAGCGCTTTGGCGTGCCCATCGTGGATGCGCAGACGGTGCGCGGCTGGGCCGGCGACACGCAACGCACGCTCTTTTTGTGCGACGTCCGTAGCCCCGAGGAATTCGCGCAAGGCAGCCTGCCCGGCGCACAGCACACCCCGGGCGGCCAGCTGATCCAGGCCACCGACCAGTATGTGGGTGTGCGCCAGGCCCGGCTGGTGCTGTTCGACACCGACGGCATGCGCGCACTCACCGTGGCGAGCTGGCTGCGCCAGCTGGGCCACGATGCCAGCGTGCTAGACAAAGGCCTGGCCAGCGGCCTGGCCCTGCCCACCGCGGCGCCCGTGGACCTGCCCGCTCTTCCCGCCACCAACGTGCAGGCGCTGAGGGACGGACTGGCCGACGGCAGCATCGCCGCCATAGACCTGCGCCCCAGCATGCAGTTCCGCCAGAAACACATCGCAGGTACGCGCTGGTCCATACGGCCGCGCCTGGCGCAGGCTGTGGCGGGCGAACACCGCCCCGTGGTGCTGATTGCCGACGAGCCCGCCGTGGCGGCCTGCGCGGCCGCCGACCTGCAGGCCCTGGGCCTGAAGGCGAGCGTGCTTGAAGGCGGACTGAAGGCCTGGCAAGCCGCCGGCCTGCCGCTGCAGGCGTCCGAAAACATTCCGGCCGACAGCGACTGCATCGACTATCTGTTCTTCGTGCACGACCGCCACGACGGCAACAAGGAAGCGGCTCGCCAGTACCTCGCCTGGGAAGTCAACCTGATCGGGCAACTCGACGAGCAGGAACTGCAGGCCTATCAATTGCCCGAAGCCGCACCGCACGCCCACGCCTGAGGCGCTCCGGCCCGGCGGCCTCGGCCCTTCATTTCATTTTTTTGCTTCCATTCATTCAGGAGCCTCCATGCTTGCCCAGTTGAAACTCTCCGCAGCCTCCCTTTGCTGCGCCCTGCTTGCCGTCCACGGTGCGGCCTCCGCGCAGCCCATGCCCCAGGTCGGCGGTTTCCCCAACCAGCCCATCAAATTCGTGTCGCCCTTCCCGGCCGGCGGCGGCAATGACGCCACCACGCGTTTTGTCACCACGCGCCTCTCCGACATCACCGGCCAGAGCGCCGTGGTCGACAACCGCGGCGGCGCCGGCGGCAACATCGGCGCCAAGGCCGTGGCCGACGCCAAGCCCGACGGCTACACCGTGCTCACCGGCCAGGTTTCGCTGATGGCCGTGAACCCCACGCTGTACGCATCGCCGGGCTTCGATCCGCTGAAAAACTTTGTGCCCATCACCCAGATCAACGCCGCGCCCTTGGTGCTGGTAGTGCCCAGCAATTCGCCGCTAAAAACCTTTGCCGACCTGGCAGCGCAAACCAAGGCCCCCGGCGGCCGCGTCACCTATGCCACGCCCGGCAACGGCACGCTCTCGCACCTGGTCGGCGTGGTCCTGGAAAAAGACAGCGGCATCGGCATGACCCATGTGCCCTACAAGGGCGCCGCGCCCGCCATCACCGACCTGCTCGGCGGCCAGGTGGACGTGCTCATCACCTCCACCGCCTCGGTGTCCAGCTTC
>Ga0209025_1003883_pt1 | contig 13514 bp, 14 predicted proteins | sample AraplaMF_Col_mLB_FD_184256 | JGI IMG/M metagenome (GOLD analysis project Ga0209025, IMG submission 184256) | Arabidopsis root microbial communities from the University of North Carolina, USA - plate scrape MF_Col_mLB (SPAdes) (version 2) | ecosystem: Host-associated > Plants > Roots > Endosphere... | reverse complement strand
TGGAATGCTTCACAATACTCGACGGATGCGTTCATGAATTTCCACAGACCGGAGCATTCGACCTATCCGCTGCCGGATCCGCGCAATACTGTTATTGAACTGAAATTGATCGATTAATTCATAGATAGGGAAGACGGCTCTCGCCTTGGCGAGGGCTTTTTTCACCTGTCGATACGGTCTGCCATGCTTGCCGGGAACTTACGATTACGATACAATGCAGGGAAGCAGTGACAATAAGAGGAGGGGAAGGAACATGGAGGAAGGACAATCATCGAGGAAACAACCGAAATCCTGCCCGTCTACCTACAAAACGTTCAGCTTGTCATTACAAGCGTTAGTTATCCTTGCGAAGCATTCCAGTACATGTCCAAGCAGTGATATCGCTACTTATATGCAATCCGAAGCTACGTTGTTAAGACGTATTCTAGCTGTTTTAGCTCGGGAATATATTATTGAGACGCGTGAGGGACGCGAAGGCGGATACCGTCTAAGCAAGAGTCCAGATTTGATTACACTGGCAGAAGTCTACTCGGCCCTTCAGATTGATGAAGCTCGTTGCAGCGGGATGACGGAGGCAACTGGAGAGAATTCTTTCGGTGTGAAAATGAAATCGGTGATGTTTGATATTACGTCTGAAATCGATCAGAGTGTGTTAACGGTACTGAACAAATACACGATTGCGGATTTGGTCGAGCGAACATGCGAACCCGATTGACATCATCGAATCGCAGGTATATACTGTGCAAATAAGAGCACAGATGAACCAAACACTTAACTGTGTAAAATATAACACAGATTAATATTTTTAGGAGGAGTTAACCATGTCAACGCAAGTCGAACAGCAACAGGATTTTTTCAAGGTCGTCCATGAACGCCATTCCGTACGTTATTATGATCCTGCAGTGAAAATTTCGAAGCAGGAGTTAGAAGAACTCTTGCAGGAAGCTACCCTTGCACCTTCTTCAAGCAATCTTCAGCCGTGGCGTTTTCTCGTTATCGATGATCAGGACCTGAAGGAGAAACTGCTGCCTATCGCCTATAATCAACAACAAGTCGTTGATGCATCGGCCGTCATTGCTGTCTTGGGAGACATGAATTGGTACCACGAAGGGGAGAAGATCTACTCTAAATCTGTGGAAGCAGGTTATATGAGCGAAGATGTGAAGAAGCAAATGATGTCCACGGTGGAAAATGGATATCATCACATGGATGAAGCGCGCAAGAAGAAAATCGTGCATATCGATGGGGGTCTCATCAGTATGCAACTGATGTTAGTGGCTCGTGCGAAAGGTTATGATACGGTACCGATGGGCGGATATGACGCTGCGAAGTTCAACGAAATGTTCCAAATTCCTGCGCATTACGAGAACATTATGCTGATCGCACTCGGTAAAGCAGCGAAGCCAGGACACCCGACAGTTCGTTTGTCTGTAGATGAAGTAACACATTGGAACAGCATGAAGTAATTGATGTTGCATTTGGAAAACTTTTTTGAATTAAAGAGAAAAGTAAAATAGATAGGAAGAGAAGGGAAGCGAGAGAATGCTCGCGTCCCTTTTTTTGCGGGATAGATTGGTGTGAGAAGATTATTAATCGAATGAATCATTTATCTCGTGAATGATCTGTTATTTCTGACGAAGGGCCTTTAACTCGGTATATAGCTGCTCATCTTCCCCACGCAGCTGCCCGTTCAATTTGAAACCCAAATACACGCTCCGAACGACATGCTTCAGATTAATGCCCTTGACGTAGCGTTCCATGTAATCCTGTTGGTCAAGCTGTTCCGAATCGGTCTCAATCCATGTACAGAACTGTGCGGCGGAGACGTGTTGGTGCGTAATCATCGAACGGAGTGCGACCGCCATACGTTCATCTTCTTCAAAGCCGAAGACGGCCTCCGCACGGGTGATAAATTGGTAAAACGCCTGCCAGATTTGCTGGCAAACTTCATACGAGGAGAATCGGTGGTAGGCCAGCTCATCGAACGCATCCGATACATGAGCCACACTGTGTACCCAGCCGTATTCTGCAACAAAACCTCTTAGATCCTGTTCTTGTTCCGCATACGTGATGAGGGTGTGCAAGACGTTTGTATAAGTCTCTTCCGAGAGGAATTTCTCCTGCTGATCTTGATAGAGGATCGATGCGATGACGAGCGATGAGAAGCTTCGTATCAGCACGCTGGACGTATTCGACTCGCCGATGCGATAGAGCAGCATTTCCGAAGAGAGGGCTTGATCGAGCAGGGTCAGGAGCTGATCAGACGTGAATTTGGACGATGTAACCCATTTTGCGATGAGTGAATAAGCGAGATTGTCCCGAAGCTCGGCATCGGTTGAATGAAAACATTGAAGAACGTGCTTTGATGCATTGAGCAGTTCGTCGCCTTCGGGCATCGGAATGTCCTCGTTAAGTAATTGTTGAAGCCATTCTTTCGTTTCGATGGTGCTGCTGGTTGAGCTCGGCATCCGGTGTGTGCTCCTTTTTGAGATGTATTGATACAAATTGTTTACGTTACAGTAATGGGGGATAACAGCGAAACGGACCGTACAGTCACTATCCAGCGGTTAATTATCCAATTGGAACGTGTTTTGATAAGTGCTCATGTGTCCGTTAGATGGTCGAAAGTGATCATTTGGCAAGAATAGCGCCCTTAGGGTCCGATATCCCATACGTAAATTCTACCATTTTGGTAAATTTGTAAAAGATATTTTAAGATTCTCCACAAGCATTGACACTACCCCCCTTAAAACCTAGAATAAATCATAGGAATACCACATAAAAACAGTAGAAACAACCAAAAACAACATATTGATGATGATAAGGATGGAACGATCATGTCACTGACTTTTGAAGAACGGAAGAAGACGATTCTGGATTGGTTGGATAAGGATGAGAAGGTGCAGGTGCTGCCGCTCGCTGAACAGCTTAGTGTAACGACGGAGACGATTCGTCGGGACCTCGACCGCCTGGAGAAGGAAGGCCGCTTGAAGAAGGTCTATGGGGGCGCCGTTAGGACGCGGGAAAATGTGATGGAACCGCCGTTCATGAAGCGTTCACTAATGCAGCCGGACGAGAAAGCGGCGATTGGTGTCTTCGCGGCTTCGCTCGTTCAAGAGGGAGAGACGGTCATGATCGACAACGGGACGACGACGCTTGAAGTGCTTAAGGCGCTTAGGGATCGTGCCGATGTGACGGTCGTGACGCACTCTGTTCCTGTGCTGCTCTACGCCATGGAGATGTTCAAAGGACAGTTGATTTTTGTCGGAGGGCAAATGGATGTGCAGGCGCAAGCAGCGACAGGGGCGATGACGGAGAACAGTCTACAGCAATTTAAGGTACACAAGGCATTCATCTCCGTCGGCGGCGTATCGCTCAAGGACGGCATTAGCGATTACAACGTGAACGAGGCGAGTATTTCCCGGTGCATGATGGCGCGGGCGGAGGAATCGATCGTCGTGGCGGATCATACGAAGCTGGGCCAGAGCGCTTTTGCCAAAATTGCAGATATCAAGCAGGTGTCGATGCTGATTACGGATCGTGGCTGTTCAGCCGATTGGGCGAAGCAGTGGAGAGAGACGGGGAACGATATATTTATCACAGAATAGAGGGGAGACGGACGATGAAGGTCGATTTTCACTTTCATTTGGAAGAAGGGCCATACAGCACAGGATGGATCGGGAGGACAGCACGGGCACTGGAGAACGTGCATCAAGATCGGGGGACACTGCATGCGCCATCGCATTCGCTAGCTTGGGTTAATGAATTAACAGAGCTGTTGCGAGATCGGATGGAAACGGGCTGCTTCAGTGATACGTGGCTGGCCTATTATTTTGAAGAAGGCAAGAAACGCGGGATCGAACGGTTCGGTATGGTGGATCATCTGTATCGGTTCACAGAGTTCCGTTCGTATTACGAGAAGCATATGGTGCTAGACGATTCCCCGCTCGGACGGATGCAGCAGTATTGGCTGGACCGGGTATGTGTGACGTCGATTGAACCGTATTTGGATGCTGTACGGCGTGCGAAGGCCGCGGGGTACCCGGTATCGCTCGGCGTTGAAGCGGACTTTTTTCCGGGCGGAGAAGAGGAGCTTGGCGCATTGCTGTCGCAATATGAGCTGGACTACGTGATTGGTTCGGTTCACTTCGTGGATGGTTGGGGGTTTGACAACCCCGAGGCGCAAGAGTTGTTCGAGAATCGGGATTTGGTCGAATTGTATGCCAAAGGCTTTGAATACGTGAAAATGGCCGCGCGAAGCGGGTTGTTCGACATTATTGCGCATCTGGATAACCTCAAAGTATTCAACTATAGACCGGATGAAAGTCAACTAGTGCCGCTCTATGAAGACGTGGCGAAGACGCTGAAGGAAGCGAATGTAGCGACGGAGATCAACACGGGATTAGCCTATCGTTATCCTGTCAAAGAGGCTTGTCCAAGTCCATCCTTCCTGCAAATTCTGAATAAACACGGGGTGCCGATCACGATGAGCTCGGATTCGCATTTCCCGGATGATATCGGAACCTTGCTCGATGAGGCGATGGATCTGCTCGAAGCAGCAGGGTACACCGAAGTGATCTATGTGCATGAGAAGCAGCGGATTACAGTGCCTCTAAGGGATTAGTGAACCGTGGAAAATGTTGTGACCCCAGTGGAGATCCACTGGGGTTTTTCATAAGTTCCTCTAAGCAGGCCACCAATACACGGATGAGAAGGGCAAGTTCACGCTGCATACGATCGTTCCTGAACTATCTTGGTCGGACACGCACACCATATCCATATGAAGGTTCAAGCGCACAATGATCCGATTTTGACTACGCAGTTGTGTTTCCCTAACGAACCTCGCAACGACGAGGACAGGATCTTCAATGATAAACGCATCATGAGCATCAGGGAGAACGCCGACGGCAGCCAATCTGCTTCATTCAACTTTGTTGTGTAGGCCTCGGTATGAGATGGGGATTGAACCCCGTCTTTTTTTATTGTTGAAATTAACTGCACATATGCAGTTAATTTACTCGAAGCGGCGGATTAAGGGGTAAATAACTGCGCAAATGCAGTTAATTTGCTCGAAGCAGCGGATTAAGGAGTAAATAACTGCACAAATGCAGTTAATTTACTCAAAGCGGCGGATTAAGGAGTAAATAACTGCGCAAATGCAGTTAATTTGCTCGAAGCAGCGGATTAAGGAGTAAATAACTGCGCAAATGCAGTTAATTTGCTCGAAGCGCGGATTAAGGAGTAAATAACTGCGCAAATGCAGTTAATTTGCGTGAAGCGGCGGATTAAGGAGTAAATAACTGCGCAAATGCAGTTAATTTGCTCGAAGCGGCGGGTGTTTGAGCACCTGTTGTTATTTTTTTGCTGTCACTCCCAGGTAAAGATATTTCCTAGTTGGAAATTGGTGTAAATTATGAATAAGCGTGATATTTCACAATGTTATATTCGAACTTTTGTTATATAATGAGCAATTACGACAAATTTAAATAACAAGAAATGAGACCTTCATGAAAAAGAAAATTGCATGGATTACAGACAGTACTGCCTATATTCCAGAGGATTTGAAGAATAATCCGGACGTATATGTAATTCCGATAGGGATTATATTCGGTAACCACGTGTTCGAAGACGGCGTGGAGTTGACGACGGAGGACCTGTATCGACGGATCCGGGAAGAGAAAGAGATCCCCAAGTCATCCCAGCCCCCGGTCGGCAGGTTTACGGAGCTTTTCGAGAAGCTTAGTACAGATTATGACTGCGCAATTGCTATTCATGTATCAGATAAGATAAGTGGAACACTCGCTGGCTGCCAAACGGCCTCGCAGCTTGTTCCATTTCCGGTCGAAGTTGTTGACTCGAAATCGATGTCTTATGCGATTACAACGTTGATCTACAAAGGCATAGAGCTGGCACGACAAGGACTAGACAGCAAGGATATCGCGAATCAGTTACGGCTGGAGACGGCGAAATCGCAAAATTATATTGTTCTAGGTTGTTTAGATCAGTTCTACAAGGGTGGGCGGATGACGGGAACCCAATATTTATTAGGATCACTTCTGCGGATTAAACCCATCATTCGGGTCAATTCCGAAGGGGTGTTCGAGCTATTCGAGAGAGTTCGTTCAGAGAAAAAGGCATACAACCGTATGACAGAACTCCTGAAGCAAGCTTTAGATAAATATCACATTCAACAATTGCAAATTATGCATGGGAATGTCCGGGATAAGGCGGAGGCATTCAAGCAAGATATTAAGAAGCATTTTCCAAGCATGGATATTGTTATCGGAGAGATTAGTTCTGCGATTGCAGTTCATGCGGGTGAAGGGACCTTGGCCGTCATTTGGCACAATGAGCCGAAAACCATTTAGGAAAAGAATTAGAGCGAGACCCTTCGTAGACAGTGACGAGGGCCTCACTCTTTTGGTCTTTTACATAAGAGGTTTCTCATCGTGTAATCGGCATCTTCTTGTGATGTTTATATAATTTACGGATGCAATCCCAGCATATTTTTTCCGGTCGCGTATTCACTTCAATAATCCATGGCTTTAAGCTTTGATCCATCCCGAGATCAACCCCGAACAACTGAATACCAGGATATTTTTGCTCCAGTCTCTTGCATATGCGCGTTCCCAGTAGGTTTAACTTTCGGATGATCGTTTTTTTAGTCGTTTGGTTGGTGTAAGGGGCTAACAAGTCCTCAATGGACACGGCGGTCCCCCCGCTGCGGATGTTCGTTACGATTTTTTTCGGATGGGCAGCGCGGCCGACAAAGCCTTCATTTTTCCAGGTGCCGTTGCTTTGTTTGCGGATCATCAATCGAAGGTCGAACGGACGATTGTTCCATCGGAGCAGATCGATGCCTTGCTGAACCAGATAATCTTCGTTTACACGATTAGCCAGAACAAATGAGTATACTTGATTCTCCGTATTGAATTTTTTGTGCTTGGTTCCTATACGGACACGGAAACGGGGTTGTTTCTGACGATCCATCTTCTGTACCTGCATAATACCCACGCCAAAAGCTCCACGATTGGGTTTCAGAAAAACCGATGGATACCGCGATAGCATATCAAATAGAGATTGTTTATTCAGTTTCATCGTAACGGGAAGATGCTTGTTAATTTTACTATCGTGGGTAAGTTCGCGATAATGGTGCCACTTGATGCCTTTTGCAGGTTGATTCGGTTTAGAAGCAGGAGCGGCGGTCTGCCTTTCTTTCATGGATCAGTCTCCTCACTCGTACGTTTCGTTATGTTATTCGGCCGCTCGGGAACATGCTGCAAGGCTTCCGTCTATTTATCATGTCAAAAACGTATTTTTGGCATAAAGTGGTTCATGGGGGGGTGAACGCCTTGATTACCATATCGATTGCTGCTGTCGGAGATCTATTAATGAAGAGTGAAATCATTGCCTCGGCAAAGTATTTAGATGGATACAAGTTTGAGCCGATTTTTGAAAAGGTTGCACCTTATCTAAGGAAACATGATATAACGCTCGGGAATTTAGAGACGACATTTTCCGGGAAGAGGTGGTATGGAGAAGCGATCCGCAGCCGCCGTCCATGCAATTGCCCAAAAGAGCGAAGGCATCCGAAAACACGTAATCCGATGTTCAGTTGTCCTGATAAACTTGCACCGGCCCTCAAAAAGGCTGGTTTTCATCTGTTGACGACGGCTAACAATCATTGTATGGATGGCGGAACAGCAGGTTTAACCCGAACATTACACATCCTTGATCAACACGGTCTTCAGCATACCGGCACTTTTCGCTCCCATAAGGAAGCCAAGCGGCATACGATTATACGCGTGAAGGGGATTAAGATTGGGATTGCAGCCTATACGAGAGGTACGAATTCACTCCCTGTACGGCATCCTTGGTCCGTCAATCGAATGGATTCCAAGAAGATTCTAGCGGATATCCGCGAGTTGAAAAAAAGAACGGATTTTATTATCGTATGCCTTCATTTCGGGCGGGAATACCAGTCTGCCCCTAGCAAAAATCAAAAACGATGGATACAATTATTGTTCCAACAAGGCGCGAACGCGGTTCTGGGCGCACATCCTCATGTGCTGCATCCGGTCATTTTGTCAAAGGTGAAAGACATGCATGGACATGTTAGGAACCGGGTCGCCGCTTCGTCGTTAGGCAACTTCGTATCGACGCGATTGAAGAAAGATACGAGAACGATCCGCGGAATGATCTTAGAAATGACGATATCAAAAAATAACCAAGGGGTAACGGACATTTCACGAATCGACCGTATTCCCACGATCGTTCAACGGAGAATAGAAAAGAAGAGAACTATATTTAGGGTTGTACCCGAACGGAAATAACTCGGACCGCCTTGCGACCATTCGCTGGGCGGTTTTTTACGACCATTGATAATTTCCCACAATTATCCTTATGATAAAACTGAACCTTTTCGAACGATCGAAGCAATATAGAGGTGTAAGCTTACCAAGGAGGGCCCTTGTTCATGCAAGAAATCGAATTACAATCATGGATCGAACGCATTCGGGAAGGGGATCAATCTGCATTCCAGGTCATCTATGAATGGACCTTTCCTGAAATTTATCGTTCGGTCGTGTTCCTAATCTCAGACAAACAAGAGATCGAAGATTTGATGAATGAAATATATTTTCAGCTATGGAAGTCGATATCGAACTATGATTCGCGTCGACCTTTCCGATTCTGGCTGCACGGCATTGTGCTGAAGCAGATCCAGAAATGGAGGACGCAGCGCTGGAGAAGGTTCCGGATCTTCGAGAAGAAACGGCTCTTGGAAGTGGAAGAGCATCTATTCTCGGATCGGCCTGTTCTTGCGGCAGAGACACACCAGGAGATGTTATCGATCGTGCATCAACTTTCGTACAAGCTTCGCATCGTGATCATTCTTCGTTATTATCACGATTACGCATTCGATGAAATCGCTGAACTACTGGAGATTCCGCAAGGAACGGTTAAGTCCAGACATCATACAGCACTAGGCAAGCTTCGCGAGCTTAGTCCGTATTTTGAACAAGGAAAGGAGCAGAAACTTTATGTCCATTGAACAACAACTGCGCGATAAGCTGCAAGATTGTGCGGAAGCAATGGAAGTTCCGTCAGAAATGCAAAAGCGTGTGGAGCGAGCTTCTTATGAACGCTATCGGAATGAAAAACATAAATCTAAATCAGCTTTAAAGGTTCGCCTGATTGCAGGTGCGCTTGCGGTTGTCCTGCTCACGCCTGTTGTCATCTATACTGCCCCTGCCGTCGCTGCACAGATTCGAGCTCTATTGAATTTATCGGGGACGGAAGACACACGCAGCTTCGTCACGAAAGATGAGGATTCAGATTATATCACGACCAATTTATATGAAGATGAGGTTGCCGGGAATAAGGCTGCACAAGATATGCTTGCACGCGTTTATCACGGTTATCCAGAGACGCGCTCTTTCGAAATTGCTAACGCACAAATTACAGAAGGGACGCGTGGCGGGGAGCAAATCCATGAATTGAACTTGATTCTCATGGAGAAAGGGAAGACTTTCGCTGATCCGCATAAGGAAATTACAACGATCGTCGATGTGAGGACTGGAGCGATTCAATTCTTTCAAGCGATCGAATTAGATCCTTCAGCACATACCTCGAAATTGCGGGAGGTGGAAGCGATTGAGATTGCGAATGCCTTCTTGGAGCGATTGCAAATGAATATCGAGGGATATCAACATGAGGTTATACGGACAAGTTCGAATAACACGCAAGAAACGGATCAATCGATCGTGATCTACAAGCGTCCTCAAGATGGGAAGAAGATGCTCCAAGTTAACCTTCGACAAGGCAGTACGAGTGTCGCGGACATCAGTCAGGAGAAGTCTTGAGGGTTCAACGACTCATCCGTCGTGAGGGTATGGTCGCGTTGACATTCTTGCTGCCAAGTGCCATCGGATTCGCATTGTTCTATATCATTCCGTTCGTGATGGGATTGATCTATTCGATGTTGGATCGAACCGTAGGTGGTTCGTTCGTCGGGATTGCGAATTATCAGGAGCTGCTGAGCAGCGATTCATTTCGCAAAGCGGCATCGAATACCTTCTGGTTCACGGCGGTTAACGTTCCGCTGATGCTGATCGTATCGCTGGTTATCGCCATCCTATTGAATCGTAATCTCTATCTGCGAAACTTCATTCGGATGGCCTATGTTCTGCCGCTGGTTGTGCCGGTCGCTTCTGTCGTGATGGTATGGCAAGTGATCTTCGATTGGAATGGATCGCTGAATGCTTGGCTGCATGGCTTCGGGCTGGATCATGTTGATTGGATGAAATCGGCATGGGCGAGAGGCGTTGTATCGGTCTTCTATCTCTGGAAGCATGTTGGCTACAATATCATCTTATTCCTAGCAGGTCTGCAAGGTATTCCGCGAGACTATTATGAGACAGCGAATATCGAAGGGGCAGGCAAGTGGCGCCAATTCTACAGCATTACGCTCGTCTACTTGACGCCGACCATGGTCTTCGTTGTGCTGATGTCGATCATGAATACATTCAAAATATTCCGAGAAACGTACTTGATCGCAGGGGATTATCCGCATGATAGCATCTATACACTTCAGCATTATATGAACAACATGTTCCTAACAATGGATGTACAGAAGTTGTCTGCGGCAGCGACCCTTATGGTGATCTGCATCTTCATGATCGTCACGATACTGCTTCAAATCGAGAAGCGATATACACAATTTATGGATTGAACGAGGAGGAAGGATGGAGAATAAGGGGTTCATTCGGAACCTCTTGGGAACGCTGGTGATGGCGTTCAGTGGGTTAATGATGCTCTTCCCTATTGTGATCACTTTCACAAATTCACTGATGACAGAGCAAGAGATTCACGGTAATTATGATCTCGTGGGCACCATGCCGACCCGAGCGCCAGGGGAGTTGCCTTCATTTGTGAATTTGAAGATCATACCGGATTGGCTGTCCATTGAGCAATATGGAAAAGTGTTGCTCGAGACGCCGAATTACCTGTTCATGCTGTGGAATTCGGTTGCCATGGTCGTCGCGATCATTGCGGGGCAGACGGTTGTGAGTGCGCTGGCTGCGTACGCATTTGCCAAACTCCGTTTTAAGGGAAGAGAGGGTTGGTTCCGAGTCTACTTAATGACCATGCTGATGCCTTTCCAAGTGACCCTGGTTCCGAATTATATTATTGCTAATCAGTTAGGTTTAATGAATACAGCGAGCGCGATCATATTGCCTGGGATTTTCGCGGCATTCGGGGTGTTCATGCTCAGACAATTTATGCTGTCGATTCCCTATGCGCTTATTGAAGCGGCACAGATGGACGGCGCCGGACATTATCGTATTTTCTACCGTGTTATGCTGCCCTTGATGAAGCCGGGGATCGCGGCGCTCGTCGTCTTGCTGTTCGTAGACTATTGGAATATGGTCGAGCAGCCCTTGATTTTCTTGGAGGATGCCTTTAAGCAGCCATTATCGCTCTATCTATCCAGAATTAACACGGAAGCGCAGGGCATCGGCTTCGCTGCTTCGATGATCTACATGACACCGATGGTGCTGTTGTTCATGTATGCGGAATCGTATTTTATCGAGGGTGTACAAATGTCGGGCATTAAAGGGTGATCGAGAGGAGGAACAAGATGAATACAGGGATGGCTGAAGCGATGGATGCGGGCCGAAAACGAAAAATAGTGTGGATCTCCGGTCTGTTCATCGGTGTGCTCCTACTTCTTACCCTATCGAGTAATACATGGCTGACGATGAGTCTGCCTAAGGTTCGAACAGAGATCGGGAGACAAGGGCCGTTGACCACCCAGTGGAATGGCACAGCGCGGCTGGTGCCCAGGCAATTGATGGCATTATCCAATGCTGCGGAGTGGACGACGAAGGAAGTGCTCGTGAAGCCGGGAGACCGCGTTACAAAAGGACAGACGCTCATTACGTATGACAATCCTGCTGCGGAGCAGGAAATGCAGGATGCCAATGCGAGTCTTGCACAGCAGCAATTGTCGATCGAGGATTTGCAGGATGCTTATATTGAAGCGGTGCAGAACAATGATGAAATGCAGATGCGTCGCACGAAGAGGGAACTAGAGCGTGCCCGGTTGATGATGGGTGTGCAGCAGCGAAAAGTGGCGGTGATGCAGTCGGATGCGAGCGGTCACAGACGTATCGTTGCACCGTTTGACGGTGTCGTAATGCAGGTCAATGCGGCTTCGCAGCTGCCCTCAGGGAGCAACGGGCCGGATGTAAGTCTAGCGAATATACAGCAAGGCTATCAATTCGAGATTGTTATACCGAATGCCGTGGGGCGGAAGTATCGTACAGGAGATAAGCTCAAAGTTCAAGTAGAGCATCAGGACGCGAACGTACCCGTTGAAGGGACGATTCGTGAAATTCGCAATACAGCGAGTACAAGTGATGGCAGTCCGTCGCAGGGGGAGTCCGGGATGAATGCGACTCCCGATACATCGAATCAACTATTCGTTGTACAAGTAGAGCATCGAGATCTTGAGGCCAACGATTTGGTGAATGTGGATGTAACGCAATCGAAAGAGGACGAGGGAGCCTTGCTCGTGCCGAACCAGGCAATTCATCGCGAAGGCAAGAGCAGCTACGTACTTGTTATTGAAGAACATAGAGGTCCGCTGGGGAATACATTTATCGTCCGCAAAGCCCCAGTCCGATTGGTGGGGACGAATGGTCAGGAGTCCCTCGTACAAGGGGTATATATGAATGATGCCATCATTGTGGAGAGCAACGAGCCGCTAGCGGAAGGCAATCGCGTAAGAGTCTAGTGCGTTCATTCGCTTATTATAAATAATTTTGCATGTGGAGAGAGGGAATGAAATGAGAAAAAGTTCAATCGTATGTTTGATGGTTGCATGTTCCATGAGTTTGGCTGCTTGCTCTGGCGGGCAGAGCGGCGACGAGAAGCAAGAGGGGAAGAAAACCGTCGTATTATCCGTCTTCAGCGCTGATCCAGTCTATACACAGGCGGAGAAAAAGTATGAAGCGAGTCACCCGAATGTGGATATTCAAATTAAGGCACATATGAAGGACCCGAATGCCAGTTATGAAGGGGAGGGGGACAAATATATTAACATAACCAACACCGAACTCTTATCCGGTAAAGGGGCAGACATCATTGCCTTTGATGTGACGGGATTACCTGTCGTCAAATATGTGGATAAAAAAGTGCTGGTCAACTTGAGCGATCTGATGAAGCAGGATCAGTCCTTTGATGCAAGCCAATATGAGATGAATATTCTGGACGGTGCCAAGATGAATGGAGGTCTCTACACGCTACCTTTACGGTTCTTCTTGGACAGGCTGATGGGAGATGCTAAGGCGATTGAGGATGCAGGCGTGACATTCGACGATTCGAACTGGACGTGGAACGATTTTACAACGGTAGGTAAAAGCTTGGCAGCTTCAGGGAGTCGGAAGCATGCAACGGGAAATACGCCTCCGGAGCGGATGTTGAACTATTTGTTCTCGGATAACTACGCA